>Ga0315322_10004233_pt1 | contig 11058 bp, 8 predicted proteins | sample M110021515metaG_FD_203461 | JGI IMG/M metagenome (GOLD analysis project Ga0315322, IMG submission 203461) | Ammonia-oxidizing marine archaeal communities from Monterey Bay, California, United States - M1 100m 21515 | ecosystem: Environmental > Aquatic > Marine > Intertidal zone | place: USA... | reverse complement strand
AATATATTTAGTGATAAATGTATCCTTATGATGGTGATTATGCTCATGATCTTCATCATGAGATTCAATTATAATATCTTTTTTTTCAGTAACATCAACTTCGATATCAGTTCCAACTATTTTTGATCTTCTGTTATTTTTTTGTGCCATACTATAGTCTTTCTCTATTGAACGAATTCTTTAAATGTTATTTGTTGATCAATCCATTTATTGAAATCTTCTTCTGTCTCAACAATAATTTTCATTTGCATATTGTAGTGTGACGCACCACATACTTTATTACATAAAAGTAAAAAATCAAATTCATATGGATCAAGTGGAAAATCACCACTAGCAACCAACTCTTCACTTTTGTCAAATCTGATTTTATTTATTTTTCTAACCTTTTCAACAATTTCAGGTCTTAATCTCATATCCTGAGTAGTTGTGTTGGGAATAAAAGCAAATTGATTAATCATTCCAGGAACTGCGTTCATTTGAGCTCTAAAATGAGGCATAAATGCAGAATGTAAAACATCCTGAGATCTTATTCTAAAAACAACTTCACGATCAACGGGTAAGTGCAATTCCTGAACCACTATATCATCATCTCCATTTCTGTCTGTTGGATCAATTCCAACTAAATTTTTTCCATTATAATCTTGAAGAAATCTAACATTTGCATCACCTAAAACACCATCTTCTCCAGCATATCTGGCTTTCCAATTGAATTGTTGAGCATATAATTCAACAACTATAGCCTCATCATTTTCCTCAATTGTCATAATATCTACCCAAGTAAACAATCCATAAAGAATTAGTCCTGCAAGGGCAATAGTTGGAATGATTGTCCACACACCTTCCAAAAAATTACTGTCAGCAAAGAATAGTGCTTTTCTTTTTTTGTTTCCTCTATATTTAAATGCAAAATAGTAAAGCAATGCTTGAGTAATTGTTTGAACAAAAAATATTACAGAAAATGAAAACCAAAGTAATCTGTCATAATTTTCTCCATGAACAGATGCAGATTCCGGGAGAATTACATCTCCATATTTGAAGAAAGAGAAAATAGTTAGAGCATAAATAAATATCAAGAAAAGAAACATAAGCTTTCCTTGCATATCATTGTCTTTATCAGTTGCTATTTCATTATTTTCATAATCTAAAGGTTTAGAAAGCTCTAAAATTTTAGTTAGTTGCCAAACTGCAATAGAAATTAAAATTAAAGATGTTAGAACAAGTAATAATGTCATTTTAGTCTAAGTTATAATATTGAAATGTTTTACTTTCCTCGATATACGGATCACCTTTAGCTAGAATTGGTGCTTTAGAAATTTCTTTAAATACTATGTAGATAAATATTCCTAAGAAGAATAAAAATCCACCTATTTCTGCAGGACCAAATGACCACATGTCACCAACAGCGGAAGGCATGATCATATTGTAAACATCAAGGTAATGACCAATAATAATTACAATACCTGTTAAAATTACAATAAAGTTAGTTTTCTTAAAATCACTATTCATAAGAACAATTAATGGGAATATAAGGTTTAACACTACCATGCCAAAAAACAATAAATTGTAATCTTCAATTCTAGTTATAAAATAAGTTACCTCTTCTGGAATATTAGAATACCATATAAGCATAAATTGAGAGAACCATAAGTAAGCCCAAAAAATGCTAACACCAAACATAAACTTTGCTAAATCATGAATATGACTGTTATTTATAAAGTTTAAATAGTTTTGAGATTTAAGATAAATAGTTATTAATGCTATAGTTGTTATTCCAGAAACAAACATACCGGCAAAAACATACCATCCAAATAAAGTACTAAACCAGTGTGGATCAATAGACATTATCCAGTCCCAAGACATCATAGACTCAGAAACTAAAAAGAACACAAGAAACCCTGCAGAAAATCTAAATAACTTTTTGTGTATGCTTATATCATTATCATTATCTTGTTGTAGAGAAAGTCTTCTAGATATATTTCTGTAGAGAACCCAACCTGTTATATATATTGCAGCTCTTAAAAAGAAAAATGGAATATTTAAATATCCTACTTTATTTCTAATAATCTCGTCGTGAGCAACAACTTCTGGGTCCATCCAAATAAATAAATGATTAAAGTCAAGTGCTGAAAATCCTAGTATTATTAAAACAGAAATACAACCTAGCAGTAAATATCCTGTTATACCTTCCATTACTCTGTAAAGTACTATAGACCACCCTGCTTGAGAAGCTCTCTGAATAGCATAGAAAGCAAGAACACCAAGTGAAATCATCATAAAAAACAATGCTGGCACATATACAGCTGCCCAAGGTTTATTATGAAGTTGATTAAAAACGTGTTTATCGTGATCAGATTCTCCTCCGTGGTCAGATTCTCCTCCGTGGTCAGATTCTCCTCCGTGGTCAGATCCATGACTCATATTTGCTATCATTTCTTTTGCTTCCTCAACATTACTTGGAGCAGAGTAAAAACCATAAGAAATTCCCAAAATACCTATAATAATAAGGCTTAAGGAGAATGTTTTTATTTTATTTGAAAACTTATAATCTTTGATCATTTATTACTTTTTTGATTCTTCTCTTAATTTTATTACATATTGGGCTATCTGCCATCTTTCTTCTTCGTTAACTTGTCCAGCATGAGATCCCATAGCATTTATTCCATACATCAATACATGATAGATACTTCCAGGAGTAATTTCTCTATCTATATAAGCGGGAATCCCAAGAAATTTCTCTCTTTGAGCAAGAATTCCCATTCCGTCACCTTTATCTCCATGACAAACAGAACAATAAATTTCATATAGCTCTTTACCTTTACTTAGGTTTAGTTCATTATCCTCAATAGGAGACATTAGTTGCTTTTTTGCCAATTCATAACCAGCATTTGAGTCTTCATAGTCATAAGGATCCCAACCTCTAGCTATTGAACCCTCAGGAGGTAATTGAGCTTCAATTCCATCAGAAAATGCATTTGTTTCAGCATATGTTTCATATGCAAGTGATTCATACATGTCGGGGAAATATTGAAAATTAGGTTTTGAAGGGTCAAAACATGAAGTAAGCAATAGACCTAAAGAAATATATAATATTATACTATTTTTCATCATCTTCATTATTAATTACTTCAACAGATATAGCACCAAGCTTTTTTAACATAGTTTTTGTCTTTGATATATTCGGGCCTGTTTCCATATCAATTAAAAACTTATCGTCAGTTGTAGAAGGGTGTGGATTTTCAGCCTTTTTGAACGGCCATAATCTACTCCTTAAATAAAAAGTTATAACCATTAAATGAGCAGCAAAGAATACCGTCATTTCAAACATAATAGGCACAAATGCTGGCATATTTTCTATATATGAAAAGCTTGGCTTACCCCCAATATCTTGAGGCCAATCAGCAATCATAATATAATTCATCATTAAAATAGAGACAGTAAAACCAATACATCCATAAATAAATGTAGCTATTGAAATATTTGTTGGTTTTAACTTCATTGCTTTATCTAATCCATGAACAGGAAATGGAGTATATACCTCGTTTATATAAATTTTGTTTTTAACAATCTCTTTGACAGCATCTAAAAGATTATCATCATCATCAAATAAAACATGTAGACTTTTTGAACTCATTATTTCTTGTCTCTTAATTTTTTATATTTTTCACCTGAAGATTTTAAAATACTTTTAATCTCAGCCTGAGCTACAACAGGAAAACTCCTTGCATACAATAAAAATAAAACAAAAAAGAATCCTAGAGTACCTATGAATATTCCTATATCAATAAATGTTGGCGAGAACATAGTCCATGATGATGGTAAATAGTCTCTATGAAGAGAAGTCACAATAATAACAAATCTTTCAAACCACATTCCTACATTCACAACAATTGAAATTACAAAAGACCATATAATATTAGTCCTAATTTTTTTAACCCACATTATTTGAGGAGACACAACATTACATGACATCATCATGAAATAAGCCCACCAATATGGGCCAGTAGCTCTATTTAAAAATGCATACTGTTCGTATTCAACACCAGAGTACCAAGCAATAAATAATTCAGTTATATATGCGCAACCTACAATTGATCCTGTAAGCATTATAACAATATTCATCATTTCAATGTGCTGAATAGTAATATAACTTTCCAGTCTTGAAACTTTTCTCATAATTATTAAAAGGGTTTGAACCATAGCAAAACCAGAAAAAATTGCACCAGCAACAAAGTATGGAGGAAAAATTGTTGTATGCCAGCCTGGAATTACTGAGGTTGCAAAATCGTAAGATACTATAGTATGAACAGAAAGAACTAGTGGAGTAGCTAAGCCTGCAAGAACTAATGAAACTTCTTCAAATCTTTGCCAATCTTTTGCTCTACCTGACCATCCAAAGCTTACTAGGCTGTATATTTTTTTTCGAAATGGATCTACAGCTCTGTCTCTGATCATGGCAAAGTCAGGCAATAATCCCGTCCACCAAAAAACAAGAGATACCGTTAGATAGGTTGAAATTGCAAAAACGTCCCATAGCAAAGGAGAATTAAAGTTAACCCATAATGATCCAAATTGATTAGGGATTGGTAACATCCAATAAGCAAGCCATGGCCTACCCATATGTATTATAGGAAATAATCCTGCTTGGATTACAGAGAATATTGTCATAGCCTCAGCAGATCTATTAATGCCCATTCTCCATTTTTGTCTGAATAGAAGCAATACTGCTGAAATAAGAGTACCTGCATGTCCAATACCTATCCACCAAACAAAGTTTGTAATATCCCAAGCCCAACCTACAGTTTTGTTTAATCCCCAAGCTCCAATACCTGTTCCAATAGTATAAGCAATACACCCTAATCCCCATAAAAAAGCTGCCATTGCAATTGAGAAGGCTATCCACCAATCTTTATCTGGAGGAGTTTCAACTGGTCTTGCTATATCATTAGAAACATCATGATAGCTCTTGTCTCCAAGTATCAACGGTTTCCTTATGGGAGCTTCGTAATGTGATGACATATGCTATACTTTTTTACTGTTTCTAACTTTAACTTGATAGAGAACATTAGGCTTAGTTCCAATACTTTCAAGAAGTCTATAAGCTCTATCATTATTATTTAATTCCGAAATTTTACTTTCTTTATCATTTATATCTCCAAATATGATTGCACCATCACTACATGCATTTGAACATGCAGTTTGGAATTCTCCATCTTTAACTCTTCTTCCATCTTTTTTTGCATCTAAAATAGTTTTCTGAGTCATTTGTATACAAAGAGAACATTTCTCCATAACTCCCCTCCCTCTAACATTAACATCTGGATTTAAAACCATCCTACCAAGGTCATTATTTAGATTATAGTCAAACTCATCATTTTCAGCATAAGAAAACCAGTTAAATCTTCTTACTTTATATGGACAGTTATTGGCACAATATCGAGTTCCTACACATCTATTATATGCCATTTGATTTTGACCTTGACGGCCATGAGAAGTTGCAGCAACTGGACATACTGTTTCACATGGAGCATGATTACAATGCTGACACATTACTGGCTGAAATACAACCTTTGGATTCTCAGCTGCCTTTTCTAGCTTAGTCTGAGTATCTCTATATTCTCTATAACCAGATGCTTCATCTTTTAACTTAACGTCGCCCTCAAAAGTATCTTCAGAAGAAAAATATCTATCTATTCTTAGCCAATGCATGTCTCGTGATTTTCTAACTTCTTCTTTTCCAACTACTGGAACATTATTTTCTGCATGACAAGCGATAACACAAGCACCACATCCATTACATGCATTTAAATCAATCGACAGATTGAAATGATGACCTGTAGATCTGTCAAATTCTCTCCAAATATCTACTTCGTTAGATGTTACTTTAGTCTCAATATGATTTTTAGATACTAAAACAGTAGGATTCCAAAAAGATTTTTCTTTTGAATTGTATGTAGTAATATCAGTCTCTTTAATAATCTCGTCTCTACCCATCATTGTATTGTGCAATTGAATACATGCAAATTCATGATCACCTTCAACCTTAGTTATTGTGACATTTTGAATATTTGAAAAATTATGATAAAGAGAATATGCATTAACACCAACTTTCATTACATCATTCATTCCTTCAGTCTTTCCATATCCGAAAGCTAAACCTACGGTACCTTCAGCTTGACCTGGTTGAATTAATACAGGAACTTTTAATTTTGAGTTTGAGTTAGAAATTATCGCATAATTTCCATTTAATGCTCCATTTGAAACATTATAATTATTTAAATCAAGTTTTTTTGCATCAGCGGCAGACACGGTTAAGTAATTATCCCATGTTACCCTTGAAATTGGATCTGGGAACTCTTGCAGCCATGGATTAGAAGATTGAGAACCATCTCCAATTCCAGTTTTTGAATATAGAACTAAAGAAAATTCATCAGAATCCTTTTCATATAGTGATGAAATACTAGTTCTAGTTTTTTGTGCTCTCAAGTTTAAACTTGAAAAATCATTATAATATCCATCTTGTAATGATTTACCCCAAGTTTTTCCTCTTAAAATTCTATTCTGCCAATTGGATTTAATTCTATCGTAAAAACTTAAATCAGAGTTTAAAACTTTTAATAAAAAATCTTGAAATTGAACAGTGTCAAATAAAGGTCTAATAGTTGGTTGAGCTAAAAAGAAATTTCCTTTTTTTAACTCATAATCTCCCCATGACTCCAAATAATTATTCGTAGCAGCAATATACATTGCCGACTTAGCTGTTTCATCTTCTTTTTCAGAAAATACAAGAGAGAACTCAAGATTTTTGAAAGCTTCTTTTATTTGATCTGTATTTGGAAGAGAATAAAGTGGATTTACACCTGAAGTAATTACACCATATAATTTGCCAGATTCTAAGTCAGATATAAACTCATTAAGTTTTTTATTATCTCCTTCTTTGATTAATCTTGGATTATTAATATCTATAACCTCTGAGTTTAGAGATTTGTTTATTAATAAAATTAATTCTTGAACATCTGAATCATCTATCCCTGAGACTACAACAGATTTATTAGGAGATTTCAGAATTTTATCAATACAAGAATCAACATATTTATCAATTGTAGGGTTTAAAGAACCCTTAACCTCTCCATTACCTGTTATCTTAGAATAAAGTCTAGCAACAATTTTTTTTAAGTCAGAAGGTCTAGCAGGAACTCTATCATCAGCATTTGATCCTGTTAAAGTCAAATTTGATTCAAACTGAATATGATAAGACATTGTTTTTTTCTTGGACTTATCAGGAACCCTTGTCATTGTATATCCAGATGAATAACCTCCACCTTGCCAATCAGATAAAAAATCTGCATCAATAGAAATTATATTTTCTGCTTTTGAAAAATCATAATCTGCCATTGCTCTGAGGCCATATATGTTTTCAAAAGCATCTAGAGTTGATGAATCTGAAATAGCATCATAAGTAACATGGGATATATTTGGATATTGATCTAAAAACTCACTAATTATTTCTTTTGAAGTAGGACTAGGATATGTCTGAGTTAAGAGAACAACTTTCTTATCATTTTTGGAGAAATTTGTAAGATTAACTCTAACTAAATTAATTAATGATTGCCAATCTGTATACTCTCCTGATATTTTAGGACCTTGAATTCTATTTGCATCATATAATGATAAAACAGAAGCATGAACTCTTGCATTAGCATCACCAAAAGTTGATGCATCTTTATTGCTCTCAATCTTAATTGGTCTTCCTTCTCTTGTCTTAACTAGTATACTACTGAAATCATTACCATCTGCAATTGTAGTTGCGTAGTAATTTGCAACACCAGGAATTATTTGTTCTGGTTGAACAACGTATGGTACAGATTTTATAACGGGTCCCTCACAGCCTACGATAGCAGCAGCAGCTGAACTAAAACCTACATATTTCAAGAAGTCTCTTCTTGTAGAATTTTTTTCATCATCCGAATTAACAGGTAATTTTTCTACAAATTCATTATTCTCAAGACCTTCAACTATAGAACTATCAGTATCTAGTTGTTCAATTCCTTTCCAATATAATTTTTTGTTCTGCATAATTCTAATAGTGACATTTAGCACATTCAATTCCACCAAGTTGTGCTACAGTTAATTTTTCAACACCATATTTTTTTGAAAGCTCATCGTGAATTTTTTGATAATACTCATTGTCTTTATTAACATTGCTTTCCCTGTGACAATCAATACACCAGCCCATAGTCAATGGTGAGTATTGATACATAACTTCCATTTCCTCTACAGGCCCATGACATGTTTGACATTCAATGTTAGCTACTTGTGCATGTTGTGCATGATTGAAATACACAAAGTCAGGAAGATTATGAATTCTTACCCATTTTACGGGTTTTGTATCTCCTGTGTAAACTTGATTTTCTTCATCCCATCCAACTGCATAATAAAGTTTTTTTATCTCGTTTGTGTAGAAGTCTTTTGTATATCCATTTTCCAAATCTTCCTCACCATTATAATCTGAAATATATTCATGGCAATTCATACATACATTTAACGCTGGTATACCAGAGTGTTTTGATACTCTTGCAGAAGAGTGACAATACTTACATTCTATTTGATTAGCACCAGCATGAATCTTATGGGAATAATGAATTGGCTGAATAGGAGCATAGCCTTGATCAATTCCAATTTGCATGAGATAACCATACGTAAAATATGCACTGGATAATAAGAATCCTACAACCATTATAAAAATTAAAAACTGATTATTAATAACAGTCTGCCATAAAGGTGTGATATTCTTTTTAGGTTCTGATTCGATTTTTACTCCACTTGCATTAGCAATTTTAACAAGAGTTCTTTGAACCAAAAACAACATTACTACAAGAATCGTAAAGATTACTATACTTACAGCTAGGATAATGTTTATAGACACACTAGAACCTTGACTAGTTGTTTCAGTTGTACCTACAGCAGCATTAGTTGGAGCAGGAGGAGTAAAGTTAGTGTAAGCTAAAATATTATCAATCTGTTCATCACTAAACTGAGGATAATTCGTCATCACTGAACGATTATATTCTTCCCAAACAGCAACAGCCTGAGCATCACCGTCTTTAATCATTTGCGATCCATTTCTTATCCAACTATATAACCAATCTTTATCATATTTTTCGGTTACACCACTAAGTGCTGGACCAACAGCTTTTTTATTAAGCTTATGACAGGCAGCACAATTTGCATTAAATAAATTTTTTCCAGCTTGAACGTCGGCATCTTGGGAAATGCTTAGTGAGGGTAAAAGCAGTGTTACTAAAAAGATTCTTTTTATCTGTAACATTTAGTTGGGGGCGAAAAGATTTTTATACATGATATCTAAAACAAAGTTTTAACCACTTTTAAAACAGCACAAATTTAAGTCATAAACGTCATTTTTAAAACTCTAGAATAAACAAATATTTAATTTATAATGATTCTAAATAATAAATTCAAGCATTTTAGTAAATTTGGGACAACAAATTATGATAAGAGTTAAATTTTCAATAACATTAGTGCTAATTATTTTGAGTAATTCTTTTATGAATGCACAAGACGAAAGCGTTGTATATAATGATACTGTTACTCAAAAATTATTTCAAATAAAGAAAGATTACAGTAAAAGAATTTTTGAATCAACATATTATACAATCCAGATATATTTCGGAAGTCTCAAAATTGCAGATTCTATTTTAAATGATTTTAAAGAAACTTTTAAGGAAATTAAATCAGAGTTAATATTTGAAACACCTAATTATAAAGTTAGAATCGGAGAATTCAAGGACATTAATATTGCATCTCAAAAATTAGAAGGATTTAGAAGAAAATATCCTGGATCTTTTATTATAAAACTTTCTGAATTATAATTTTCTTTTCACTTCAATTTCTTGATAACATTGAATAATATCACCTTCCACTAGGTCATTAAATTCGTTGACCTGAATACCACAATCATATCCTTTAGCTACCTCTTTAACGTCATCTTTAAACCTTTTTAATGAAAGTAGTTTACCCTCAAAAATCATTTCATCAGCTCTTACAACTCTGATGCTTGAGTTTCTAAATATTTTCCCTGAAGTTACCATACACCCAGCAATAGTTCCAACTCTTGAGATTTTAAAAGTCTCTCGAACTTCTGCCTCTCCTGTGCTTTCTTCCTTAATCTCTAGTGAAAGCATACCCTCCATAGCATCCTTTAAATCATTAATTGCATCATAAATTATAGAGTAAAACCTTATATCAATCTGTTCTTTTTCAGATAATTTTCTAGCACTAAGTGTAGGTTTGACATTAAATCCAACAATGATTGCTTCAGAAGCTGAAGCTAACAATACATCTGATTCTGTAATTGCTCCTACAGCTTTCAATATAATATTAACCTGAATTTCTTCGGTTGATAAATTTTGAAAAGAATCAGTTAAAGCCTCAACAGAACCATCAACATCACCTTTAATTATAACATTAAGCTCTTTAAAGTCTCCAATTGCAATTCTTCTACCAATTTCGTCAAGAGTTAAATGTTTTTGAGTTCTAACATCTTGTTCTCTTCCCAACTGAGTTCTTTTAGAAGCAATCATTTTAGCTTCCTTTTCATCATTTAGAACTTTAAATGGGTCACCTGCTTGAGGAGCTCCATCCAAACCAAGAACAGATACAGGAGTAGATGGCGAAGCAAGCTTAAGAGAGTTTCCTGACTCATCAAACATTGCCTTAACCTTTCCACTTGTTTTTCCTGCTAATAAATAATCACCTATTTTCAAAGAACCATTTTGAACTAATATTGTCGAAACATATCCTCTGCCTTTATCTAAATATGCTTCTAAAACAGAACCTGAAGAATTCTTATTTGGATTAGCTTTTAAATCCATTATCTCTGCTTCAAGTAAAACTTTTTCCAGAAGTGAGTCTATACCTTGACCCTTTAATGCAGAAATATCTTGGGACTGAATTTTACCACCCCAATCTTCAACTACAAGGTTCATTGAAGCCAAAGATTCTTTAACTTTATCAGGATTAGCTCCCTCTTTATCAACTTTA
>Ga0315322_10004232_pt1 | contig 11059 bp, 8 predicted proteins | sample M110021515metaG_FD_203461 | JGI IMG/M metagenome (GOLD analysis project Ga0315322, IMG submission 203461) | Ammonia-oxidizing marine archaeal communities from Monterey Bay, California, United States - M1 100m 21515 | ecosystem: Environmental > Aquatic > Marine > Intertidal zone | place: USA... | reverse complement strand
CGAGACGAACTGGAACACGCGGCATACCCTCGACACCCAGCTCGGCGTGTTCGAGCACTGGGACCCAAAGGTGGTGGGGGATTTGCAGGATGCCAAGTACGTGTTTCTTGCGAACGCTGCTCCCGCTGTTCAATCCAAGGCGCTCGACCAATGCACTGGCGCCGAGTTCGTGATGCTCGACACCATGAACCTGTGGATCGACATCGCAAAGGACGAGCTTATTGCTGTATTAAAGCGCGTCAACGGCGTCGTGCTGAATGATGAAGAGGCGACCATGCTGACCGGCGAGTCCAATCTTATTAAGGCCGCCAAAGCAGTCCTTGCGCTCGGCCCCGACTTTGTCGTTTTGAAGAAGGGTGAGCACGGCGCTTTCCTAATCGGCAAAGACGTCCACTTCAGTATTCCCGCCTACCCAGTCGAGAACGTCGTCGACCCCACGGGTGCCGGCGATTCGTTCGCCGGTGGCTTCATGGGTTACGTCGCCTCGTGCCAAAACACCAGCCCGTCCACCCTAAAGCGCGCGATGCTGTACGGCACCGTGACCGCATCTTTCTGCGTTGAGGGCTTCAGCATGGACGTGTTGGCCTCGAAAAATCGCGGCGCGGTTGAAGAGCGCTTCAACGAGTTGCTCCAGATCACAACGATCTAGAACCCAGCGAAGCTGTTTTGCCAGGGCCCGCGGTTGCAAAAAAACAACCGCGGGCCTGTGCCGTTTCCATAAAGGTTTGCCCGCTCGACTTCCACCCAACCTCGACACGTTATGCTGCAACGACTCCGCGCTATCGCCATCCTTTCATTCTTGTGCGCGGCTTGCCAGAGCACAACGCGGATCCCAAGTGATGCCACTTCGCTCCTGCCACCGTCATCACTGGACGGATGGGTGGGCGGTTCGACTTTTGACCCTGGAAATCTCGCGGACAGCGGCGAAGAGAAGCGCAACGCGAAACTTGCGGAGTGGACGACGGCTGCAAAAAAACATTGGCGTGTCGAAGGCGGAGAGCTGGTTAGCGATGGCCAAGGTCCGCATTTGGTTACAGCGAAGGACTACGGGGATTTCGAGCTTTGGCTGGACTGGAAGCTCTTGCCAAATGGCGATAGCGGCATTTATCTGCGCGGCTATCCGCAAGTCCAACTGTGGGACCCAGCCAATGAGCGAGAGTGGGGGAACGGCAGCGACAAGGGCTCGGGCGCTCTGTGGAACAACCAAACCCATGAACGCTTCCCGCTCGCTCTCGCGGACGTGCCAGCTGGCGAGTGGAATGAGATGTATGTGAAGCTCAAAGGCGATGTGGTCACGGTGGAGCTGAACGGACAACTCGTCGTGGACGAGGTCGTACTCGAAAACTACTTTCATCGCGACCAAGCCATTCGGGCCCGAGGCCCGATCCACCTACAGACGCACGGTTCCGAGACCCGTTTTCGGAACCTGTACCTGCGCGAGCTCTAGGATCGCCGGTGAGTCAAGGGGTCCCCACAGGGGAAAATGATGCCCTGCGAGCCTCGAATGGGTGGGCTCAACTAGAAAGTAGACGGCTTTTTGAGACAAAAACCGGAGCGGATGTCACCAAGCCGCTTGGGAAACGTCATCAACACGAAGGAAGTTCTACGATTTCACTTCCACCCCCAGCTCCGAGTCGATACTCTCGGAAAACCTAAACGATCCCTAACAGGATTCCTCCCTAGCCAGCGACCCAAGGTCAAGTTATGAGCCAAGCCCGAGCCAAAAAGAACGTCACCTCGATCAACAATAAAGAGAAGTCCCTTACCGGCGCTCTTGCAGATATAGAGAAGAGCTACGGCACGGGCGCTATCATGCGTCTAGGTGGCGAAAACGCCATTATCAAGGAGATCATCGGAGTCCCTACGGGCTCCATCTCACTCGATATGGCTCTTGGCGGCAAGGGGATGCCCCGCGGTCGTATCTGCGAGATCTACGGTCCGGAAAGCTCCGGTAAGACGACCCTCACGCTACACATGATTGCCGAGGCTCAGAAAACGGGTGGCATCTGCGCATTCATCGACGCCGAACACGCCCTCGATCCTGCCTATGCCCGCAAGCTGGGCATCAACCTTGACGACCTCTTGGTCAGCCAGCCCGATTGTGGTGAACAAGCGCTTGAGATCGTCGAGACCCTAGTTAGGTCCGATTCTATCGATGTCATCGTAATCGACTCCGTTGCAGCCCTTGTTCCCCGGGCCGAGATCAACGGCGAAATGGGCGATAGCTTCGTCGGTTTACACGCCCGCCTCATGAGCCAGGCGATGCGTAAACTCACCGCCGCGATCGCCCGCTCTTCGACCATGGTGATCTTCATCAACCAAATCCGCGAGAAGATCGGTGTTATGTTCGGTAGCCCCGAGACCACGACTGGCGGTCGCGCGCTGAAGTTCTACTCATCGGTGCGCCTCGACATCCGTCGCATCGGCCAGATCAAGGACGGAGATATTGTGGTGGGTAACCGCACCAAGGTCACCGTGGTGAAAAACAAGGTCGCTCCTCCATTCCGCAAGGTCGAGTTCGACATCATCTTCAACAAGGGAATTAGCTATGAGGGCGACTTGCTTGACCTGGGCTTGAACGAGGACTTCGTGAAACGCTCCGGAACGTGGTTCTCCCTACTCCTACCGAATCAGGATGAAATCCGCTTGGGACAGGGTCGCGAAAAAGCGCGGACCTTCCTCCAGGACAACCCGGATCTTGCCAAAGAGCTAGAGAGCCATGTCCGAATTGCCATGACTCCCAAAGCACAAGAAGAGGATGCGCCGGCAGCCAAGACCGCTGCCCCGCCCACACCTAAGCAGGCCGAAAAAACCGCCTAGAAGCAGGAACGCATAAGTCCCCTGGGGCCTCGGTCGGTCCACCGAGTCCCCAGGGTGGCCAAATGCTAAGGCCACCGCTCCGAATCTAGTCACGACGGTCGCCTGCTCCTAGGGGGCACCTGACAAAGCTGAAGTAGCTTTGTCAGGTGCCCTTTTCGTTGGTTGGTCCTTTATTTCATGCGCAATCCGCCAATCGAAGCCGCCAAATCAACGTGTGGGGTTGCCCCTGAAGCCTGACGCGTCTTTAATGCTCGCGCACTTCCCTCAAACCGATCTATCCAAGCCCATAGCAATGAGCTCTTCCCAACAGACATGGACTGCCACCGGCATCCGTCAGGCCTACCTCGAGTTCTTCGAAGAGCGTGGCCACCGCATCGTCCCTTCAAGTGGCTCATTTCCGCTGGATGATCCGACACTGTTGTTCACCAACGCGGGGATGAACCAGTTCAAGGATATGTTCTTGGGCACGGGCAAACGTGACTACACGCGAGCAGTCGACACGCAGAAGTGCATTCGAGTTTCTGGCAAGCACAATGACTTGGAAGAGGTCGGTGTCGACGGGCACCACCACACGTTCTTCGAGATGCTCGGCAACTGGTCGTTCGGCGACTACTTCAAAGAGGAAGCGATCGTCTGGGCCTGGCAGCTACTTACCGAAGTCTATGGACTCCCAAAAGAGCGACTGTGGGTCACGGTCTACGGTGGCGACAAGCAGGATGGACTGGGTCCCGATGAAGAGGCCGAGCAAATTTGGAAGACCAAAACGGACATTCTGCCCTCCCACGTTTTACGACTGGGCAAGTCCGAAAACTTTTGGGAGATGGGGGCGACTGGTCCCTGCGGGCCCTGCACCGAAATCCATATCGACCGGGGTGGGCCCGAGACCGACCCCGAGGATGGCGCTTCACTTGAGTTCGGCATTCCCGCCGATAACGACCGTTACATGGAACTGTGGAACCTGGTTTTCATGCAGTTCATGCGCACTGATGATGGCAGCCTGAAAGAGCTCCCCAATAAGCACGTCGACACAGGACTTGGATTGGAGCGCCTCGTCGCCACACTTCAAGGCAGCGACTCGAACTACCACACCGATCTCTTCATGCCGATCATCGATGCGATTGGCGTCGAAACCGGCATGTCCTACGAGCGTAGCGAGCACCCGACCGACGTAGCTTTCCGCGTTTGCTCTGACCACATGCGCGCATTGACGGCCGCGCTTTCGGATGGCGTCTCTCCGGGCAACACCGGACGCGGTTACGTCATGCGCCGCCTGATCCGTCGCGCGGCCCGTTTCGGCACTCAGGAGCTTGGCATGCAGAAGCCCTGGCTGTACAAGCTCGTTCCAGTCGTCGCCGACGTCTTGGGCGAGGCCTTCCCCGAAATGCGCGAGCGCTTGGAGCACGTCCAGCTCATCATCAAGGACGAAGAGCTGTCCTTCGGACGAACCCTACACCGCGGCATCACGCTCTTTGACCAGCTCGCGAGCAGCGTGCAAGAGAGCGGCGCGACCGAACTCCCCGGTGACCAGGCGTTCGAACTCTATGCCACGAGCGGCTTCCCGCAAGACCTCGTCGAGCAGATGGCTCGCGAGCGCAAGATGACCGTCGACTTGGCCGGCTGGGATACCGCCGAGGCAAAGCATAAAAATGCATCCAAAAGCGAGGGGCGATTCAAGCAGCTGCTTTCCGCTGAAGAGCTCGAAGAGATTAACTGCGAAACCGTCTCGACGTATCACGCTGACGGCGCGGCTACTCTTGCGCAAGAGAGCGCGAAGGTTCTCTTCACCGTCGAGCGGGAGCCGGGGCAGCTAACGCTCGTCTTGGATACATCCCCTTTCTACGCCGAGAGCGGAGGCCAAGCTGGGGACACAGGTACGCTCACTTCCACCGATGGAAGCTTTGTAATGGCAGTCACGGAAACGAAGACCGTTGCCGGCGTTGTCGCGCACCTCGGTAAACTCACAAGTGGAAGTGTCCCCACCAATGGAACGCATGTCTCTGCTATCGTCGATGGCGAGCGCCGTGGCTTGACCGCAAAAAATCACTCGGCAACGCACCTTCTTGGCCAGGCACTTCGCGAGGTCCTAGGAGACCATGTCGCACAGCAGGGGTCCGAAGTTGATCCGGAGCGATTGCGCTTTGACTTCTCGAACCCCAAGGGCATGACTCCCGAGGAAATCGATGCCGTCGAAACAATCGTCAACCTGCAGATCGCCAAGAACAACTCGGTCGATGTAACCGAGGAAAACCTGGACGAAGCGCGGGCGCGTGGTGTCGTTGCAGCCTTTGGCGAAAAGTATGGCGAGCGCGTTCGCGTTGTCGACATGGGCGCATGGTCCACCGAACTTTGCGGCGGTACACACGTCGATCGCACGGGCGACATTGGCGCCTTCACAATCTCCTCCGAGCGCGCAATCAGCGCTGGTGTCCGCCGCATCGAGGGCCTAACCGGCCCCGCTGCAATAGCCGAGTTCCAGGGACAGCGCCGCACTCTGCGAGCAGCGGCACTCTCCCTCAAGACAAGTCCCGGCGAGCTACAGAGTCGAATCGAGCAGCTTCAGAAGCAGCTCAAGGAAGCCAAAAAGAAAAAGGTGGCGTCCAAGGGCGTCGATTCAGCGGCCGCTCTCGAACAGCTCCAAGCAAGAGCCACTGCAAAGGACGGCGTGACCTGGGTTATCGCTGACTTCCCAGACTCAGATGCAGGCGCCGTCAACGAGCTTGCCGAGGCTGGTAAAACGCTCGCCAAGGACCTCGTTTTGGTCCTTTTCGGCCGTGACGGTGGCAAGGTTCCCTTCGTCACCATTTGCCAGGGCAAAGCCCTTGAAGATGGCGTCAAGGCAGGCAATCTTGCCAAAATTATCTCTGGACACCTCGGCGGGGGAGGCGGAGGCCGTCCCGCACAGGCCCAAGGTCGCGGGCTCAACGCGGACGCTGTCGGCGACGCAATTGCCGAGTTGGCGGCAAAATAGCGACGACTCGAGCCTTTCTACAAAGAACATAGACTTCTCCTGCATTGACAGAGAGTCCGCTTGGCACTAGCATGCTTCGCTTGATTGCAGATTTGAGGGTCCTTACGTGGGCCCTCCCCCTCACGAAACGACCCGCGAAGCGCCGACCGGCGCCACGCCCAATATATCCTAGCTATGGCACACCCTAAGCGCCGCATTTCGACTCACCGCCAAGGTATCCGTCGGTCTCAGATTCACCTGAAGGCCGTCTCTCCAAACCATTGCGCACGTTGCGGCTCCCCGACACGCTCACACCGTGTCTGTGAGAACTGCGGCTACTACGGATTCGACAAAGGCAACGACAAGCGCGGCACCGAGGTGCTTCCGCGCGAAGAGTTTTAGTCTAGTCGGCCTCGAGTCGCGCCTCTAAATCCATGCCTGCCGCTGCGCACGCTTGGAAGGCACCGGGCGCGACCCCTAAATCAATCAAGAAAGGCCGCCGCGGGCGGCCGATCTAATTATGCCGAACAGCCGTATTGCACTAGACGTGATGGGGGGTGATGCCGCCCCCGGCGCACTGCTCGAAGGAGCCCTACTCGCCACCAAGCGCGAGAAAGATGCTCTCACGCCCGATCGCATTCTGCTAGTTGGCGACGAAGCCGCGATCGATAGCTGGTTCGCCCAAAATGGCGGCAACCCCGGCTTCTCGATTCAGCACGCATCTCAATGCATTGAGATGCACGAGAGCCCCGCCAAAGCGCTACGCGCCAAACGGGACTCATCGATCGGCGGTTGCGTCAAAGCGATTCGCGCAGGTCAAGCAGGCGCACTGGTCTGCATGGGGAACACGGGAGCTTGCGTCGGCGCGTCCACGCTTGGGCTAGGTACCCTCGAGGGCGTGCGCCGTCCCGGTATCGCGATCACGCTTCGCATGACGGGCCATCCCGTAACCATGCTGGATATGGGCGCGAACATTGCGAGCAAACCGGAGCACCTGTTGCAATACGGTGTCATGGGCAGCATTTTCATGCGCGACATGCTGAGCGTGAACGATGCCCGCGTCGGCCTGCTCAATATCGGCGAAGAGCCCACCAAGGGCACCGACCTTTGCAAGGACTCCCACGCACTGCTCGCGGAGTCGGGATTGAACTTTGTAGGCAACGTCGAAGGACCCGACATCTTCCAGGGCGCTGCAGATGTCATTGTCACGGACGGCTACACCGGCAACATCACGCTCAAGCTTATGGAGGGCCTGTCCGGCTTTCTAATGAAGCAAGTGGTGAAAGAGCTCCAAGCCCAAGGGGCCGAGTCGGCTGGCGACGTCATTAGCGCGTTGCAGCGCAACACGGACTACTCCGAGTACGGGGGTGCCCTACTTTTGGGTGTCAATGGCACGGTTGTCATCGGCCACGGTCGCTCGGACGCCACCGCCGTCTCGAATGCGATTGACTTGGCGGCGCGCGCGCTGAAAGCCCAGGTCAATACACATATAGTCGAGGGCTGTGCCGCGTTCGCCTCGGACCGAGAAACCAAGAGCTAGGAAGACCGTCCCCCAGGGACGCATTTGCCACGATAAGGCGCATCCCTAGCCAGCGTTTTTAGACAAGCCTGCAAAGCAGTCGTGAACATCGGCGCTCCACCCGCTAGGGTTTATACCCGAATCAGTCCCTCACCACGCGCACAGCGGTTTGCGCGCCACTCCTCAAACCCACTCCACCCCATAATGGCTTCACGCATTCGCGTCGGCATCGCCGGAACCGGTTCGTACGTTCCCGAACGGATCGTACCCAACAAATGGTTCGAAGATTTCCTCGACACAGACGACGAGTGGATCGTTCAGCGTACTGGCATTCGCGAGCGCCGCTTTGCCGCTGAAGACGAGGCCACCTCGGACCTCTGCATTCACGCCGCGGAAGAGGCCATGCGCAACGCCGGAATCACCGCCGACGAGCTCGACCTGGTCATCGTGGGAACAATCACGCCGGACTATCAGCTGCCCGCGTGCGCCGTACTAGTGCAAGATCGCTTGGGTGCGAAAAATGCTGGCGCTTTTGACGTTGTAGCTGCCTGCTCGGGATTCTTGACAGCACTCCATACTGGCGAAGCATTCATCGCAGCAGGCCGAGCGCGTCGCGTCCTGGTCATTGGTGCCGAGACCCTCTCGCGCTTCCTCAACTTCGAGGACCGTGGCTCGGCGATCATTTTCGGTGACGGCGCTGGCGCTGCCATTTTGATGCCTCACGGAGAGTGCGGGCAAGGCGAGATCCTTCGCACAACTCTCGGCTCGGACGGCTCGGGGTACGAGTTCATTCACATGCCAGGTGGTGGCGTCGTGAACCCGGCTACAGTGGAGAGCGTCGAAGCCAAGATGCACAAGATCCAACTTAAAGGGCGCGAAACATTCCGCTTCGCTGTCTCAACGATGAGCAGCTTGATCAAGGAATACCTAGCGGACTACAGCGACGAAGAGCTCGGTGTCATTGTCCCGCACCAGGTCAACCGTCGCATAATCGACGCCGCGCTCGACCGACTTAAGATGACCGATGAGAAGGTCATGGTGAACATTCAAAAGTACGGCAACACCTCGGCCGCAAGCGTGCCGGTTGCTCTTCACGAAGCTGTCCTCACCGAGAGATGCGTTCCGGGCAAGCTCGTTGTGCTCGTCGCATTCGGCGCAGGCCTAACCTGGGGCGCTACGCTCATTCGTTGGTAGCTCTTCGCCGCGCACTCCGAATCTAAAACTCACGACAATCTTCGCACGCGACATTGGCTGCACTCTGCCAGAGCCTCCGCACTATAATTTACGCTATGAACGAAGCCATCATTTTTCCTGGGCAAGGCGCCCAGTTCGAAGGCATGGGCCGCGACTGGTGCGAGGCCTTTCCCCTTGCGAAAGAAACTTTTGCCGAGGCTAGCGAACTGCTCGGGTTCTCCTTAGAGCAAGCCTGTTGGGAGAGCGGTGAGGATGTCAACCGCACCGACATCGCACAGCCTGGAATCCTGGTTACAAGCGTCGCGGCGATTCGTGTACTAGAGAAAGAGACCGGCCTCGACCGCTCTAGCGCGCTCATGACCGCAGGCCTTTCACTTGGAGAGTACACCGCTCTCTGGTGCGCAGGCTCGCTGTCGTTCGCCGATGCCGTCCAGCTCGTCCGTTTGCGCGGCCAAGCCATGCAAGACGCCGCCGAACAAATTCCCAGTGGAATGCTGAGCTTGATGGGGGGCGACGAGGAGCAGGCGAAAGTACTGGCCGAAATCGGCTCCGAGCACGGTATCTGCGCCGTGGCTAACCTCAACGCACCCGGCCAGGTCATCCTATCTGGCGAGCACAAAGCCCTCGAGGCCGCCGCAGCGGCAGCCAAGGACGCTGGCGTGCGGCGCACACGCGCACTCGTCGTTGCTGGCGGCTTCCACTCGGAGTGCATGCGCCCCGCAGCGACGCGTTTAGCCGCCGCCCTGAACGAGGTGGAGTTCCGAGCGACTCAAATCCCTTTCGTCGCAAACGTGACGGGGAAACCGTCTTCGGACCCCGCCCAAATCCAAAAAGACCTCGCCGAGCAAGTCTGCTCGCCCGTCCGCTGGGAAGACTCGATGCGCTGGGCCCTTTCCGAAGGCATCCAACACTACCTAGAACCTGCTCCGGGCACTATCTTGGCCGGAATCATGCGTAAAATCGCCCCAGAAGCGGCCGTCCGGTCTGCGGCAAAACCCAGCCTTTTGACAGGGGAAGAGGCGAACTGAGCGCAAGGCGAAATATCGGGTTTATGGACGAGCACTTTCGATCGGACAAGTCCTGGCTTGGGACGTTGATGCACTCCCTACTCAACGGTATAGTTTGCGCCGCGGGCATACGGCCTTGACTCCAATAGAATTGCTCCCCAAAAACGAAGCCATCCAAAAGCCCGTCGCCCTAACAGCACTACACTTATTTCCACTTTGACTGACACCAACTCACCCCCCGACTTCGGCCAACGCTTCCTCGAAGGTCAAGTTGCTCTCGTCACTGGCGCCTCTCGAGGCATCGGTCGCGCGATCGCACTCTCTCTCGCCGCACGCGGCGCGAGTGTTGCCTGCATCGCGACGAGCGCAGCGAACGCCGAGGCGACTGCCAAGGCATGCCGCGCACTTGGCGTAAAGGCACAGGCCTATGGCGTAGATGTCAGCGATACGTCGGCTGCTGCAGCTAATGTCAAGGAAGTCATGTCTGATCTCGGTGGCCTTAGCGTCCTCGTCAACAACGCGGGCATCACAAAGGACCAGATCCTGATGCGCATGTCCGAGGACGATTTCGACAGCGTCATCAACGTGAATTTGAAGGGCACCTGGAACTTCGTCAAAGCGGCCACGCGCCCCCTGATGAAATGTGCAGGTCGCATTGTCAACATATCCAGCGTCGTCGGCATCACCGGCAATGCAGGTCAAGTCAACTACGCCGCTAGTAAAGCGGGCGTCATCGGCTTGACGCGCTCAGTTGCCAAAGAACTCGCAGGCCGCAAGGTCACGTGCAACGCAATCGCACCTGGCTTCATCGAGACCGATATGACCGCTGCGATTGACGAAGCCGCTGCAGAAAAACTCACCGATTCCATCCCCCTCGGACGGATCGGTTCGGCCGAGGAGATCGCCGCTACGGTTGATTTCCTCGTAGGCCCCGCCGGGGCCTACATCACTGGCCAGACCATCCTTGTCGATGGCGGACTCTCTCTTTAGACCCGCCTTCCCTAACCACTTGGCCCAGAGGGGCCTCCCCTAGTTATGAGCGAAACTCAAACTATCGAACAACGCGTCATCAAGCTTGTCTGTAACAACATGAAGGCAAAGCCTGAGAACGTCACGATGGAGACCTCCTTCGTTAACGATCTTGGCGCTGACTCTCTCGACACCGTCGAGCTTGTCATGGAACTCGAGGAAGAGTTCGGCCTCACTATCCCTGACGAAGAGGCGGCGAACATCCAAACGGTTGGCAGCGCTGTCGAGTATGTCAACGCAAAGTCCTAACCGACTTTAGAGATCTTCGCTCCCGCTCCCGCCCAGCATCTGCTGGGTAAGGGAGTATGGGGGCAAACTCCTTTCCTTAGGAATTGATCATGCGCCGTGTAGTTATCACCGGCTTGGGGACGATTAACGCCCTAGGTGCAGATGTGCCCACGTCCTGGGCTCGCATGGTTGCGGGCGAAAACGGGATTGGGCCTATCACCCACTTTGACGCCAGCCAGCACACCGCGCAGATTGCGGCTACTGCTGCTTGGAATCCAGAGGATCACTTTGACGGTCCCGACTTCCGCAAGTTGG
>Ga0315322_10004229_pt1 | contig 11066 bp, 5 predicted proteins | sample M110021515metaG_FD_203461 | JGI IMG/M metagenome (GOLD analysis project Ga0315322, IMG submission 203461) | Ammonia-oxidizing marine archaeal communities from Monterey Bay, California, United States - M1 100m 21515 | ecosystem: Environmental > Aquatic > Marine > Intertidal zone | place: USA... | reverse complement strand
TGCTGCTTGGATATTGAAATGGTCCAGATTTGGAAAAACGGTTGCGATCAATTTTCCGAAGAATTCCACAATTGCAAAACCAGATAGCGAGCTCTGCACAACCAACGGTGTTAGATGACCTAACGCATATACAACTAAACAAATAGTCATGTTAGCCATCAACGGCAATCGAGTTGAAATAGCTACACTAAGTGAGGCAATCACTATCGCTTCCATAAACGCTAACAATAACCCAGGTACCAAGCGTATGGATTCAATAAAACACAACTGCCATTCCGGAACACCTAATGAGGACTCAGTCGCGTCGTAAATCGGCTTGTAGGACACTGCGGCCATAAAAACTATGCCAAAGATGATATAAACTAGTGTTAACATCCACACAATTCCAGTAAATTTTCCAATGACGAACGCTCGACGCGTTAAAGGTTTCGATAAAACTGTTAACGCCGTTCTACCTTCAATCTCGTCAGCAACAGATGTACTAGCAGACCACAACGCTAGAATAATGCTTAGAATAAGTATCAGGGTCAAGCCAGCGTCTTTCAGCATCTTGATGTCTTCACCAAACGTGTTGTATGGTATCCAAACAAAACCGATAAGGGCTATCACCCCCAATACGACGATTAGCGTAAACAACGGCTGAGCAATCTCTGATTTATAGGTAGACAGGGCGACGGCAAATAGCCGTGGCATCGCCATTCGCTGTACCAAGTAGGTAAGAAACAGTGCTAAAATCCCAAGCCCGGTTATTAGTATAGTTTCCGCCTCGACATAGGATGTTCCCGTACGAACATAAAACCCGACTTCCGCTACTTCCCGACCAAAGTTCTCAATATATATTTTTGTGATATGTGACTGACGACCTAACGAAGAATCTTCCTCATCTCGATAGGGTATCGTAAGTAACAAGCTGGATCGTTCGGAATTAACTCGATAGACGTCGTCGCTCGGGATTTCGTCGAGAAGTATGCCGTCCTCGAGTTGGTTAAACGGCGAAAATGACACCTTGATGTTTTGGCTGGTTGTGATCTCCAGAGCAGCAACCTCACTAGCATAAAAATCAATCGCGTGTTCGGATCGTGATTGCTCCGCATCATCCCCGGGTTTCGCATTAAATTCATACTTGGTGGTGCCGGTTAGTGGAGCACCGAGTGCCGCTTTAACGATCCCACCTGGATCTTCTACTGCTAAAGATCCAACGACTCCCAAACCGCCCAAAAATGTAACAATGACCAGAATGGGGAACAAAGTGCCTTCTTTAAAGACCATGGGCAACTCGTGGGCAGTACGCTTCCAAGCAAGTACCACTAGTGAATATCCCGCCAACCAGCAAACGCAATACAAACCAACAATCGCTGCCAGCAGGTCGCCCCATGATTCCGCAACTCCGCCCCCCACTGATGGCATTTTGTCGGCTCCTACCGTGAAAGGACCAACAACAACGCACAATAATAAGGCGAGTATAGACACTGCGCTAGCCGCTCTATTAGGATTTTCCGCCAGTTGATTTATTGCCGAAAAGCGGCTAAGCGCCTTTGATAATGCCCAACTTAAGCCGATCAACAGCAACCCTAAAATACAACCAACACCAATAATCCATAGGGGCGTTAACCAACTCGACAACTTTGGTGAAACCTCTAATGCTAAAGGGGTGTAAGTTTCAACTTGATTCAACAAGCTCTGTAGCACTTTAATAGATGCGATCATGCGTCTTCCAATGTGTCTTAAAATAAGTCTTAGTTCGGTTATAGTTGAAATTTCATGCTACGTATCAAAAATGTTACGTAGTTAAATCCCACTTCGTTCAAATGTGCTCAATACAGTACGCTAAATTCAGCGAACTCACCACTCGCTATTCCACAGGTGGTGGTCGTCTGCTCGATCACGCCGTCCATGCGTTGTTGCACTGAAAAAATAAAGGCACTCACCTCTTCCCGCTCACCTTCAACTACTAATTCAACGGTGCCGTCTTTATTATTGCGAACATATCCGTAAACCTCATACGCTCGCGACTGCATTTTTGTCGCGTGCCTAAATCCAACGCCTTGAACTCGCCCGATAAAGACTACTCGCTTGCGAACCACATTCCACTCCGTATTAAGTATGAATATAGCCGTCGACGGGAAAAATACGTCGCGCTAAACAACGTTACTAAATGCTGTAACAACGCGTTTTTTTGTGTTTCAATCGTGAACAACGCTATATGTATAATTGTCACTCACGAATAAGTGAAAAAGACCAACCGACCGATTTCTACTGATAAAAACCAGAAGCGACAGTCTGTTTTTATGGTCTATAGCAATCACAATGATATTGACGCCTCGGCACAACAGGCAGTACTGTTTTGTTCATGAGTCTTACCTTTTGTCATTTTTTACCTATGCGCCGCAGTTTCAACTCAATTTTTGACACGATCTCTAAATACTTAGTGCGAAGGCTTGACAGACGCTGCCTGTTAAAGCATTTATTCTTGATGATGCTTACATCGTTATGGCCGGTTTTATCAGCCGCTCAATTTTCTTCCACCCCTACCGTTACTGACAATCCTAAAAGCGTGCTACTGCTACGCAACGGCCAAACTTTCACCGGTTTGATCGTCAAACCGACTGAAATGTCAACTCACTATATCGTGCGAGACCCTTTAGGCAATCGACTGCGTTTCCCTAGCGACCAGGTCGAGTTTGTGAGTGACTCGCTTCTCGAGATCTACGCCTACCGCCGGGCATCACAAATACGTAATAACGCCACGGCCTGTTTGGAATTAGCTCAGTGGTGCATGCAATCGCAACTGTTTACTGAGGCTCAAGACCAAATCAACAACGCAATTGCCATTAACGGTCGTTCGCGCGCCGCGGTACAACTTGAAATTCGTCTCGATTTACTACGCTCGGCATGGGTCAGCTCCACTGCAGAATCAACCACCACCAATTCGTCAAGGCGCATTATTGATGCAGATATTGTCCAACGCCGTATCGACCAATTGTCAGCCGGAGTTCTACAACAATTTATTCAATCCATCCAGCCCCTGTTATTAAATCGCTGTGCTGTCGCTGGTTGCCATGGCCCCAGCCCAAGGTCATCCTACGTACTTTTTCGTACCTCGGCAAAACACGCCGTTCCCCATCGTGTAAGCCAACGGAACTTATACAACACGCTCGCAACGCTTGATCTAGATAAACCAGAACGTAGTCTATTTCTCACTGCTGCCACTACCTCACACGGACCGCAGAACAAACCAACACTCGGCACGGACGCATCTGAAGACATTGCAACACTTATGAACTGGCTACGCGTTGTTGCCTCAAATCCAGCCAGTGGATATCACTCCGACACGATAAACCATCCCACCGCTAATCGTCCAATCATGTATCAACAAGGTAATTCCCAACAGACTACGAAAATGCAGACGCCTGACGCGGTCACCGAACCGCAACAGTGGACACGATCCCAAAAGCCCGAACAAAAACAGTCTGCATTAGGGTTCGGCGCCGCTCTCCCGGTTGAGATGCTTGGCCCAACGCTTGGCAGGATGAAGCTGATGCCAACAAAAAGTGTTAACCTCACGCCTAATTTTCCGGGTAACTTTTCACTTCCTAGTAGCCGCTTTTTGCCGCAACGTCGCTAGTGATCAGAAGCTGTGCGGCGCCCTCCCAAGTCGCTGCCTATTGGCATTCCGGCAATTTCATACCATACTAGAATATTAGCTGGCATGCCCAATTTGCACGCACTAGAATATTATTACTAAGATATCCCACGCACTAATTGACCAAAAACATAGGTCCTTTGCGTGCCGAATCTACCCTTTATTATCTTTATCAACTATTATTACATCCATGCGAGCTGTTTACAGCGCCGAAACGCATGGGATTAATTTGTAGTTCATTTAACACGAGCGACTTAGGCACCGATGGAACAGAAACCACAGGACGCACAGAACCGCCCTCAACGAGGCGGCTTACCTAGAATCTGGGTGATCGTATTTATCATCCTTTTAATCAGCATGTTTGTTTTGCGCACAGCAACCCCCGCAAAAGTGCGTTATAGCGATTTCCGCGACTATTTAACCGCAGCTGCAGATAGCACCAATGATGCTACGACAAAAATCGATCGGGGCGATATCAAATTAGTGGAGCTGGCCACCTCCAACTACGCAACCGTCACGTTTCATAAAGAACAAACCATTACGAATATTACGGGCGAAGAGGTCGCTGACCAATTAACCATTCAAGTAGATATTCCACCAAACGATAGTTCCCGTCGCCAATTAGAGCAACTGCTTGAAGGAAATGTTGGAGGCGAAAAACTTCCCTCAGTCGCATACGTTTATCTCCCGCCTGATGATACTGCGTCCTTCCTATTAATGATCGCGGTTATGCTGCCTATAGTGATATTGGTTTTCTTTTGGATTTCCTATCGACGCAGCCAAAGTCAATTTATGGGAGGCGGGTTCTTATCTGGTTTTGGTAAGAGTACCGCCAAGCGATATGATAAAGACGATCATCCCATTACTTTCAAGGACGTCGCCGGGCAAAAAGCTGCCAAGTCAGACCTCATGGAAATCGTTGAGTTTCTCCAAGCTCCCGAAAAATACCAAAAGCTCGGCGGCAGGGTGCCCAAGGGTGTTCTTTTGAACGGGCCGCCCGGGACTGGCAAAACCTTATTAGCTAAGGCGGTCGCTGGTGAGGCTGGCGCACCGTTTTTCTCAATCAATGGTTCCGAATTTATACAAATGTTCGTCGGTGTCGGGGCTAGCAGAGTGCGCGATCTATTTCAACAGGCTAAAGATGCGGCGCCGGCCATCATCTTTATCGACGAAATCGACGCGGTCGGACGCCAACGAGGCGCTGGCGTAGGTGGCGGCCACGACGAACGTGAACAAACGCTTAATCAAATTCTAAGTGAAATGGATGGATTTTCGACCACTGACTCAGCAATTGTAATCGCCGCAACGAATCGTCCCGACGTACTCGATCCGGCCTTGTTGCGACCAGGTAGATTCGATCGTCATGTCACCGTAGGCATGCCAACACTTAAGGGGCGAGCAGGTATTTTCAAAGTCCATGTGCGCGAAGTTCCCCTTGGCGATGACGTCGACATCGACCGTCTAGCCGCCGGTACCACCGGACTCACCGGCGCCGATATCCGTAATATGGTTAATGAAGCAGCATTATGGGCTGCTCGACACGATAAAGACTATGTCGAGATGTCCGATTTTGACTATGCGCGTGACAAAATCCTAATGGGCGCAAAACGGGAAGAAGTGCTGACTGCTGAAGACAAGGAAAAGACGGCATATCATGAAGCCGGGCATACGCTTACTTCATGGTTCCTTAAGGGCGCTGATCGAGTCCACAAGGTGACAATTATTCCCCGAGGGCGATCACTCGGTTCCACGCAAATGTTGCCAGAAGAAGACCGCGTCTCAATGTCACAGACGCAACTTGAGGATCATCTCGTTGTGTTTCTTGCCGGCCGCGCAGCTGAACATCTAATTTACGAGGAGACAACGGTAGGCGCCGAAAACGACCTAGAACGAGCTACTTCAATGGCCCGCCGCATGGTCACGCGTTGGGGGATGAGTGACAAATTAGGCCCTGTCAACTATAAACTCTCTGATGAAGACCCGTTTTTGGGTCGCGAGATCCACGCTCAGCGGCAGTTCAGTGAGCACACGATGGAGGCGATTGACGAAGAAGTTACACGACTTTTACACCGTGCGTCCAACCGTGCAAGTGAATTCTTAACGGAATATCGTCAGCAACTTGAAGACGTTACTCAAGCCTTACTTGAACGTGAAGAACTATCGGAAAATGAATTAATTGAAATCATTGGACCGTCCGTTCACCCTATTCCCGAAACACTAAACGCAAATGTCGCGGGGGACGACGAGGGCCACGATGACTCAACTACAGACGCATCCGAAACGGATGACATAAGTGAGCGTGATACTGACACCTCCGTCAACGTCGACAGCGAGTCATTAAATTTAAAACCTGTTTCATCAGACACCAGTACAGATGCAGCAGAGGTTCCCTCGGAGCAAATTGCAAAAACGGTGGAGTCGCCCAATCCGGATGAATCCGACACAGCTGGTCCCGCTACGACGTGAACAACAGCTCGTTCCTTGACTGTGTTGGAGGCGTGTTTAATGGGAAAACGTGAAAAGTCAAAAAAGATACGGACACCACTCAAAAAACGGCATCAATCGCGCCGAAGATCCGGCAACCTTACTCGGGAGTTTCAACAACACGGGTTTGAGGATGAGTCACCGCAACAACAAGAACGAGTCTCTGGGAAAGGTGATCTAACTAGACACCGAACCGTCGTTGGCGTCGTTGCTGACGTTGACGACACTGGACTGCAGGTCCATCTAAACGTTGATGATGCTGATACAATTGCGGGGCGGGTACTGCGAGTTCATGGTTTAGAAAGTATTGTTTTAGGTGAAGATGGAGTGGAATACCGCTGTGCCGTGAGGGGACTATTAAAAAACCTCGACACTGGCCAGCGTAACGTAGTCGCCACAGGCGATCGCGTTACTATCCGCCCAGAACCAGTCGCGGATTCTAGCGACACTCAACAAGGCGTTATAGTACGCATCGAGCCACGCTATGGCGTCATCAGTCGCGCGAGTCGAGGGCAACAACACGTTATCGTCACCAATGTTGATCAAATCGTAATTATCGCGAGCCTCGCAGAGCCAGCTCTCAAACCTAACCTGATTGATCGATTTCTAATTACCGCAGAACGCGTTGGCTGCAATAGTATCGTTTGCCTGAACAAGACGGACTTGGTCGAACCAGCCGAACTACAAACGCTAGCCGGTATTTATGGTCAACTCGGGTATCAAACACTGTTCAGTTCAACGACTTCAGGGCAGGGTATTGAACAACTGCGTGCGATGTTGCGATATAAACAAACTGTCGTTGTTGGCCAATCGGGCGTCGGCAAGTCTTCGTTATTAAATTCAATTGATCCCACCCTTAAACTCGCGACCGCGGACGTGAGTACGGACAATCAGAAAGGGAAACACACAACAACCGGCGCTTCACTAATTCCAATTAGCTCCGGAGGATTTGTCGTCGACACCCCAGGGATTAGGCAATTCCAGCTTTGGGATGTGATTGCAGAGGAAGTGGCTGGTTTCTATCGTGAAATTCGACCCTTCATCAATAAATGCAAGTATCCGGACTGTACTCATATTCACGAAGTTAAATGTGGAGTCAAACACGCGGTCGCGGACGGTTTAATCGATTTACGCCGATATGATAGCTACTGCCAAGTAAGAGATACTGACGAATTCATGAAATAAACATCCTATCCAACACGACGCAAAGGGACTTCTTGATCATGCTAGGGCATCAACGACATTTTATATTTACACCACTAGTATTCGCAGTCTGCGTCACACTCCATCTAACACTGGCAGCCACCCCGCCTAATATTATCGTCATCATGGCCGACGACTTGGGATATGGTGACCTATCAAGCTACGGTGCGACTGACCTGAATTCCCCACATATCGACCGACTTGTAGAAGGCGGCTTGAAATTTACAGAATTCTATGCTAATTGTCCTGTTTGTTCCCCCACTCGAGCTTCATTCATTAGCGGGCGTTATCCAGAGTTAGTTGGTGTGCCAGGGGTTGTGCGTACCCATCCCGAAAACAACTGGGGGGAATTGAGTTTGGGGATACCAACCGTCGCAACGCAGCTTAAAAAGGCCGGTTATCAAACGGCTCTCATCGGCAAATGGCACCTTGGCCTCACCGAACGCCATTGGCCCAACAACCGTGGATTTGATTATTTTCAAGGCTGGCTCGGGGACATGATGGACGACTATTACGCCCATCGACGTCACGGAATTAACTACATGCGTCGCAACGCCGAAACAATTGACCCTCAGGGGCATGCAACTGATCTGTTTACTCAATGGTCATGCGAATATCTAGAGGACCAGGCAAAACGAAAAACTCCCTTTTTTTTATATCTGTGCTACAACGCTCCTCATACCCCCATCCAACCGCCGAAGGAGTGGCTTACAAAAGTGCAACAACGGGAACCCAACGCATCTCCTACGCGCGCCAAACTAATTGCGCTCATTGAACATATGGATAACGGGGTCGGCAAAGTAGTCAATACGCTCCGAACGACCGGATTAGCTGACAACACTATTATCGTCTTCACATCTGACAACGGCGGACAAATAAACGTCGGTGCTAACAACGGCCAGTTGCGAGATGGAAAGCAGAGCATGTACGAAGGCGGATTGAAGGTTCCCGCCTGCATTGTTTGGCCCAAGGTGATTTTAGAACACTCAATCACCAACCGACCTGCGTTGACCATGGACCTCTTCCCCACCTTATGCCATATCGCCAAAACGACTATCCCTGAAACTATCGATGGCATTTCGCTATTACCAACCCTTGTCGGGATGGAACAAAACACCGACAATCGCGACTTCTTCTTTCATCGACGCGAAGGCGGCTCACGATACGAAGGGCTGATCACCACGGCCATCCGTCGCGGAGAGTGGAAACTTTTACGTAACAGCCCCTTTTCGCCGCTAGAACTTTATAACCTCCGGACGGACCCACTTGAACAAAACAATCTCGCTAAAGTGAATCCCAACAAATTTCGTGAACTTTCCGCATCACTACGCATTCAAATTCAACGTGGCGGAACCGTACCTTGGCAATCCGCCCTCGAAAAATCCAAATAATGATGCTAACCAATAATGTTGTTGTATTATCACAAATGCTTCTTTTTTAAACGCATACGACTTCGCCATACCTCAACTCTGGGCAAAATGGCTCTGTGCAGCGACGAGCGTTGCCCATCAGCCTTTCTTATCAACTAATCCCACGATAGTACCCGTACACCAACAAGATAAGATTAGGCTTGACTGTAATGCGTCCACGACCGAAAATTTGAGGTAAGCCATCTACAGGCACTTCATTCTTGACGCCTGTTGCATTGGCCTTAGCGTTAAAAGGTCCGTCTCTCCAATAATTTACTCAGGTCTTTTTCACTGTGGACGATTCCAGCAATCTCGACTCACCATCCTCAGACGATGACAGTCTAGTTGAATCTCCTTCAGCAAACAAAACTCATGGAGATCTAACGTCGACATCGAAGCAACCCATACCTGCCGATACCGAGAAGTCCGCTGACGCGGGAAAGCCTAGTGATGCTTTTTCCGAACATCGACAAACAGTAATTTCTAAAGATAACCTCGATTACGCGGAGCCAAAAAAACAAACATCCGCTGATGTAGGTCGGGCATTGCTAGGAACCCAACTTGAGCATTTCCACCTTGAAGAATTCGTTGGGGGCGGTGGCATGGGCGCCGTATTTCGTGCCACGGACGAAAAACTGGGGCGTACGGTCGCGGTCAAGGTTTTATCCCGCAACCGTAAGGATACGGATTCTCTACGACGCTTTACAAACGAAGCACAGAACGCTGCTCGTTTGGACCACCCCAACATTGCTCGCGTATTTTACGTTGGTGAAGACGCGGGATGGAATTTCATTGTGTTTGAATATATCAGTGGTATAAATATCCGCGATCTAGTCTCACAGCAAGGGGCACTATCGCTACAGGACTGCTGGTCCTACGTATTACAGGTTGCCGACGCGTTAACGCACGCCTCAGAGCGGGATGTGGTACACCGAGACATCAAACCTTCAAACATCCTAGTAACTGCAGATGGGACCGCCAAATTAGTTGACATGGGACTCGCTCGATTCCATCAACTTGATTCAGATAAGTCGGATGCAACGGCATCCGGTGTTACCCTTGGGACGTTTGACTATATTTCTCCGGAACAGGCGCGTGATCCTCGCAATACCGATGTCCGTGGTGACATCTATTCTCTAGGCTGTACCCTATACTATATGCTCACCGGCTGCGCTCCCTATCCTTCCGGAACCGTTCTACAGAAACTGCTGAGCCACTCCGGTGATCCAATTCCCGATCCACGAGTCTATCGTGAAGATCTTGACGACGGTACTGTACAAATCCTCCACACGATGCTCGCCAAGCAGCCGAGCAATCGATATCAAACTCCTGACGAACTAATTCAAGAAATCGTTTCCGTTGGGGAACGGTTAGGCTTGACGCTGTCCCATGCTGGTCGAGTCTGGGTCTCGGACAAAGTACTCACCGAATTCTCGCTCACAGACCATATTCCATGGATAGCGCCTTTGATTTTGCTGGCTATAACTGCGATTGGTATAACTCAATTTGCACCGATTGAGCCACCCATTATCGTAGCAGAGCCGACATTCAGCACCGCGCCCTATGTTATTCCAGAAGCCGCTTTAGATAGCCTCTCGCGTACGGATAACGATTTTTCCCCGGCTGCCGTATCCCCCTCGGTTACTCTGGAACCACTCAATCAATCTGAAACTGCGTCCGATCCCGAATCACCATCTCTAAATGCTGATGCAACGCCTATCACATTATTTGTCGGCCAGCCTAAGTCCTCCCTTAGACCAGATCAACTCGTCACGGAGACGTTTGCCGAAGCAATCTCTATCGTCCAAAACAATGCTGATATTGCAATTGTCGAGTTGACGGGAAATCATGACATTTCTTCTCTAGCTCTACAGTTAATTGGTCGTAAATCACGTCCGATTATGTTTCGCAGCGCGGGTGATTCTCGCTCTCAGATTAATGTGCAGCTTAGCCCAGCACAACTAGCAACTAACGCCCCACGCTTTTTTCACTTTTCCTCAGGAAGCATTTCATTTGAAAACGTTGGATTTCGTTTTTATCTCGCACCAGAATTCAGGCAACGCTGGTCAATTTTCCAGCTTGATGATATTAACTCGCTGCAATTAACAAATGTAGATATCTCAGTTATACCTTCAGCGACTGACAACCGATATATTCAAATCGCTGTCTTTGATTTTGTAACGGAAACTAAGGAGGCGTTAGAGTCAGATGCGACTCCCAGTCAGAACAGTCATGATGCTGCCAATTTAAATTTAAGCAATTGCATTATTCGGGGTCCGGTAAACTTTTTGCGAGCCACGTCTTCACAACAAATCCAGGCACGGTGG
>Ga0315322_10004228_pt1 | contig 11066 bp, 9 predicted proteins | sample M110021515metaG_FD_203461 | JGI IMG/M metagenome (GOLD analysis project Ga0315322, IMG submission 203461) | Ammonia-oxidizing marine archaeal communities from Monterey Bay, California, United States - M1 100m 21515 | ecosystem: Environmental > Aquatic > Marine > Intertidal zone | place: USA... | reverse complement strand
TTGAAGGTCAGGATGGAAAAGGAATCGGAAGGCTGCACGTCAGCCAACGCGGCGCGCGCTTCGTTTAGGGTTTTCTCCCAAATCCCCGCGCGCTGCATGCTGGCGCTGGTGTCGATGAGTAACACGACCCGTTGGCCGATTGTGGCGTCGTGACCGGCAGTAACGGTGTTTCGGATGAACGGTCGCGAAAAGGCGAGTGCCATTACCGCCAGCAGGGCGCAGCGGACCAGCAAGAGCAGGATATCTTCCAGCCTGCTCTTGCGCGTGACCTTCGGCGGGTCGGCTCGCAGAAATATGAGCGAGCTAAAGGTGAATTTTTCACGCGTGTTTCGCCGGATGAGGTGGAACAACACCGGACCGGCAATGGCCAGTCCACCGAGCAAGAAGAGAGGGGCGAGGAAACTCATGCGTTGGCGTGGCGTTGAATGGTTTTGCCACGGCGTTGCCGTTGGCGGAGGTAATTGGCGAGCACCTGATCCAGTGGCTCGTCGGTGGTCATCTGCAGGTAGTCCGCTCCGAGCTTGGAGCATACGGCCCGGGCGGTGTCACCGTGCTCGGCAAAGCGTTGCAGGTAATTGCGCTTGGCCGCGGCGGGATCGATGAATAAATCCTTCTCCGATTCCACATCGTGAAAGAGCAGGGCGTCCTCGAAATCAAAATCAATCTCGCGCGGGTCTAGGACGCGAAGGACCACGACGTCATGGCCGGTGGCAGTCAAGCGGCCGAGCTTGGCCTCCAGTTCCTCCACGGGCGCGAGTAGATCGGAGATCAGGATCATTAGGCCGCGTTTGTTGACCAGCTCCACAATCCGCTGCAGCGGTTTGGCGATATTGGTAGCCTGACCGGCAGCGGGTTTTTCCATAGACAACATCAGTTGCCGTAAATGTCCGGGACGATTGCGAGCGGGGAGATAATCGCGAATACCTTCGTCAAAACTGAGCATGCCGACAGCGTCGCCTTGTTGAAAGAGAAAATAGGCGAGCGTGGCGGCCAGCGTGTGGGCGTAATCGGCCTTGGTCCAGTCGCCGGAGCCGAAGGTCATAGAGCGGCTTTGATCTACCAACAGGTGGCAACGCAGATTGGTTTCATCTTCAAACTTTTTGATGTAGTAGCGGTCGCTGCGGGCGTACACGCGCCAATCGACATAGCGGGGATCATCGCCGGGTACGTACTGGCGGTACTCGGAAAATTCAACGGAGAAGCCGTGGTAGGGGCTGCGATGGATGCCGTTCCAGAAGCCCTGCACCACAATACGCGCGCGCAGTTCCAAGCTGCGGATCTGCATGAGGGTGCGCGTGTCGATAAACCCATCACACGCCGAGCTGGCGGCGGGTTCAGGCATCCGGATTGATATGGTCGAGCAACTGCTCAATAATTTTTTTCGTAGTGATGCCTTCGGCTTCGGCGCGGTAATTGATTAGAACTCGATGGCGCAACACCGGTGCGGCCACGGCCTGAATATCCTCGGCAGTCACGTGGCTTCGACCTTGCAGGAGGGTGCGGGCCTTGGCACCGAGCACCAAGAATTGCGCAGCGCGCAGGCCGGCGCCCCAGCTGACCCATTCATTGACGAAATCCGGGGTGTTGCCCTGACTCGGTCGACTGGCGGCAGCCAATTGTACGGCGTACCGCACGAGATCCTCGGCCGCTGGAACCTTGCGCACGAGATCGTTGAAGCGCTGCACATCCTCGGCATTGAAAAGTGGCTCAATGGTTTCGCTGCCGCCCGCGGTGGTTTGCTGGACCACGGCCACTTCCTGATCCTCGGGTAGATAATCAATGACCACGTTGAACATGAAACGATCCAGCTGCGCCTCGGGCAGCGGGTATGTACCTTCCATTTCAATGGGGTTTTGCGTTGCGAGCACGAAGAAGGGTTGGGGTAACGGATGCCGCTGGCCAGCGGCAGTGACCTGATGCTCCTGCATGGCCTCCAGCAGGGCGGCCTGCGTCTTGGGAGGGGTCCGATTGATTTCGTCCGCGAGAATGATATTGGCAAAAACGGGCCCGGGCACGAACCGCAACTGCCGACCAGCATCGGTTTCGCTGAGCACCTCGGTGCCGGTGATGTCCGCTGGCATGAGGTCAGGCGTGAACTGGATGCGCGAAAATTGAAGGTCAAAAATCTCGGCAATTGATTTCACCAGTAGCGTCTTGGCCAGGCCGGGCGCGCCAGTGATCAAGACATGGCCACCGGCGAACAGGGAGATGAGGATTTCGTCGATCACTTCTTCCTGGCCGATGATGGTTTTGCCCAGCTCGGACTTGATGCGGCTGTAGCCCGTGATGATTTGGTCCACGGTCTCAGCGTCGGTGGGGGTTTGGGTGTCGGTATCCATTAGTGGGTCATTGCGTAAAAGATTATGTTGATGCCCATGGGGTAGGCCTTGGGCTCGGAGAAATTTTTGAAGTAATATTGGTTCTCACCCTCACGTTCCCAGCCGTCGCCAAGATCGGTGTTGTGGCAAATGATGACCATGAGCCGGTCCTTGTCATCGAAGATGCCTTTGTAATGGACCTGGCTGCCATTATCCGGCCCAGGCCGGTATTCGAAATTCATCCCCTGCATGGCCTGGCCGATGGAAGGTAGCTGTGGTTTTTCCTTCAGATCGAACACGCAGTGAAAAATCGGGTGCTCCAGTGGCAGTTCTTTGGGCTCGCGGTCGGGGAATACGCGCCGCATTTCCGCCGCGAAATTATCGTATTCATCGCCGCCCCAGAAATCATCGACCATTAGAAATCCGCCATTAAGCAGATAGCCGCGCAGCGCCTTCACCTCCGGCTCGCTCAGCCATAGATCGCCGGGCTCGGCCATGTAAACGAACGGATAATCGGTGAGCTTGGGATCGGTGATGTTCAGCACCATGCCGTCCGGATGCACCTTCATCGAGGTCAGTTCCTGAAGACGATAGGAGAAATTCAGGTCGGCATCCGGGTAATCGGTGGCCCATTTTCGACCGCGGCCACTATAGCTGCTGTAGCGCAAACGGCAGAAGGTAAACACATCACGCGGCATCTCGTTGTCTACCTGCCAACTTGGTACGCCACGCCGGTCGATGGACGGCGGAAGCGGGCGGGGTTGTGCCATAATCCAAGCCGTGGCTACTATTGCGACGCCACTCAAGGCGATAAACATCTTATTTCTCATCGGGTTTCCCTTCGGTTGTCTCCCAGTCCAACAGGAGCTTCAGTGCCGCACGAAAACGCGGGGCCTCCTCAAGAGCCATAAGGAGATGCCGCTTGGCCTTAGGGTTGTCCGGTTCACGCAACAGCCGCGCCAGCCGGTAATTTGCCTCGGCCGGATCGAGCGGGTCCAAACGCAGCAGGGTTTGCCAGGACTCGATGGCCTGCGGCGCGTCGTTCAGCGCTTCGGCCGCCAGTGCAAGGTGCTGATGGGTATCGGGCAGGAGGGGGTTCACCGCCAGTACCCGTTCACAATTCAAACGCACTGCCTCCCAATCCTCTTGTTCCGCGGCCAGTTCAGTGAGGCGTTGGAATACCGGGTAGGCATCATCGGCCATGGCAGCAAGCGCCTCAAGTGTTTGGCGTTCGGCCTGATATTCCTCCAACTCGCGCTGAGCGCGGGCGAGCATCACGTAGGGATTGCCTTCGCCATTTGTTTGGCGCGGGAACAGCTTGATCAATTCCTTGCAGGGCGCCTTAACGGCTTCCCAATCCTTGTCGTTCAACGCCCGTCGGGCCTGGCGCACAAGGAGATAAAAATTCTTCGGATGTTTCTTCGCGAACTCCTCCATGCCCGTCCGCAGGGTTTCCGGATCGGGCTTGGTCCAGTCCAGCTCCGGCGCTAGCGCCTTGGCCTTGGTCACAGCGTACGCACGGAAGGCGGGCTCCAGTTTGTTCAACGGCTCGGTGTGCTTTGCAATGGCTGCATTGATCTCCACGCCTTCACCGAGATCCTTGAGAATATTACGGATCGCTTGGAGTCCAAAGCGTTCGGTAAGATGTTCCACCACCAGTGAAGATTGATAATAGGCAAATTGTAAATGAAGATTACTTTCCGGCGCCAAAAACGCGCCGCTCATTTTGCTTACAGGAGTTAGTTCACCGCCAAGAATAAATTCCCGGAAGCGCGGGTTCATCCGCTGTCCCCAGGTCGCCTGTGCTTGGCGCTCCTCGTACACACTGATGCCTTCACTGAGCCAGCGCGGCATTTTGTTGCGGGTAAGTGCCAGCGTAACCGTGTGGCAAAATTCGTGCCAGAGAACGCTCTCCCAATTCGCTGGCGCAGGCATCTGCGAGGCCGGGCTGTTGGCGGTAATCACGCAGCCAAAACACACGCCAAGAAAACCCGGATTGTCCGGCATGCCGAAGGTGCGCACGCCAAAATCCTTTTGTTCGGCGAAAATTTCCACCGTGGTGCGTTGCTCGAGCTTGAGGCCGTATTTCTTGCACAACGTGTCATGCGCGCGATCGAGCAGGCGAAGAGCGCGCGGGCCGTAAATGGCCGCCTCGTGCGGGTCTATGCGGACGATGAAATTGGCGTTAGTGAGTGTAGTGTATTTACCGAGCGTATCGCGTAGGGTCACGAGGTTGTAGGTTGTGACATCGTAGCCGTCAGATTCATGAGCGGCCTCGGTCATGGCCCAGCCTTCCTTTTCAAGGCCGAGCCGCAGCAAATCCTGCGCGAGCTGGATCTTTGCTGGTAGATACTTCTCATCAAATGCCAGTGCCTGTTTCTGGTGTGCGGATCCCTCGGCAAAGCGGTACTTCTGCGAGAGTTTTTTGCCGATCAAATGATCCACGCGCGGATTGGTTTTCCAGTGGGTCAATGCCTGTTCGCGGGCTTTGCTTTCAGCGGTAGTGTCGGCGCGGAGATGGGCGATGACGCTGCGATAGGCCCAGGCCTCGGGATGATGTGGGTTCACGGCGAGCACCTTGGACAGTTGCGTCTCAGCCTCGTCGTAGGCTTCGCTATCAATTAGGCGATCGGCCATCAACAAGCGAGCACCGGCATGATTTGGGTTAGCTGTCAGAGTCGCCTGCAAATGTTGCGTCATCGTCTTGCTGTCCGAGGGCGCAAACGCGCAGGCGGCGCCGAAATGGAGATCGGCATTTTTAGGATGCCGCTTGAGCGCTAGCTGAAAGGTGCGTCCGGCCAGTTCATAATCGCTCTTGGACAACGCCAGATCGCCAATGGCCTGAGCCGTGCCGGCAAAGTTTGGATCATGTTCACGCGCCGGATGATACAGCTTATCGAGCACCAGCTTGGGGTCGGCATCCAGCTTCAGCGCGGTGCGGCCGAGTACGATCAGATCCGGAGCATTCCGGTACGCCCAGCCGCGGATACCGGCGAGGCGGTTAATTTCCGCCAGCGAATTGGTGGCGCCCTTGGGATCGTTGTTGAAATGAAACACCTCATGCGCCATCCAACGCACGCGTACGCTGCTGGCTAGCTTGGCCATGGCGTTGGTGGTGACGGTGTGAGCTTTTGCGAATTGGCCCTGAGCCATCAGCGCGCGGATGTGCAGTACACGGGAATCCTCCTGCCACGGGTTTTTGGCAATGGAATTGGTGGCGTGGCTGATGGTGTTGGTGAAGTCGCCGCGAGCGAAAGCAGCGCGGGCCTCGGCCAATGGATCCGCTGCGCTCGCGGCGAAGGCGAGTGGGAGCAATCCGATGACAAGCAGGCGAATCATTCTTCCTTCAATTTGCGTTGGGCAAGGTAACTTTGCAGGAATCGGTCTGGCGGCGCTTCCTTCCATGCGGTGAACCAAAGGTTGCCGAGCATTTGCGATCCAGTAGCCAATTGTTGATGTAAAAACTGTCTTCCGGCTGCGGGTGTTTCTTTGGAAAGTTTGCCCGTCTTATCCAGTTGGTACAAGGGCTCAACTAACCGGTGTTGTCCGAGGATATAATCTATTGCTGCTTGGAATTGTCCGCTGGCCAAATCGCGGGAAGCCGGTCGTATTAGTAGCGCTGCGGGGCTTAGTTGTTTGGTGATGGCTGCGCGGTCCGGGTCGGTGGTGGCTTTGAAGAAACCGCCGTCGACCCAAGAGTGGAATCGGCGGCTGGTGGTGTAGCCTTTGGGGTTTTCACCGGTCCAACCATTGAAATGCTCAGTGGTATGGAGCGGCTGCGCGGCGTCACCCACAAAATGGCTGAGGATACCCATGCGATACACCACATTGGCTTGTGCGTTGGCAATCTCTTCCGTCGTGCCCATAGTCTTAAAGACTTGCAGGTAGGAAAAAGAGCTGACGAGCTTGAGATAATGCTCATTGATGCTCCAGGGCATAAACCCGGGATGGCCTTTGAGGTGGTCGGTGTTGCCTTCGGGTAACTCCAGTTTCAGTCTTGCCCGGGCAGCGGCCATTTGTTCTACGAAACGATATCGGAAATGACTCAGGGTTTCCGTCTTCAACTCGTATTGCGCAAGGTATTCGACATCAAAATAATGGTCAGGATTATTTAGGTGCCTCAACGCACGATCGCGGTTGTTACGCCAGCGATCGGGTTCACCTGCGAGAAATCGGATTCGCTCACGGTTTTCAGCAGTGAAAACAAACCGTGGGAAGCTCTGGGGTAATGTGTCCAGTGCGAGATCATTGATCAGCCGGTGACGCTCGTAATCCCACGCCTGCACCAAATGTGTAGAAAGACAGAGGAAAGTGGCATAAAAAATGGCTGAAATACCGCCCCAAGCCGACATAAACAAAATCTGAATGGAGCCCAAATTATCTGCAACCGAAAGCTGTTCACCGGTTTTACCCAGTTATACCACGAATGAATATCCGTGGTCTCTAGGGGAGTGTCACAACTTCCGAATTTAGAGTCTTTTCCGGTCACTTAGGAGGATGACCTGTTGCTTGCCGTAGCCATTAACTAGGACTGCGCCTTGCAGCGCCTCAACCACAACCCATACCCTTATAATTTTAGTTGACGACTGGTTTAAAATGATCCCGGTTGTTATCATGATTTTTTAAGTATTTCGGCTAATTCACTATCTGATAATTCAACTGGGTTGGCCTTCATACTGCTCGCTTTATTGGCCTTAAAGATTATTTCGGGAAAGTCATCTTCTGTGATGCCATAAGTGGAAATGCTGGGAATGTTCAGGTTGCGTCTCAAATTACCCAACCAAATGGCTCCAGACTCACCGGTCGGGCCAGCGCCGAGCATTTTGGACACTTCCGCAAAACGGTCGGGTTTGTGTTTTGCATTGGCGGCAAAGACTTGCGGCAGCAGGGCAGCGCAGACTGCGCCATGAGGGGCGAGAAACATGCCTCCGATGGGCGCGGCAAATCCGTGCACGGCACCCAGACCGGCATTGGCCAAAGCCAGGCCGCCGCACAGGCTGGCGTAGGCCATGTCCGTACGGGCTTCCGGATCGCCGGTAAACGTCCGCGGTAAGGCGCGCGCGGCACGCGGAATGGCTTCGCGGCAGAGGGCGTCGGTGAGTGGGTTGGCGCGGCGGCAAGTGAAAGGTTCGATCAATTGCGTCAACGCATCCATGCCAGTGGCGGCGGTGATGGCCGGTGGTAGGTCATGGGTCAGCGCGGGATCAACAATCGCCACGGCGGGCAACATGCTCGGATGACGCAGGCTCACTTTTACGCGTTGATCGCGGCAAGTGATCACGGCATTGCGCGTGACCTCCGCGCCCGTGCCGGCGGTGGTAGGGATGGCGATAAACGGCAGGGGCGTCTCGGTGAGCGGTTGGCCGCGGCCGATGACCTCCAAGTAATCCAGCGGTTCTCCGGGATTGGTCGCCAGGGCGGCGATGGCTTTGCCGGCATCAATGGCGCTGCCGCCTCCGATGGCGACCACAACCTCGCGTCCATTGGCGATCTGAACGCCTTCGGTGATTTCGGAGAGCGTTGGCTCACCGGGAATGCAGTGCACCGCGCAGTCGAATTCCTTCAACAACTCCAGCAAAGGCGCGGCGCGCGTAGGTGTGCGGCCAGTGACGACGAGCACCTTTTGGCCGAATCCCTTAATGGTCGCCGGCGCTTCAGCGAGTTTGCCTTCGCCGAAAATAATGCGGGTGGCCGTGGCGAATTCGAACGCGGTGTTGGCCGAGTTACCACTCACTGTCAGCAGGGAAATGGTTGGTGAGCTTCACGGCGTGGCGGGGCTTTGCCATCATATCGGCCACAATATCGCGCCAAGCTGCGTAATGAGCGGTCTCTTTGTGCGCTGCTGGCGCGGCGTTGTCCCGGTACACTTCATTCAGGATAAACCGGGTAGGATCCTCATTATCCTGCAGCACATCAAAGCGCGCGATACCCGCTTCCTGGATACTGTTTCGGGCATTTTCCAGTGACGCCTCGCGAAAGGCCTCAACGCAATTGGGTTTCACATGAACATGAACGAGCACAATCAACATAACCGGACGATACGCGCGCGAGCCGTGACGGCCAATAAAATGTGTGGGTCCATTGCGTGGCAGGGAATGTGTGCTAGTTTGGGGGAGTGAAAAACTGATGAAGTCTCATCTTCCCTTTCTACTCATTCCGATCCTCTTGATGACGTTGTTTTGGTCCACAGATAAGGATCCCACGGAAACATTGGTGGTGTTGAAGAAGCCGATGCAGCTGCGAGACGATCCAGAGGATCCGGTGGTGGTGGAACGAGCGCCAGCGCAATTGCCGCCTAGGGCCGTGAAGCAAATGGCCCAAGCCAAACCGGGTCAGCGTTTTGTGGTTTCCTTAGGCAATGGAGAATCGGCGACGGTGAGTTTTACGTCATCTCAAAGAACGGTGACTGGCGGCAAAGTCCTCCGTGGGAGTTTTCCCGGGCAAGCCGGCGGGAGCACTCTATGGGTGCAGGAAGGAGGACGCTGGGCGGGAACAATGAATTTTCCGGATGGCCGACGCTTCACGTTAATGCCTCGATCTCAGGGGGGATACGAATTAGAGCGCGTGGATTTATCACGATCGCCGACCTGTGCTTCTGGGCTGCTGGTGTATCCCTCGGAGGAGGAATTGGCGGCGCGGGCGCGTCCCTTGCCTGAAGGGCTTAGGCAATGGAATCCGCGGGAGCCCTTGCGCCGGTTAAACCCCGAGCATCGACCTCGTGATGAAAATTATCAGCGCATCAATCTTCGGACATTTCCGCCTCGCTACACGAATAGTGGCCGGCAGTCACAGGTGAGTTTGGTTCCTTTTTCCAACCGGAAGAATAAGAACAAGAGGCCGATTGGCGAGGGGGGAAGTGTAACTATTACTTCCACGCAAACTTCAGGTGGTGGTGATGAGGATACGATGGCTTCCGGTAAACCGAGAGTGCAGGCGCGGCAGCCGTTGAAGAAAAATATGCGCGGCGGCACGCAGGTGGATTTATTGGTGCTCTACTGTCGATCGGTAGCCTCGGTGTACGGCGGGGATGATGGGTTGAAGGCGGCTGCGCAATTGGCGGTGCAGAATGCCAATGAAGCATTTTCCGAAAGTGGAGCCACCGTATCCCTGCGAATGGTACATTTGGCACCGGTGAATTACACCAACGCCGGTTCCATTAGTCAGGATTTACGCAACCTTACTTTCAAAGACAAGGTGTTGGCGGATGAAATGAACCGTTTGCGAGATGAACATCGGGCGGACTTGGTGACGCTGATCTCTGACCGGCCGGCTGGCGGGGTGGGGTGGTTGATGATTCGCGCTAAGGGTATGGCGAAGATGGGCTTGAATGTGCTGGGACGCAGCTCGTTACGGGGCTATGTGCTGGCGCATGAGGTGGGGCACAATATGGGCTGCCAGCATGCTGAAGGCGATTCCGGCACATCCGCGGACGGCCTCTACGCATGGGGGTATGGGCACCGCTTACAAGTGGTGGAAGATAACGGTGGGTCACGCCAATGCCGGACGGTGATGGCGTATACGCCGGGCCGACGTATTGGGCGTTTTTCCAATCCCAACAAACTTTATCGTGGTGTCGCCACGGGATCGGAGTCTGCTAATAATGTGAAAGTGTTGAATGCTGGGGTGGAAGTCGTCTCTGGCTATCGCTAGTTTTCTTTGCTGGTTTTCGGGGTGGGTCGTGGTAGTTTGAGGGACACGTTTTGAAAAACTCGCGCACACCATTCTTGGTTTTGTTGGGGCTGTTATTGGCCGCCGGGTGGGCGTGGTGGTTGCCAAAATCAGTACCGCCTTTGGTGGCGGAGGCGTTACCGATGCGAGCCAAGGAGCAACTGCCTGAGGCTTCCATGGCCAAACGCTACCGGCATGTGCGGTTAAACCCGGACACGGTGACGGCTGTTCAGACGGGGAATCGATTGATCACGCTGGAGTTGTTTCCGGGCGAATCAATCAAGGTACGTTTGGAGAAAGCGACGTCAACTGACCCGATGAGCACGGAGGTGCATGGGGAGGTGGTGGGGATGCCTGGGGCGGCCGTGAGTCTGATTACTTATGAAGGAGTCTTAGCCGGTAGTATTGAGTATCCTGACGGGCGGCATTTCCTCATCAACTACGCAGACGAAGAGGCGCATTCGATTGTGGAGATTAATCCCGTGGCTGTGCACGCGCCGCAGCGCGGGATGCCGCTGGAGGCCCATCCGAAAACCCTGAGCCTGTTTCAGCCGCGCGAAGGAGGAGTAGTTTCCATGCCACAGTTTAGGTATCGGCCCGGCGTGGTGTATCGGGTGCCGGGGTTCCCACAGTTTACCCACGTGCTGACGCTGACCAACACGCTCTCCACCAATTTATGGCCTGTGCCGCTGGCGCCGGTGATGGGCCCGCCGATAGTCGGGGTGTTGGCGTGTTACACGGGGTTGGCTGAGAAACAATGCGGGGGTAATCGCGGGGTGGAAACCCGTGTGCGCATTTCCGTGGCGCAAGTGAACAACGCCTTTCGTCGGAGCGCGGTGACGGCGCGACTGGTGTTGCTTGGAACAGAGAAGGTCAGTCATGTGACATCTGGGAACAGTACTACGGACCTGGTGAACATGACGTTTGCAGCGACGCCGGGATTGATGAAAATTCACGAACAGCGGCAGCGCCATCGTGCTGATTTGGTGACACTTTTCACTGGCGCAAGCCCTCAAAATATTATGCATGGCAGTAGTTGGATGCTCAACAGCACGAACGGCGCGCCGGCTTATGGGTTTA
>Ga0315322_10004227_pt1 | contig 11070 bp, 10 predicted proteins | sample M110021515metaG_FD_203461 | JGI IMG/M metagenome (GOLD analysis project Ga0315322, IMG submission 203461) | Ammonia-oxidizing marine archaeal communities from Monterey Bay, California, United States - M1 100m 21515 | ecosystem: Environmental > Aquatic > Marine > Intertidal zone | place: USA... | reverse complement strand
TCAGTTCCACCGAAACCCAAAAATAATTATCACCCGTAACCAGCTTCGCACTCCCCTCACAAATTAAATCTCTCCCATCCTTCTTCGCTATACCAAAAACCTCACCAACTCCCGCCTTCGCTTCACTGCCTGAGAAAAGAATCTTCACCGACTTCACCGCATCAATTTCAGTCGTCCCTTCCAAACCGATCCGAAGCTTCACAACCTCCTTTGCATCTGTGCAACCTTCCGCCACCAAATGTAATCCCACCACTGGGTTCACTTCCTTACGAATCAACACAGGCACCACCGGTTGGATTGCGGCCACCTTCGTCACCACCATTGGCTTCACCGGTTCAATCCTGAGCTCATCAATCATAATCCCGCTCGCTTCCGGAGTCGTACTCCGAAATCGTAGAGCCTTTACCTCCGCCCCTAACTGCACCTCCACCAAAGTTAAAAACCCCCCCACCCGAATCGCCTTATCCCCTCGGTAAATCTCGCTCCAGCGATCTTTCTCCAAAGCTTCAATACCAAAAAAAAATGGCTTTCTCGAAGTCCACCGCTCCAGCCAAAAAGACAAAACCCTCTTTTCTCCAAGCGACTCCTCAAAAACAAATTCGACCTCACGTTTCTCACCCCCAAGCAAACGCAACGATTGCTTGCCAGCCTTGGCATGATCCCCATGAATCACCGCGTCCCCTTTTCGCGCAATCAAAACTCCACCCTCAAGCTTAAGCTTTTCAAATTCACCCAAAGGTAATTTTTCAAACCCTTCCCCCGCCGCCCGTAAGCAGATCGCCACCAAAATAACCCATACCGAAGTTGTCATAACCGAATGCTGTCACAGAGAAGCCCTGAAACCCCGAATATTAACTGGTGTTAAAAAAAGACCACCTTAACCTCTTCTGATATGTCACGTCTTCCTATGCGCCACGGCCTCCCCTCGCAAGCCGCCGGTATCATCGAAGAAATGATTACTACCGGAGAGCTCCGAAATTTCATCCCAGGTGAACGCACTCTTGCCGAAAAACTCCAAATCGGGCGCGACACCCTTCGAGCTTCTCTTCAAATTCTAGAACAGAAAAAGGTCATCTCCGAACCCCAACACGGCAGAAGACGGTCCATCCTCAACCAATCCCCCTCGCCCACCCGCACCTCCTCCAAGCGGGTCGGATTCCTCTCCCCCAAAAAGCTACTCCAACTTCCACCGCAGCTTCTCGCAGAATTCGACACCCTTCGCGAACTCCTTCAAAAGCAATTTTACGAACTCGAACTCGTCTCACCCGGAATTTTTCACCTCCAACATCCCTTCGCTAAATTAGAAAGTCTAATCAAGGACCACGAAGCCGACGTCTGGATCCTCTACCAATGCAATCGCAAGATACAGGAATGGTTTTACCAAAAAAAAATCCCCACCCTCGTCCGGGGATTCAGCCATGACTCCGTCGATCTCCCCTGCATCGACGATGACTGGCGCTCCGCTGCCTTTCACGCTGGCCACCATCTAAAGCGCATGGGCCATCACCGCATCGGACTCCTCATGCCCGATACCGAACTCGCCGGACTCCGCGCCACCGAAGCCGGACTTCAAGAGGCGGCCATCAAGAATCCCAAATCACTTTCCATTCACAAAATGACCGAAAAAGGCGACTCGAAAAGCGTGACCCGCGCCCTCGAAATCGCCCTCGGCCTCGATCAACCGCCAACTGCACTCATCGCCACCCGCTCACGCCACCTTCTCACCCTCATCTCCTGGCTTGCCGCTCACAAGCTCAGCATCCCCCGTGACCTTTCAGTCATCACTCTGACCTTTGAGCCTTGGTTCGACCACCTCTACCCATCTGTCAGCCATTACCGCTCCAATCCCATCATGATCGCACGTTCAGTCACCCGAAAGGTCCTCCAACTAGCCGAAGGAAAATCCTCGACAGCCCCAAAAAAACTTCTCTCTCCTGAATTTTTGGATGGCGACTCGGTTAAAAAATTGACTCGCTCCTGACATGCCCGAACTCGCCGAAGTCGAACTTGCCCGCCGCCAATGGGCTACATTCCACGGAGACACCATCATCGATGTCGACGTCCACTCCAAGGCCCGTATCTATCGAGATTGCCCCTCGCCCGCTCTGCGCATCCTCAAAGGCAAACCCCTCCTCTCCTCCCGCGCCCACGGTAAGCGTATGCTCTTCACCTTCGCGCCCGAACTTCATCTAGAAGTCCACCTCGGCATGTCAGGAAAACTCGCCACCGAGCCGCTGGGCTACCAAGAGCAAAAGCACGACCATCTTATTCTCCACACCACCAAAGCCGCTCTTATTTTTAACGACTACCGCATGTTCGGCCGTGTCATGCTCCACGATTGTGCAGCCCCTTGGTCCGATTTTCCACCCCAACCACAAGATTCAAAATTCTCGCTCGTCCATGTCCGCAAACTCATTAAACGCCATCCAAAAAAACCTCTTAAGGCACTACTCCTCGATCAAAACGCCTGCCCTGGAATCGGCAATTGGATGGCAGATGAGATTTGTTGGCGATTAGGAATGCATCCAGGCATCGTAACCGGGACGCTCGAAGCTGCAACGCTTCGCAAAGAGATCCGCTTTGTAACCTTCGGAGCCCTCAAACATGTTGCCGAAAAAAACACCACCGCCTCATCCGATGGTTTCGCCCCCGGCAGCTACGTTGCTAACGTGCCCCCGAAGAACTGGCTTTTCCAGCATCGCTGGAAAAAAGGCGGCACATGTCCCAAGTGCAAAACTGCGCTGGCCCGCGATACAATCGCCTCCCGGACTACCGCTTGGTGTCCCAATTGCCAGTGCTAGTCGCATTAAAATACCACATTGATTCCAAATTAAAAAACAACATTCTAAAGATATGGCTGCACAAAAAAAAGGCTACGGCTTTCTCATCACCGCTCTCGTTATTCTGCTCTTGGGCGGAGGCCTTACGATCTTTCTTGGGATAAGCGCGTTCAACTCTGGAAAAGAATTTACCGAAAACCTCGAAGGGGGTGAATCCTTCATCACTCCAGAGACATTCAGCTATACTTCCGAGGAAAATAAGGAGGTTACAATCTGGATTCTGGGCGATGAAGATATCGACCTCAACGAAATCGAGATCGAATTCACCGATCTTTCGACGGGTATTACAAATAAGGCTTCCAAGCCTAACGGCACAAACCATGTAAGCAGCCAATATCATCTCGCCGACTTTCGCGTGGAGAAAGGTCGAACCTATCAGATCACTGCGAAGGGTGCTACCAATGGCAGCACCATTTTGATCTCCCATGTCTCGTCTGACGCAATCCTACCCACTCTTGGCAAAGTATTCAGAGCATTCGGGGTTGCCGGTGTCACCTTTATCCTCACTCTCATCTTTGGTATCATCGGCCTAGTCAAATACCTCGATTCCCAAAAAACAAAACCTCATCAATCTCCTCCTCCTCTCTCCTAGGAAATTCGATCACTCCTAGCAAAACGAGGGACCACAATTACCAAACCCCTGGTTCTCTGAGTTATTGTGGCCTACGCCCACCACTTTCTGAACACCATTAAACATTAAGACAGCTACTGAGATAGCAAGGGAGACGACCTGAGTCACTGCCTCCACATAGCTTACAAATCAATCATCTTAAAAAGTCATTAGGCAAAACTTGAACTTTCTCCGGATATAGCTCATTCATTGCGTTTCCCGCTGTTTAAACATGAAATTTCTCTCAATCGAAGAATCCAATTCCCAGGAACTTGAGTCTCTTCTCAATCTCGCTGCCGAAATGAAGTCGACTCGTGCCACAACTTCCAATCAGCCACTTGCGGGACAAACATGGGCCATTATTTTCACCAAGGCCTCGACCCGAACGCGCGTCTCTTTCGAGGTCGGGATTCGCGAACTCGGTGGCAATGTCATGTTCCTTTCCGGCAACGACATCCAGCTTGGACGCGGCGAACCCATCAAGGACACCGCCCGTGTCCTTGGCCGTATGGTCCACGGAGCTGTGATCCGGACCTTTGATCAAGAGGACGTCGAAGATTTCTCCTCCTACTCAGGAATTCCCACGATTAATGCCCTCACAGACAAGGAGCATCCCTGCCAAATTCTCGCCGACCTTCTAACGATTCAAGAAAAACTTGGCACCTGGGAAGGCAAGAAAGTGGTCTTTATTGGAGATGGTAATAATAATATGTCACGTTCTTGGATGTGGGCCGCCAAATATCTTGGCTTCGAATTCGTCGTCGCGGCACCAAAGTCCTGCCTTCCCCCACAAGATTTCATCGATCATCTCGATGCTCCCAATGTCGCTCTGATCACTGACCCAGCGGCGGCAGCCAAAAATGCTGACGTCATCAACACAGACGTTTGGCTTTCAATGGGGCAGGAGGGCCAAGATGAAAAAGAAGCACTTTTTGGCGACTACCAAGTTAACGACGATCTTCTTTCCCACTGTTCTCCTAACCACATTGTTCTTCATTGCCTACCGGCCTACCGAGGCAAGGAAATCAGCGAAGAGACCCTGGAAGCGCATGCTAACACCATTTTTCAACAGGCAGAAAACCGCCTCCACGTCCAGAAAGCGGTTCTCGCAACTCTCGTCGAATGATCACACGGGAAGTCGCTAAAGCCTGGCAATTTTTTCGGGAGCAAGGGTTCAAGAAAACCCTTCTTACACGCGAGGCTCCCTTCCTGATTCAATTTGGGAAATATGGCATCTGTGGTGTCATCTCGGTTATAGCTCTCGCTCTTGTGATCTACCTCGGTGAACTTCTGTTTCCTCAATCCTTTTCAGACAACCTTTCAAATAAAACCCTCGCATGGAATACCGCAATTTTACATTTCATTGCATTTATTCCGTCAAATCTAGTGGCTTATGGGCTCAATCGATGGCTCGTCTTCACTCCCGGGCGACACTCTAGAAAGAAGGAATTGACCCTATTCACAATTATCTCGCTTCTAAGCTTTTCGATCGGAGAATTTTTTCCATTCTGGCTGATTAACAACTTGGACCTCCCTCGACCTGTCGTTCACTTTTCCTTTATTCTGTCTTCGGCGATGGTCAATTTCGTCTGCCGTAAATTCCTCGTCTTTGAAAAGTAGCCCGAGCGGCTCGCAACTCCCTCTTTTCCTCTCACCAGAAGGCACTGGAAAATTATTCTACTCTTCTTTCTTTTCGCGGAGAAAACTTGGTTTCTCGTCGAGATACTTTTCCATCACCAGTTCAGTGAAGGGATCGAATGGTTCATAACCATCTTCAAAATTGCGATTTAAGATCACCGACTTGACCTGACCTTCAGCCCAAACATAGCTAAGAAGCGGATTGGTCCACCCCCAATGGTCGATGTCTCCATGATCAGCCGGATCAACAAACCCTTTTTCCTCTTTCAGAATCCCCTGAAATTCTCCCTTAAAAGTTACCCAGCTTTGGAGATGGCGGACATACAACAAGGATAGCCCAACAACAATCAAGGAAACCGAAACGGCCAAATCTTTAGTCAACTTCAGCCGGGAAAGGCTGAATAAAAAAGTGATTAACATTAAGAAAGGCAAAGCTGTTAAAGTGAGCGTCCTCGTTGAGAAGGAGATCCCACCCATGATCCCGGGCGAAAGCAGGGAAATACCTCCAATGACTAGTGGGACAATCCAAGCCGCCAATCTAAGACGAGATGATGAAAACATAATGCCGACCATATTTAAAGTGACATAAGAAAGCCCTATCCAAGGATAGGGATGCGCTAGAGAAGCTACAATCGCCCCTAGAAAATGCCCACGGTTCTCAAGATCCCGTGGAAAAAGAATCCACGTTACGGCGATCACCACCGAAGCCAAAGCCAAGCTCGCTAATACCCCACTCCCCCATCTCTCGCGGGGATTCTTTTCAAGCCAAGACCGAAAAGTAAAAATGAAAGTGAAGATCACACCTGAAACCAAAGCAGTTTCATAGAGCTTTAGATGGGCCACCAGAAGCAAAGCGGTCAAAAGCTGCTCCAAAAACGTGAGCCGGCGGCGCATGATTCCAAAATAAAAGATAGGCCAGACCAGCACGAGAAGGGTGAGATGCTCACCATAAATGAGACACCATGACGAGAGGTTAAGGCTAACCATGGAGATCAGAAAAAAGAAAATAAGAGCTGGTCGCTCGCGAGTGGCATACAGCGAAATGGCAAAAGAAAGAATCCAAGGGAACCAAACCCCCAAACCAAAAAATATCTCCAAAGCTTTTAAATCAGTAACTCCAGAACGAACAGCCAGCACGAGAGGCCACTGAGTAAGATATTCAGCATGGGCGCGAGAAGGAGAAACGTGAGTGAAAGTGGCATTATCGAGAATGATCGCGAAGTAAAATGGACCATCGCTTGCGAAGTAAGTGTCTGCGGAAAACCCAATCCAAAGCGCTGCTGAGATCACAGTAAACAACGCAATCGATAGCCCTCGGATTCTCCAAGGAGATAATAAGACCGCTCCAGAAATCACATTCATTATGAAGATTTCTCAAGCCCCACTTTTTCTGCTACCAAAAACTCAGGTCGTCCCTTCACCTCGGTGTAAATCCGGTTAAGATACTCCCCAATCACCCCCAAAAAAAGCAACTGCACTCCTCCTAAAAATAAAATGATTACGATCGTCGCGGCAAAGCCGGGCACAATGGGCAGACCCATTTCTCGGAAAGGGTCAGGATACAGCTTTTGAACCACGAAGAACATGGCTCCCAAGGCTGAAAAAATTGATACCATCAGACCTACGAAAGACGCCAAACGTAACGGAACGCCGCTGAAAGAAAAAAGGCCGTCACTCGCTAAACCAAACAACTTTTTAAAAGTGTATTTGGGCTCTCCCGCAAAACGCGCACTACGTTCGTATTCCAGCCCCACTTGCCGAAACCCCGACCAAGCCCGCAAACCACGAAGAAAGCGGTTTTTCTCAGGAAAAGCCACTAGAGTATCAACCACCTTGCGGTCCAATAGGCTAAAGTCACCAGAGTCGAGAGGGAAATCCTCAATATCAGTCATCGATTTCATCAAACGATAAAAACAAAAGTAAGCAACCCGCTTGAAGATTCCTTCCTTTCGTTTTTTGCGCACCGCATAAACCACTTCAAAACCCTCACGCCACTTTTCGATCAAATCCGAAATTAATTCAGGAGGATCTTGGAGATCAGCATCAATGATCGCCACGACCTCACCAGTAACAGATTCCAAGCCGGCTGAAACAGCAGCTTGATGACCAAAATTCCTACTTAAAATCACTAGTTTCCACCGTGAGTTCTTTTCATTCTGCTCGCGGATTAGCTTAACCGTGCGATCATTCGAGCCATCGTCTATACAAACGATTTCGTAGTTTTCAGGCCAGCTCCCCGAAACTTTTTCGATACGCTCAAAGAGAGCCGGTAACGAATCTTCTTCGTTATAACACGGGACGATCACACTCAGTGAATTGGGACACTCTTTCATAAACTGGACGTGATCTTTAACACCCGAAAACCTACCAAGCAATCTCTCACGGCCCTTCGGTAGCGAGATTAAATTTAGAGAACAACCTCTCTGGGGCATCAGGGAACTTTTCGCTTAACAAATCCAACCATTCCGAAGGCTTTTCCTGGGTCAGAACACTGCCATCCGGCCCAATGATGTCATCGAGATGAATCTCTTCTGGTGGACCGTAGGAAAAAGGATTTTCCCATACAAAGGTCGCCACCCACCCATCACGATACCAAGCCATACAAACTCCACTCACCCCGGTATTACAGGCGAAGGACATCTGTGTTCTTTCCGCGCCAGAAGCCTTTAGAAGTGAGCAGCCTAGCATACCCGGAACCTTAGGAAGCTCAAGTAAATCGCGTAAGCTCGGCAAAAGATCCAAATGAGACGCAGAAGCTTGAGGAGGAGCTTCCACTCCCTTTGGCCACTTGATCAGGATTGGCACCTGAGTCTGGGCTGGCAGGAGTGATGAACTATGAAACCAGCTCCCATTTTCATAGAACTCCTCTCCGTGATCACCTGTCACTATGATAACGCTATTATCATATCGACCCTGATTTTTTAGCTCCTCAACGAATTCCTTCACTTGAAAATCAACCCAAGCCACTGAGTTGTGATAGCGTCTCTTTATTGAGGCAATATCCTCGTCGCTTGGAAAACCTGGAACACCCGCTTCATCGTGAAAATCAGAATAAGGCGGCTCAAAATCTTCATGCCATCGGTATCCGTAGTGGGTAGAATCGAGAGCAATAAAGTGAAAGTTTCCACCGGAAGGAGCCACCTTCAAAGCTTCCATCGCTGAAGTAAACGCTGCCTTTTCCCGTTGTGGGATCTGATCATAGTAATCTTGCCAATGGATATCTCCCGCAAGCGATTGCTCGTAAACTTCAAATAACCCCTGATTTGTTCCGAAGCTCGTGCTCCCCATATTTCGATATGAGAGGTCACAAACCGTTCGAATTTCCATCCGGTATTTCGCTTGTTGAAGGTCGAGGAACCAGAAAGGCGTCTCCAGTTTGCTTTCGCTTACCGACTTGGCCTTATCTCCCGCCCAAAATACCGGAAGCGCTCCATGAAAAAGACCATACCACGACAAGGCCGTTGAATTCGAAGAAGCCCAAGTCTTCCCAATTTTTTGGCATTCGTTGTCGCGGAAATCTGAGAGGAATGGAGCATGTTCTGGCGCAATCGCATCCTGCCGGGTGCTCTCCACCATGATAATGAAAATGTCGGGAGAGTTCACCTTCCCATCGCCCCCCACGGCAAGCTCTCCTGCCTCGAACATCGCTTTGGGGTGAAATTTAACATTAAACCGAGCCACGCCCAGCGGCGGCTCAAAACCCGCGATGACATGGACATCGTAGACGTTATGCCCCCATCTCTGGGCATTTCGCGATTTCCAACTCGTCCCAACTGCCTTCTCAGCCCAGACGCCCCCCCAGAGTCCGCTAAGAAAAACCAAAAGAAACCAGCGCGGCATTTTGAGGCACGAAACCCAGTTGCGGGCAGCCAGCCAATGGAAGAGAAGATAAAAAATCCAAACCACCAACAGGAAGCCAAACACCACTGCCCATGGAGGAACCGGAACCCCGCTTGAAGCAAGATTCGACCCAAGATCAAAACTTCCCATTTCATCCAACATGTTGAGCAAATTGATGATTGGGTTTTTCCAATAGAGAATCGCCACGAAATCAGCCAACATCACAAATGGTAAAAACGCCGCTACAACCCATGGCCATCGACGCATTTTTTTCGGAGCCAGAGCCCCTGACAAACCGCAAGCTAACCAATAGATTCCAACAATGACCGCACCAGTAAGGACACGTCCAAACATCGTGCTCATCTTCTCAATGGGCGTAAAGCGAAAGCCTTCCAAAAAGAGGTAGTTATGAAACCCAAAAACCCCCACCGACAAAATGAACCACATCCAATGAAACTGGTGACGCTCAGCACACCAGAGTCGAAAACTACCAATCATAGTATGCCCCGAAAGCTTGATCCAAATCAGGCCACCAAGGGCAGAACCACCCAGCCCCCACCAAATCGCAAGGATAACATTATCCCCAAACCTGCCAGCCTCGAGAACCCATGGAGCACGTGGGCCATTGAGGCCAACCGCCACAAAAAATGGCAGTAATGCCAGCGCTGCCCCCACTAACCAAAAAGGTCCATGCCAGCTCTCACTCAGTTTCCGATTCATCATGAATCCGCCGAAGCGGATTCGTGTTTTAACATGCCCACCCGGTCATAGCAACATTCCCGCCATCTTAGAAAACAGCGATTTTTATAAATGCGCAGTCCGTTTACTGTGTAGCCTACTTTTTGAAGGAGATGATCGCGGTGGCCGCCATTGCGGGATCTAGCCGCTGCTTGAAAGACTGTTGAATCGCCTTCTGCGTCCTTAGCACTTTCCCATTATAAACCTCTTTGCCATCCAGAAAAACTTTTACGGACTCGTCAAGATTCAACAGTTGGTCATTCAAATACAGAGTCAGAGGAGTTTCACCAGCACCCTTGATCGTAATTTCTTGGCCTTTTACCGAAGCAATAACCACATCTTTGGGCTTTCCACCTAGCCAATAAAAACGCTCCGAACGCTTCCCTGACTTTCCCCAAATTACCTTTTGAGGCCAAGCCTTTCGTGTCTTAGTTGCCATCCACGGAACTGCCTCAGCATCCTTTTTTTTCATCCAGTGCCCCATCTCTGGGTAAATGGTGACTTTGTGCTCATAACATCCTCGTTCTTTTTGAAGTTTTGCCAGTTTTTCACCCCATTGTGCTGCGACTTCATTTCGCTTATACGCCGCATCCTTACCCCCCATATAAATTCGGAAAGGTAGATTGCAGAGTCCATCCGCTGTCGCGTCATTGGGATGACCCGCCATCATAGTTGCTGCACCAAAACGGTCTGCCAAACGTGGGGCCAGCTGGTATACTCCATCGCCTCCAGCCGAGTAACCCATTAAATAGACCCGATTGGGATCAACCCCCTTCAGAGCCACCATGTCTTCGATGAGCTTCGAAAACAACTCGTCGATGTGCCACTCGTGCCAAAGATTCCACGTGTCACTCGGTGCGCGAGGCGCAACATACCAACCTTCCTTCGGAACGTAGAGTTGAATTTGATTATTCCACTGTTGGTCATTCACCCGAGTCGGTGCTCCTCCTCCTCCGTGCATCGAAATGTAAAGCGCCCGCTTTCCTGGCTCAACCTCACCATAAAGTTTACCCACGCATTTCATCGTCTTCTTCGCCGCCTTGATTTCGAAATATTGGAACCCACCCTTCACCTCTCTCATCTTAAGCTCACGATTCGCAGCCATTCCCTCAAACGTCTCGGCCACGATCTTGGATGCTGCTTCCTTGGTCAACTCAGCTCGAACCACCCCAAAAAAAGCCCCAACACAGCAAATCAAAATCTTCATAAGAAAAGACTGCCCTCGTAATCAAACCGATGCCAATTTTTTCTGTCATCTGCGCAACATTTCCAAAAGTTTTGCGGAGTAAAATGTTTCCAAAAGGCTTCCATGAATACCGTGACCAGAATCCTCATCTCCATGATGTGGGAATTCAAAATTAGATAGATTCAGAGATCGATGTCTCAGATTACAAATGTTCCACT
>Ga0315322_10004219_pt1 | contig 11076 bp, 7 predicted proteins | sample M110021515metaG_FD_203461 | JGI IMG/M metagenome (GOLD analysis project Ga0315322, IMG submission 203461) | Ammonia-oxidizing marine archaeal communities from Monterey Bay, California, United States - M1 100m 21515 | ecosystem: Environmental > Aquatic > Marine > Intertidal zone | place: USA... | reverse complement strand
AAGGTCGCGGAGTTTCTGCATTACGTGCACGCGTGACTGCATATCGGGCCAGCAGCATAGCCCCAGCGGTGCCGCGTTCCCACGTTGAGGACGCACGACATAGGCCCTGAGACGACCTAAATCGGCTCTAAACTGGGCGGAACGGTTTCGATCAGCGAATCAACACAATCCACCGAGAACTCTTGCCCTCCCACCAGCGCCTCGACCACGGCTCGGTCGGCTGAACGTCGCAGGGTGATCATGGGCACCTCAGGCGGCGCTCCGATACGAATCGGCAGCACGGAGACACCAACGCCACGCCCAACATAGAGGTGCCTATCGCCCTCAATAAACCAACCCTGCTCATATCCCAACGCGCTGTGCCGCAGAGGTGACTTACCGCCAATACGAACCTGACCGCCGTGCGTGTGCCCCGACAGCTGCAGGTCTACGTTGGCATCCGCTGCTTCGCAGAAGAAGTCCGGGTGATGGCTGAGCAAGATAGAAGTTTCGCCTTCGCGGCGCCCGTCGAGCGCGGCATCGAGATCAGGATCACCCTCGGTCAAGTCATCGACTCCACATAACCACAACGATTGATCAGCGTGCTCGATACGCACGCCCTCATTCATCAAGACTCGAACACCGTTGTCCTCAAGGAAGCTGCGCCACGCCGAAATATCAGACCCGAAGGAGTGATCATGATTACCTGGCACAGCGAACATCCCGTAGCGCGGCGTCAACATGGTTAAGGCCCGCTTGAACAACAAGATCTCGCAATCGCGAGTGTTAATCATGTCGCCGCCAAACAACACCAAGTCTGGCTCTTGCTCCTGAACGCGTCGGAAGATCTCAATCAGATCCTCTTCACCCAGGAAGCTGCCGGCATGCACATCAGAGACAAACGCAATCCGCAAACCACTCAGCGAATCATTGCCAGAACGGAGCGGCATCGACAAGTCAGGCATCTCCAAGCGACTGCGAACTCGACGATGTAGCCAGTGCGTCATGGGGACCTTATCGAGCCAGCGATTGATCGATACCAACGCACGCGCCAACGACCGGAAAGACCCTGTAGTCTTGCCTGAAAGCACACCTCTAGGACGCGGTGCTGTCCTTCGCTGACGAGGTTGTATCTTCATTGGTTCGTTAATCCGCAGCAGCCATCACTGATGACTCACTTCACTTGCTCAGCAAGTCATCCAATACGCACACGAGAATCCGATCACTTGAGGTTCATTGCTTTGAGGACTTCGGTCCGCATGCGAGCAGCCGATTCGGCAGCCATGCCCCCATCTAATTGGTTGCCATCCGCAAGCTGTAAGTAAGCCCGCGCTACATGCTGATACAGCCAGGTCGGTATCTGCTGTTGTTGCAGCAGAGCAGCTTCCCAGATGCGCCGTAGCGATGCCTGATCGCCGCTCTTGACCGCGGCTTCTGCCGCTTGCACGAGGTCTTCAGACAATGAGTGGCTTTGCGCGATAGCCTGTGCTTGTTGCGCATATAAGCGCGCCTTCACGAAATCATTATTGCGTGACGCGTAGTGCGAAATCGCTGTCATAAGGCTGAGCTTTTGAGCCGCGTTCAGTGGCGGATCTCCCTGCAGGTAAGCCTCAAGGATTGCGACGGCACTCACATAGTCGCGGTTCTCAGACGCGTGCATCGCGCGGTTCATAGGCTTATTCGATTGAGGAGCAGTCCCCGTCGAGTTATCCCCCAGGAGATCTACACTGATCGGTGCCGGCACTAGCAAGACAGCGATCAAAGCCAACACGTTCACGGTTAACAAAACACGCAACACGAATTCGCGACTAACGCGTGCAGATGAGGACTGCGGGGCTGTCGCCTGCGCCACTTCATGCAACTGCGCATTCGCATCAGCGATAGCTTTGTTCCCAGCGTCCACCGCGTGTTGCGCGGCGTGCAAAGCATCGTCTTCGAGACTGTCACGATGCCTTGCAGGTGGCACCGCACTGCCAGCCATCAAGCCAGTGAGTTTATCCTCGTGCGCCTGCGCTCCAGATTGCACCGGCGCGTCGCTCGGTTGAGCACCTGGATGACCAGTCGATACGACATCATCCTCAGCTTCGGTAATGTCGTCGGCCTTATCGTCAGTCACAGCAAGCTCCAAGGTTCGGCCGCCGCCAACAGGCGAGGTCCGATCATCAGTCTTATCGGCATGACAAGGGTCACTTCCCAAACCGACGTGATCAAATTGAGGCAGCGAGGCGCTCTCTACAGCCTATTGCTCAACTCTAGATGCCGTATTTCTCAACATCGGCACCCAGCAAAGGACATCAACACGAGCATTTCCTGAGCAGCATGCCTGACTTCACAGATGCGAAGCGGTCATCAACGAGTCACCGCCTCATGCCAATGTGTGTTCTGCACGCGGTAGCGAAATCGTGAACCGAGCGCCATCCGGCAGCGGCACGCATCGGACTTTGCCGGCGCATGCAGCGACCATCGTGGCAACAACATGCAGCCCAATCCCCGCGCCATTAGCACGCGAGTAACCGGCCTCAAAGATCCGCTCGACATCAGCAGCGTCGACAGCACAGCCGTCATCTTCGACATGAATGTCCACATGACTGCCGTCGTGTTGCGCAGCAATGCGAATGTGCTTAGCGGCAGCAGCGCGAGCATTTTCACAGAGACTCTCAATAGCACGCTCAAGCAGCACAACATTGCTCTGAACCGCGAATGCCGGTGGAACGCAGATGACTTCAACCTGCTGTGAGCTCGCAACCCTAGATAAGAGTTCTTCTATGTCGACCCTATCTTGGATGCCTTTTTGATCACTCGCTATCGCCATCCAGCCATCGAGCAAGCCAATCATGCGGTCGAGATCCTTGAGCACACCATCGAGCACAATGGCACTTGGATCGCCGTCGGCGACCCCGCCTCTCGCAAGCGTCGCGCTGGCCAACGCCGACGCTAGTGGGTTTCGCAATTCATGCCCGAGGATCTCGGGTAAGTCATGCCTCACGGAACTCATGCCAACACCTTGCTCCGCATCGGGCGATCACCTAGCTCGTAAACGCGAATCTTGTTGTAGAGAGTCGTGCGATTGATCCCAAGGATCGATGATGCGCGACTGATGTTCCAATCAGTGTCTTCCAATACGCGGGCTACAAGTTGTGACTCAAGGGCACGAATTGAGTGATCACTGCTATCAAGCACCATCGACGCACGATTGATCTCGTCACTGCCATCGGGCATGCCACCCGTGAACTTCGGCAGATGCGCCTCGTCGATCATGCCGCTCGGGCAAATGATGCACGCACGCTCAATGACATTACGCAATTCGCGCACATTGCCAGGCCAAGTGTGTTCGGTCAGCATCTCCATTGCCTCTTCGGTGAACCCAAAGAGATCTTTCCCCATCTGACGCCCGATTTGATCGAGGAAGAAATGGGATAGCAGCGGCACGTCAGTGGCGCGTTCGCGCAATGACGGCACGTTCACAGCCATGACATCGAGACGGTAGAACAGATCTTCGCGGAACGCGCCGACCTGAACCATCTGGCGCAGATCGCGGTTCGAACTGGCAATGATGCGCACGTCAACCGGGACTTCTTGCACGCCACCGATGCGGCGGAAGCTGCGATCTTGGAGCACACGCAACAGCTTGGCTTGTAGTGCCGGCGCCATCTCACCAATCTCATCAAGGAAGAGTGTTCCGCCGCTCGCGACTGCGAACAAGCCGTCCTTACCCTCACGGGACGAGCCGATGTAAGCTCCCGGCTCGCAACCGAACAACTCGGCCTCGAGCAGTGCTTCGGTCAGTGCAGCACAGTTGATTGTGATGAAGGGACCGTGACTTCTAGAGCTACGCTCATGCACGCAGCGGGCAACGAGTTCTTTACCTGTGCCGTTTTGGCCGGTGATCAACACTGTCGCGTCCGGCACGAGAGCTACTTGATCAATGCGGGTCTGCACTTTGTCGATGCTCGGTGAAAGACCTACCAGTTCGGTAGCCGTCAGTTCTCGAACGCGACCCTGCAACCCACTGAGCTCATTCTTCAGCTGACGCGTCTCTAGCACCCGACGCACCGTGGCCATGATGCGATCGCTGGAGAAGGGCTTCTCAATGACCTCACTCGCACCCTTGCGCATCGACTCGACAGTATTTGCGACTGCGCCATAGCCTGCGAGCAGCAAGATGTCCGCTGATGGCGTTCCTTGACGGAACTCACTGATTGATGACAAGCCGTCCAGACCTGGCAGATTCTGATCTAGGAACACAATGTCGAAGCTGCGGCCGCTAGCTCGGCGCAAGCCTTCTTCTGCGGTTCCGGCCGTCTCAACGTGTAGGCCTTCGTGTTGAAGGAGAGTTCTAAGTCCCTCACGCACAACATCTTCATCATCAACGATAAGAACGCGGGGGAGTCCGGGGAAACTGAGGTTCTTCATTTGCCGACCTATGTCCTGATTTTCAGCAAGCGGGATGGGGGTTGCCTGCCGAGCGGTCCGGGTGACCTTGCTATGGAGCTTTTCGACACAAACAGCGTTGACCTTTTGGTCACTTGCTCAAAATCGTGGCAACTCGCCACTGTCCCGGGGTCCCCACCCCAAAAATTGGACAGTTTCGCGGGGATCATGGGGCCGGAATCCACGCTCACGCACGTGACAGACCATGAGGCTGGCCAGATACACCGCACAAGATCCTCCCGTCGATGCTGATCGTTATGCCATCGAAGCGAGCGGCTGCCGGCCAACTCCAGAGGCCTCCAAACCGATTAAGCCGCGCCGAAAGTCTCGCGCTGCTCGCGACGTATCACTGACCTCGGACGGAACCCGACGCAGCATTCTTGGCGTCATATTGATTCACCGCATCAAAAAGAGGCCTACCACTTTCGACAGAATGAACTAGGGGACGTCCGTGTGACGGGAGCTTCCTGCGACACATCGACGATTGTTCGTACGGTGTCGCATTCAGGGACGATCTTAACTGCCAACCGAAAGGCACGGGCCGGATACGCCGACATTTTAAAAACGCGCTAATCGGCGCGCAAAGCGACTCGTCTCATTCCTGATAGCCTACCGCTAGGCAACTAGCCCATCACCGAGCACGTCATGCATCTTCACAAATCAGCCAACCTTGGACTCACGACGCTGGCAATTGCCATCAGCGTATCCACGGCATGCGCACAACATTCAGATGCACGCCAGTGGAACGATCTCTTACTCGAATCCATTCGCAATGACTTCGCACGGCCGACTGTGCACGCACGTAATCTCTATCACGTGTCTACAGCAATGTGGGATGCGTGGGCGACCTATGACCAGAATGCCGACTGCGTATTGTTCAATGAGAACCATCCGACAAGCAGTCCAGCCATTGATACGTGGCGCAGCGAATCGCTGAGTTTCGCCAGCTACCGAATCATGACGGCGCGCTTTGCCACGTCGCCTGGCGGGTTCGTGATGCTGCCGCAATACGACGCATTGATGGCGACTCTCGGTTACAATGCCGCAAATACAAGCACGACTGGCAACACCCCGGCCGCAATCGGCAACCGTATTGCCGCGAACGTACTAGCGTTCGGTGCCGAAGACAATTCGAACGAAGCTGGCGGCCACGCAAACCAGTACTACTACCCGGTCAACCTCGCACTGCTGCCAGACTTCCCGGGCAACCCAAACCTCGGCACTCCAAACCGCTGGCAGCCACTCTCTCTGCAGTGGTTTATCGGCCAATCTGGTATCCCGATACCGCTCGGCTATCCCGAGTTTCTCAGTCCTGAGTGGGGACAGGTCACGCCATTCGCATTGTCGCAAAACGACCTGACCGTCTACCAACGCGGAGGCTTTGACTACTGGGTCTACAAAGATCCAAGCGGTCCGCCGTTGCTCGATACGGCATCGGCACCCGAGTACAAGTGGGGCTTCGAGATGGTGTCGGCATGGTCATCGCACCTCGATCCAAACGATGGCGTCATGATTGACATCTCGCCTGGCGCGATCGGCAACTCACCGGTCCTGCCAAACTCAGCACAGTTTACGCAGTATTACGATTTCACGAACGGCGGAGACTCCGGAACAGGCCACCCGATCAACCCGGTCACAGGCCTCCCTTACGCTCCACAAGTCGTCCCCCGTGGCGACTATGGCCGCGTCCTGGCTGAGTTCTGGGCAGATGGCCCAGATTCCGAAACGCCACCAGGCCACTGGTTCACGATTCTCAACTACGTCTCTGATCACCCGCAGACCGTGAAGCAGATCGGCGGCACTGGCCCAGTCGTGACGGACCTTGAGTGGGACGTGAAGGCCTACCTAGTCTTGAGCGGTGCCATGCACGACTGCGCAATCACCGCTTGGGGTGTGAAGGGCTGGTATGACTACCTACGCCCGATCAGCGCCCTACGCTACATGGCTGATCGCTACGCAGTCAGCCCAAGTGACCCTCACGCGATCACTCTGCACCCTGGATTAATCGAAGAGATTACGCCCGCCAGCTCCGCACCCACCCAACGTCACGCACACTTGTCGGCACATGTCGGCGAAGTTGCCATCCTCGCTTGGCGCGGTCCGGACTACATCACCAACCCCGCGGTCGACATGGCCGGTGTTGGCTGGATTCTCGCGAGTCGCTTCTGGCCATATCAGCGTCCTTCGTTTGTGACGCCACCATTCGCTGGCTACGTATCTGGTCACAGTACCTACAGCCGTGCGGCCGCAGTCGTTCTCGACCAATTCACCGGCTCACCCTGGTTCCCCGGCGGACTCGGAGAGTTCCAGTGCTTGCAGAACCAATTCCTCGTATTCGAAGAAGGTCCAAGCGTCGACATCACGCTGCAATGGGCAAGCTACTACGATGCATCTGACCAGTGCTCGCTGTCACGCATCTGGGGCGGTATCCACCCACCAGCTGACGACATTCCCGGCCGCAAGATAGGTCAGGAGATCGGTGAGGAGTCCTATACGCGTGCCGAGCAGATTTGGAGCGGCATCGCTAATCCAATCGCAACGCACACAACAACAGGCGTTGGCTGCGTTGGGTCCAATGGCAATCCAATGTCGATGGCTGGCGTAGCGAGTGCTCGCCCAGTGATTGGCTCAACATTGAAAGTCGACGTCTTCGACGTCCCGAGCGCCTTTGGCGGCTTCTTCATGCTTGCCGGCATCACGCCAATCACCCCAGGCTATGACCTAACAACCATCGGCATGCCGAGCTGCACGCTCGACCTGCAGATCATCACAACGGACTTCATACCGACTACGGCCAATGCAGGTCAGTGGTCGCTGGCGATCCCGAGCAGCCCGATCTGGCTCGGCTACTCGATCTACCACCAGGCCGTCGGCGTTGATCTGCCCGCCAACACTGCAGGGTTCATCACTTCACAGTTGGGCACGGCAATCGTTGGCGTGTAGCCCAGGCGTCTCGCAGACCGATCCTTAGCAGCAATAGTCCCGCAGAGCGGCTGAGCTGCTAGACGACTGCCCGCCATTCTATCGGTCCGGACAGCCAGCCTATCGCTGCCCCTATTTCGCCCACCCTATGGTTTGCTGGACTAACAACAGCAAACCGCAATGATGTAAGGTGCCCCCGTACACCTGACATGATCCCAGACGCGCAACTCGAATCAGTGCTAAAGCGGCAAACACGCTTTGCGAAGCTGATCCACATTGCGTCGTGCACCTCGACCCAAGACCTCGCAGCTCATCAGCATGATGACGCCAACAAGGAGTCCATTGACACCGTGTTCTGGGCAGACCATCAGACTCAAGGGCGAGGTCGCCAACAACGGTATTGGGATGACCAAGCTGGACTAGACTTGGCAGTGACGCTGCGCGTCACCACCAAATTAAGCAATCCGCTGGCCTTACCTGCCGCGCTGCCCGTGGCCGTCCTGCAAGCATGTGAACCAATCGCCAGGCAACCTTTGCGCATCAAGTGGCCAAACGATGTCTACGCCCATGACCGAAAGCTCTCGGGGGTATTGATCGATCGCGACACAGCGCGCCCCGACACCTATCGCATCGGGGTTGGCATTAACACGAATCGCACACACTTCGATGGAGCGCTCGCTGACATAGGCACTTCACTAGCACTACTCAGCAACGAACAGCACGATCGACATGCCGTAGTGCTTGCGTTGGCGACTCGCGTTGACGCAATGGTCACTGCTATTGAACGTAACGAACTTAGCGAACACGAATCACTGTTCCGTGAACGACTCGGCCTGCTTAATGAACGAGTCGAAGTGCAAGCGCGAGAGACGGTGACCGGCAAGCTGACTGCAATTGACTTTGAAAAGCTGACACTCGACGAGCAAATCCATGTGCCACTCGCGATTGTTCGCTCGCTAAGGCGCGCGCCATAACTCCTGGCATCATCACCGCCCCCTCCCGAGCAATCTCGGGCATATGCGCATAACACCGCCCGACCCACGCCGGACAATTAGCAATGTGCATGATACCGGCCTACAGCGAGGCGCCAGCACATCTAGCTATACGATCTTCTAGCTCGCCACCGGCGCAAATGCAGCGAGCAGACGTGCTTCGTATTGCTCGATCTTGATGGGCGGCGGACCACTCAGCAACTTAGCCAAGGACTTTTGGTCCTCCGGCTCAGCCCGCAACAACGGATAGCCTTTCGCCAGCAACCACGCGTTCATCCCAAGCCATGCAACCACCGTGTTGAAGTCAGGGAACGGAGCCAATCGCGCAAAACGCCACATTAGCCGGAAGCCCTGACGCACTGGGTGCAGTGCGTTGAACACAATCGGCGCATCACGGAAACACCGTTTGTTATCGAAGGAATCGATCAATAAGCGCAACTGATCCGGCGCCGGATAGTTCATGTGGAGTAACGCATCCCAAGGCGGACTACGCCGGAGATCGTTATTGCGAAACCGCGGCAACTCCTCCGTCATTGTCCGGAACAATTCGACCATGAACCAACCATCCGGCGGGCTGCTGCTCGATGCCCGTTGCCGAATCATGCGCAGACACCTCTGCAGGCCTTGAACTAGGCGATACTCCTGAGTCAGCGGTGAGATCTTGCTGTCGCGGCCCGCCAAGATGCTCGCCGCGTCATCTTCGTCAATTTCGAAGCCGCGCAACCGCAGGCAGGAAGCCACGAACTCCGCATCCGTTGGTGCCGGACGCCGAATTCCATCCAAAGCTCGCTGCGTACCAGCGATAAGATCTTCATCAACTCTTTGACCTACCAGCCGACTGGCCAAAGCCAAATCGACTCGATCAAGCATCGACATTCTTAGCTTCTTCTGCTCGTTCGTCACTCAACAGTATTTTTCGGCATGATGACCCTCTCGCATGGAAGCCAGCTCGAACTCTGATTCATCGTCCCCCCAAACCGCCTTGCCATCGAAGAAAGCAAGATCGCGCTTTCGCGTCTTTCTCATCGGTTTCTGCGGCCTGCTCGTATTGGTGGCGTTAACACCCTTCGCATTATCGCTCGGATATCTGCGATCGAGAGTACAAGCGGAGTTCGACAACAACCTCAGCGGCAAATGCGAAGTCGCCGACGTGTCATTCTCTTGGTTCTCCGGAGTACACGTCGAGAACCTACGCGTTGAGAACCCTCCGGGATTCACAACTGAGCGACCTGCCGTTGTGATGAAAAGCATGAGCGCCGACGTGTCCATCATGTCGCTGCTCTCCGGCACCGTGCTAGCTAACGCAGAGATCACAGGGCTCAGAGTCAACGTCGAGCAAATGAGTGATGGCACGACCAACCTGCAAAACTTGACCAATATCTCGGGGGCGCCACCAGAACCACGAGTGCCCGAAGCCGGACAACAAGATGACGGCAATAAGGGTCTCGAAGATGTCAGCTTTGACTTCAAGCTGAAAGACTGTGCCGTCACGATCCATCGGGAAGGCAAAGTGATCGAGAGCCTAAGCGACTTCGCATTGACTGCGCTCAGCGCTGCCGGATCTAGTGATGTGAACATCGACGCGACAGGCAAGTTGCTAGCCGGCGACCTAAAGGTCCAGATACTCGTCGATCCAACAACCAACATCACCGACGCCAGACTGAACACACATGGCCTAGACCTCAACAGTTGGCGGCCACTACTTGACGCATTCATGCCCAACCAACTGACTGCGCTTACTGGCAAGGTCAACGGTGACATTACGGCGACGATGAATGGCAGCGACAACGTCAAGCTGACCGGCGATTTAATCATCGACAACCCGCGTGTAGCTGGCCCCATCGTTCAAGGCATGGACCTCCGTTCAAAACAATGGAAGATCACGCCAGCACTCGAACTTGGCGGGCAGAGCGCTTCAGACATCGACGCCAGCAAGTTCGCAATCAATCTTGAATGGCTCGAAATCACGGGCCGGCCGTCGACGACACCTGGCCAGGTCACACTCGCGTACGAACTGGACGTATCAAAACTCGCAGAGTTTGGTGGCCCGATTCCCGCGATGCTCAAAGGGTCGGGGTCGCGACTAGATGGCGTCATCATGATGCCCAGCAACGACCTGCCGAAGGATGCCAGCGGCTGGATCTCGGCGCTGATCACCAACGCCGACCTCAAAGTCAAGGCGCTCGACATAGGCGGCTTTGCGATGCGCGACATCGGCCTCAACGTCAACATGAAAGATGGCGCACTAGCCATCGCAACAACCAAAGATACCAAGCTCGATGGCGGCGCGCTGTTGATTGGCGTCAACGTCGATCTCAACAACCTCACAACGATGCCTGTATCTGCATCGGTTAAGTGGCAGGGCGGCAAACTCACCGGTGGCGCAACGCAAACGCTGCGCTACGCGATGCCGTTATTCGCAGGCCTCGACGCTAAGTCCGCGCGTATTGTTGGCGACGTCAACCTCGACCTGAACGTTGGCGGCCCAGCCATGATGCATGAGAACGAAACCGTTCTTGGCTGGCTCGATGCATGGACCGGCGACGGCTCATTGGGTCTATCCAACGCCGCGTTTGCTCCGTCCAAGCAACTAGAAGGCTTGCTCACGCCCCTTGGGCCACTAACCAAGAATGCCCTACCCGTTGGCGATAAGGGTCGCCTAAAGATCGAGGCCTTCCAGGCACCATTCTCATTCTCCAAGGGTGTAGTCACCAGTAAGTCGAGCGAATGGTCCGCAGCCGGACAGAAAATC
>Ga0315322_10004215_pt1 | contig 11079 bp, 9 predicted proteins | sample M110021515metaG_FD_203461 | JGI IMG/M metagenome (GOLD analysis project Ga0315322, IMG submission 203461) | Ammonia-oxidizing marine archaeal communities from Monterey Bay, California, United States - M1 100m 21515 | ecosystem: Environmental > Aquatic > Marine > Intertidal zone | place: USA... | reverse complement strand
TAACTTCTGTATTTGCACCTCCGTGTAATTCTCCACTTAGTGCACCTATAGCTGCACTTGATGCAGAATACATATGTGCTCTTGTAGATGCAACTTGCCTTGCAGTGAATGTAGATGCATTAAATGTATGATCTGCGTGAAGTATTAGACAAACATCGAATATTCTTTCCACTTCGGGATCAGGCTTTTCTCCTGACATCATATATAGAAAATTTGCAGCATGACTTAATGATGAATCTGGATTAACAATTTCTAACCCGTTTCTAATTCTTTGCCAACTTGCAATGATTGTTGGAACTTTAGCAATTAAATTAATTGCCTTTTCATAACTTGCATCCTTACTAGAAAATTCTTCATCATAATATCCTGCAAGAGCCGATACGAATGCTTGAAGCATATCCATGGGATCTGCATCTCCTCTCCAATTTGACATGTTTTTTTGCATTTGTTTAGGGATGTATCTTGCTTCTACCAATTTTTCATTAAATTCATTTAATTCTTGTTTTGTTGGTAATTTGTCATAAAGTAAAAGATATGCAGTTTCTTCAAATGTTGAATTTTTTGTAAGGTCTAGAACATCAAATCCTCGATAAATCAGCTTCCCTTTTTCACCGTCAATATTGGATATTTTGGTATCTGCAACTTCTATTCCTCTGAGTCCAATATTTTTTGTCTCCATACTGAGCCTATCAGAATTCTTCTATTATATTTTCTCTAAAATTGTGATAGTAAATTTAGTATTTAGTCTAATATGGCAACTTTTACTCATAAATCAAAATTTCTAATTTAAAATTAATGAATACTGAAGAGCGTAAAAATTTACAAAAATTGGATGAATTGGTGTTAAATGCTTCCCCTGAGGAATTAGAAAAAATTCAAGAAATTGATTATCAAACTCAACTTGATGGTGAATCATTTTATCATATTTATGTGGATTCTGATTCTTTGATTCCTCCTAACATTGAAAAATCTTTTAGAAAATCTTAATTCCTTTTTCTTCATTTAAATGAGGGTATCTATAATTTGATGATGTATTGGTCGTATCAAAAAATAAAGTAACCAAAAAAACAGCGGCTAAAAAAGTAACCAAAAAAACAGCGGCTAAAAAAGTAACCAAAAAAACAACAACTAAAAAAGTAACCAAAAAAACAGCGGCTAAAAAAGTAACCAAAAAAACAACAACTAAAAAAGTAACCAAGTCACAACGAAGTAAAGTAATTTGTATTTCACATAAGGAAGATTGTGATGGTATTAGCTCTGCTGCATTAATTCGACAAGCTTTTGGAGGTGATGCTATGTTAGTAGATTATCCTGGTCAAATGGAGGCATTAAACCAAGTTGTATTGGATGATAAGTTGAAATCTTTATTCATATGTGATTTGGGTTTGAGTAAAAAAACACAAGATGAATTTATTGACATATTGAGTAGGTTGAGGAAAAATAAAGTATCTGTTACTTACATTGATCATCATGATATTGATCCAACTGTTGTAACTTCTTTGGAAAAACTCAAAGTTAAAGTCATTCATGATATTAACGAATGTACTACTGTTCAAGTCTATAATGCATACAAATCAAAATTAAATGATCATGCTTCTTTTGTTGCAACATGTGCTGCAATCACTGATTATATGGAGGATAGACCTCTAGGTTCTAAATTACTTCAAATTTATGACCGACAATTTGCATTAATCAGTGCAACAGTTATGACTTACAATATTGTTGGCCATCAAAGAGAACCTGATTACCTTCAATATTTGGTTGAAGAACTATCTGATTCAAAATTCCCTCATGATATTCCAAATACTTTTGAATTTGCTCAAATTCAGGTAGAAAAATTGTCTCAAATGATTGCTAAAGTCAAAAAGGGTATGAAAACAATGAGTAATCTTGGACATATGGAGATTTTAGATTCTGGTGCAAGTGGTGCTGTCAATTTTGTCATGGGTTTGTCTGGAAAAGATGTGGGTGTTGCTTACAAAGAGAGAATTGATCATGGTATCTATGCTGTTTCAGTTAGGGGTTCTAAAAATTGTAAAGTTCACTTGGGTAAAATTGTAAATCTTTTAGCAACAAGCCTTGGTGGTTCTGGTGGTGGACATGATAAAGCATGTGGCGCTGTAGTTCCGAAACCTAAAATTAAGAAATTCATTACTGAATTAAATAAAAAAATTAAATAAAATTTTCAATTATTTTTATTTATTCTGAAAATTCAATTATTGCATCTATTTCTGTCATTGAATTTAATGGTAAACATGCAACTCCTACTGCAATTCTTGAATGCTTTCCTTTATCTCCAAATACTTCAAAAATTAGATCTGATGCAGCATTAATCACTTTGGGATGTTGATAAAATTCTGAATCTGAATTTACAAATCCTGACAATCTTACGATTCTTGTAACTTTGTCTAAATTGCCTAATTCTCTTTTCATTTGAGCTATCAGGTTAATTGCACACATTTTTGCTGATTTTTGAGCTGTATCTATATTGTTGTCAGTGACTTTTCCTGTGAATAGTACTTTTCCATCTTCCATTGGAATTTGACCTGAAATGAATAGCAAGTTTCCTGTTTTTACTGCTGGAATGTATGATCCTGCTGGTGTGGGGGGATTTGGTAATGTTATTTTTAATGAATTTAATTTTTCTTCAATCATTATGATATTCTTGTTTTTTGAGCCTGATTTTAGTTTTTACTTATTTTAATGTGAACTTTTTCTCCTTTATTGGAATTATTTTGATAAACTGTTCTTGTTTTGTAACCTTGTTTTTGTAAATATCCGTCTAAAATTGAAACCCATGGTAAAGAATGACCACTATTTAGCTTTGAATCTATTGTGATATTTTTTGTATTTGCTTCAAAATTAACATGTCCTGAACATGTTATCTGTATTATCGCATCAATTATTTCAATTACGTCATCTAGTGATTTTGTTTTTAGGTTAATTCCATTTTTTTCTAAAAGTTTTATCATTTCTAATTCTGGTTTCTTTGATATCATTGTGGAGTTTAGAACATGCAATAATCCTGACTCGTTAATAATTTTAATAATTTTATAAATTTCATGTGCTTCTACTTTTGTCATATCTGCAACAACTTTTGTTTTAATTGAATTTTTCCAAATATTTGAAAATGTTTTTTCTTGATTAATTCCTAAAATTTCTGTTGATGAGAATATTGCACCCTTTCCATTATTATTATTTATCATTAATAATTCTGTTTCATCAAAAATAAAACAATTTTGAACAATATCTGACGTTCTGATATCTACTCCATCTGGTATTGTTCTATATGATTCTGAACAAATTTGTGATGATGGAATAATTAATTTTACATCCAAATTTCTTCGTATTACACTTAACAACTGCTCCTTACATTCTGCTAATAATCCTAGTCCTCCTTGATCTGTCATTATTTTGATTGATGATTTTGAACCGTCTATCATTGTTTGAAGTTGAGTCAAAACTTTGTTTGCACTAATATGAAAATATCTTTTTTCTTCTGAACCTCTAGATTTTCTACTTTCTTCACTTGCTTTTTTTAAATTAGATACTAGTGTGTTCATTGCATTAACTTTGTTAATTTGTTCATGAATTACTCCATCAAATGCATCTTCTGGAGAAATTGCCGTACACATAATTGGCTTACTTTTTGAAATTATGACTAGTTTTTTATTTTCTAATTTTAGTAATGTTGGGTAAATTTTTGTTCTAGGTATTTCTGAATAATATGCTAATTCACTAGCTGATATTGTTCCTTTAGAAATCAATGCTACGTATGCCTGAGATTCGTATTTACTGAGTCCAAATTCTTCTAAACTTACTGTTAATACTTGGTCATTTGCCATGTTTTTACTATATTTGTTATTAGGTAAAATTGAGAGCTAAATTCCTTTACACAAATGCTCAAAAAAAATCAAAATTGTATCCCTTACCAGGTGTCACTGTGGTTACTAAAATTATTGTTACACCGTCCTCAAATACAAAATCACTTTGAATAATGTAGTATGTTGGTTAATTGTGATGTTGAACATGTAGAATTTGAAAATACTTCTCATTCTGTAACTCTTGTTCCTAGATTGAATTATTCTATTAATCTGCTAGATAATATAATTAAAATTTTACAAGAGAAAAAATTTGAATTAAAAAATTTAAACCAATATCTTGTTACTGATTTTGATGTGGATGATCAATCTCATCTTAAAAATATTAAATTAGAACATACTGTGGTTTATTCTTTAGAAATATTACTCAAAATACAAAATCAAATTGGGTCTATATCTGGAATTAATAGTATTCCTGAAATTCTTCCTCCTTCTATTCCTATGATTAGAACAATAAGCGCAAAATTATTTGGACTATTACCTACTTCTAGTCAGAAATTATCTGAATTATCTGTTCATCTTGGTAGTATTGTGTTGGATTCTGCTGCTCTAACCAAGGCTCGTTTTGATTTTAGTAAATCCAATAATGTTTCTGCAGTATTACTTAATGAAGTTAAATTGATGACTGACTCTAAATTAAATAAGCAGTACCCTCTTGTTGATTTTTCTAAATTATTTGATGTTTGATTATGCTTAATGCTAAAAATAATTTTTTAAAAGATATTGACCGTATTCGTTCCCTTTCTTCTATAATCGATAAAAAATTATCTGAAATAAAACCTTCAGAAGATGAAAAAATTGATAAATTAACTTTTGAAGAATTACAAGATTTAGATAAAATTGCTGGAATTGCTGACTTCATGCTCACAAAATATGCTGATAAAAAAGAAATGTCGTCAATTTTAAAACATTTTACGACTGTAATCACTGAAACTTCTGATTCTATGGGTGATTTAGATGATGAAATATCTGAGTTAATTCTATCAGCTGAGGATTCTATTAACAAAGTGAAGGATTTACACGAACACATTGATAAAAAATCTGATTTTAAAAAAAAATATTCTGATGGTCCTGACTACAATCATACTCAAACAAGTTCAATTAATTTAACCAATTTTGCTACAGAGATTAACACCGTAGAATACCAACAAAATTCTTCAGGACATACTACAAGGTAAATGATATGAGTCTAGCACCACAAGAATTAGAAAATACTGCCAGCAAATATGCTTCTGAGGCCATTAAGTTTGATTCTCAAGGTGCTCGTGGTATGGCTATTACTCATTATCAACATGCTATTGATTCCCTTGTAAAATTATTACAATTATACCCAAATAGTAAACTAAATGACATTTACAAAGAAAGATGTAATTCTTATCATAATCGAATTGGTGCATTACAACAATCTCATGGTGTAGAACCTGCTGTGGATCCAAAAGCATCTGAGGATGAACAAAAAGCATCTGTAAAACGACAAGAAAATGAAAATGATTTTGAAGATCTTGTAATGAAAGAAAAACCTGATGTAACTTGGGAACAAGTAATTGGATTGGATGAAGCTAAAAGTGCATTACGTGAATCTATTGTTTATCCTACTAAACGACCTGACCTATTTCCACTTGGATGGCCAAAAGGCATGTTGCTATATGGTCCACCAGGAACTGGAAAAACTATGTTGGCAGCTGCAACCGCAAATGAAATGGATGGATATTTCATCAATGTTGATGCATCTTCTTTAATGAGTAAATGGCTGGGTGAAGCAGAAAAAAATGTTTCAAAATTATTTGCTATGGCAAGACAATATGCTGAGAAAGAAGGTAAACCTGTAATTTTATTTGTGGATGAAGTTGATTCTCTACTTGGTGCCAGAAGTAGTGAAGTTGGTGGTGAAGTTAGAACCAAAAATCAATTTCTTACTGAAATGGATGGTGTAAATGGAAAAGGAAAACAATTGATGCTTTATGTAATTGGTGCAACCAATAAACCTTGGAGTCTTGATGCTCCTTTCCTTAGAAGATTCCAAAAAAGAATCTATGTCAATCTCCCAACACAAGCTGCTAGAGAAAATCTATTTGAACAATATACTGCAAAATTAAATAAAAATTTCAATGTAAGCAATGATCAATTAGCAAAATTATTTGATGGATATAGTGCCAGTGATATTAAAGATGTTTGTCAGGCAGCACAGATTAAAACAGTCCATGAAATCTTTGACTCCCCTGATTATCATGAACCAATTGAAGGTGAGGATCCAATCCAGCCAAGAGATCTAACTACAGATGACTTCAAAAATATTATGTCTAGACGAAAACCTAGTGTTTCGCTTGAAATGATTCGTGCGTATCATAAATGGAGTGAAGAATTCCAAGCACTTTGATTGATTAGTGCATTATTAGCGATCAATTTTAAAATTTTAACTTTCACATAAAACTTAAATTCATTTTGATTTGGACTTTATGAGGGTCACAATTACTACAAAGAAATCAAATCACGCAAAAAAATTTGGGAAGCTAATTTTTGATGATGGTACAGTAATTGATGGTGAAGGATTTGGTTATTCTACAGCTACTTTTGGTGAAATTGTATTTAATACTGGAATGGTTGGATATACAGAAGCTCTTACTGACCCATCATACAATGGTCAATTACTGACTTTAACATATCCATTAGTTGGAAATTATGGTGTACCTGATCTTGCTGCTGTAGATGATGATGGAATTTCTAAATATTTTGAATCTAGTAAAATTCAGATTCGTGGATTGGTGGTTCATGAATTATCCTTAACTGCAAGTCATTGGAATCTTTCTATGACTTTAGATGAATGGATGTATGATGAAAAAATCCCTGGAATTTCTGGAATTGACACTAGAGAATTAACTATGAAATTACGAAACAGTGGTGTAATGATGGCTGCATTAGTTGTATCTGATTCAGAAATTAATGTTGAAGAAATTAAAAAACAACTCAAATCTGCAACTCATTATGATTCTGAACAGTTTATGGATGTTGTATCTACAAAGGATGAAAAAATTTATGGTGATGAGGAGCAAACTGTGGTGGTAATTGATACTGGCGCAAAAAATGCAATACTTCGAAATATTCGAGAAATTGGTTACAGGGCAATATTGGTTCCTTGGAATACTTCTTATGAAAAAATAATGTCTTACAATCCAAAAGGTGTTGTGCTAAGTAGTGGTCCTGGTGATCCTCAAAAATGTCCTGATACTATTACTGTTGCAAAAAAATTAATTGAAAATAATGTTCCTACTTTGGGTATTTGTTTAGGTGCACAAATTATAGGCATTGCTGGAAACACCGATACTTACAAACTAAAGTATGGTCATCGAGGACAAAACAAACCTTGTGTAAATCTTGAAAATAATCAAGTGTATGTAACCAGCCAAAATCATGGATATGGTATAACTCCTGAATCCCTTGAAAAATCTGATTTTGAATTATGGTTTAGAAATGCTGATGATGAAACTGTTGAAGGTATAAAGCATAAAAAACAAAATTGTGTTGCAGTACAATTTCATCCTGAAGCTGCACCTGGTCCAAATGATTGCAAATTTATTTTTGAAAAATTACAAAATTTAATGGAGTCTGAAAAAAATGCCTAAAAACGAATCATTAAAAAAAATTCTTGTATTGGGTAGTGGTGCAATCAAAATTGGTGAAGCTGGCGAATTTGATTATTCTGGAAGTCAATGTCTAAAAGCAATTCATGAGGATGGAATCAAAAGTGTTTTAATAAATCCAAACATTGCAACAATTCAAACTGATACTAGATTTGCAGACCAAGTGTATCTATTACCTGTAACCCCAACATATGTTGAATCTATTATAGAAAAAGAAAGACCTGATGGAATCATGTTGGCGTATGGTGGTCAAACTGCCCTCAATTGTGGTGTCAAACTTGATGATGCTGGAATTCTCAAAAAATATGGTGTTAATGTTCTTGGAACTCAAGTTCAGGGAATTAAAAATACTGAAGATAGACAACTTTTCAAGGATCAAATGAAGGCTGCAGGAGTTCCTGTACTCAAAAGTAAGACTGTAACAAACTTTGATGATGCAAAAAAGGCTGCAGAAGAACTATGCTATCCTGTGATAATTCGTGTGGCTTACACACTTGGTGGACGTGGAGGTGGAATTGCACGTAATGAAATTGAACTTCATGAAATTGTTGAACGTGGTGTAAAGGCTAGTCTTGTTGGCCAAGTATTAGTTGAAGAATACATTGGACATTGGAAACAAATTGAATATGAAGTAATGCAAGACTATGATGGGAATAATGTAATCGTATGTAATATGGAAAATGTTCTTTCAATGAAAGTTCATACTGGTGATAATATTGTAGTTGCTCCTTCACAAACAATTGATAATCATGAATATCATATGTTACGTACAGCTGCATTACGTGCAACAAAACATGTTGGTATAGTGGGTGAATGTAATATTCAATATGCTCTTGATTCTGATTCTGACCGATATGTTGCAATTGAAATTAACCCTCGACTTTCTCGTTCATCTGCACTTGCAAGTAAAGCTACTGGCTATCCATTAGCTTACATGTCTGCAAAGATAGGTTTAGGATATAATTTGTCAGAACTTGTAAATCGTATCACTAAAAGTACTACTGCTTGTTTTGAACCCTCTCTTGATTACATTGTATGTAAGCACCCCAGATGGGACTTTTCAAAATTTGAACTTGCAAACCGTAAACTCGGAGTTACAATGAAATCTGTTGGTGAAGTTATGGCTGTTGGTAGAACGTTTGAGGAATCTTTACAAAAAGCAATCAGAATGCTTGACATTGGCAATGATGGACTTGTATTGAATCGTACAAATGGAAAAAAATACACTGAAGAGGATATCGAATACAAACTTTCACACCACGATGATCAAATTTTGTATAATGTTGCAATTGCACTAAAAATGGGAATTTCAGTTAATAGAATTTACAAACTATCTGCAATTGATCCTTGGTTTATTGAAAAAATACAAAATATTGTTGATACTGAGGCCAAACTTCAAGAATCTGAACTTAACGAATCTATGATGTGGGAAGCAAAGAAAATGGGGTTTTCAGACAAACAAATTGCCAAATCCAAGAACAAAGATCCTGATGAAATCCGTCAAACACGCAAGAAATTAGGAGTAATTCCATCAGTAAAACAGATTGATACTTTGGCTGCAGAATGGCCTGCTGTTACAAACTACTTGTATCTCACTTACGGTGGCAATTCTAATGACATCTCAGTTCCTGTAGATGAAAAAGGAATAATCGTTGTTGGGGCTGGTCCATATAGAATTGGAAGTAGTGTAGAATTTGATTGGGGTACGGTGAACATGGTATGGGGATTACAAGAAAATGGGGAGAAACATGTTTCAGTAATCAATTGTAATCCTGAAACTGTTTCAACTGATTATGATATTTGTACAAGATTATACTTTGAAGAACTAACTCAAGAACGTCTTCTTGACATTACTGAATTTGAAAATCCAAAAGGTGTCATTACTTGTGTTGGCGGTCAAACTGCAAATAATTTAACTCCTGGTCTTGCACAACGTGGAATAAACATAATGGGAACAAGTGCAATAGATGTTGATAGGGCCGAAGACCGTTCTAAATTTAGTGCTGAACTTGACAAACTACACATACAACAACCAAAATGGCAGGCATTTTCAAATCTTAATGAAGCAAAAAGTTTTGCACAAGAAGTTGAATTCCCAGTAATTGTTAGACCTTCTTACGTTTTGTCTGGAGCTGCAATGAAAGTTGTTTGGTCTCAAGATGAACTTAAAACATACGTCAAAGAAGCAACAGATGTTTCTCCTGATCATCCTGTTGTAATATCAAAATTCATGTTAAATTCACTTGAAGTTGATGTTGATGGAATTAGTAATGGCAAAGAGGTAGTTATTGGCGCAATAGTAGAACACATTGACTCAGCTGGTGTACACTCTGGTGATGCAATGATGTGTATTCCTCCATGGAGATTAAACAATAAAATTATTGAAACAATTAACGACTATACTAAAAAAATTGCATTAACATTTAATGTAAAGGGACCGTTTAACTTACAATTCTTAATACATGATGATCATGTTTATGTCATTGAGCTTAACATCAGAGCCTCTAGGTCTATGCCGTTTGTCTCAAAACTGGTCAAAACAAACTTGATTTCTCTAGCATCTAAGGCTATTTTGGACAAACCTTTGCCTAAAATACCTGAAAACAAATGGCAAAAGATCACCAACTATGGAATTAAAGTACCTCAATTTTCATTCATGCAATTAGATGGTGCAGATATTGCATTAGGTGTTGAAATGCAATCTACTGGAGAAGCTGCTTGTTTTGGTGATAGTTTCTATGATGCATTGTCAAAAGGTCTAACTTCAGTTGGATACAATCTCCCTAAAACAGGAACTGCACTTGTAACTGTTGGAGGTGCAACAAATAAAGAAAAACTTTTGCCTAGTATTGCAAAACTCAAACAGTTAGGATTCAAAATTTTAGCAACAGAACACACTGCTGAATTTTTTGAAGAAAAACTTGGTGATATTGAAATTGTACACAAGATTTCAGAACCAGAAAGAAAACCAAACATATCTGATTTACTTTATGAGAAAAAGATAGACTTTATCATAAATATTCCAAGTACGTTATCTTTGGAAAAATATGTTGGAATGCTTGATGATGAATATCAGATACGACGAAAATCTCTGGAGTTAGGAATTCCTGTTTTAACAACTCTTGAGTTGGCAGATTCTTTTGTTAAAACTTTGGAATGGCTTAAAGATAACAAACCTACAATAGATCCAATTGCTCCTTATGACCAATATGACTAACTTTTTAAAATTCTAAGAAATTTATTTTTAAAATTTTTTTTAAAAGATCAAGGTTATACGAGTGTAGATTATGAATAACTTATTGAATAAAGAACCTGATCGAATTGAACAATTAGTTTCTGAAAAACGTGTTAAATTACATCTTTTCGAGCCTAGTCAAAGAAAAATTTGGACTGTGGTGGGAAAAGGAGAAGAACATTGGGTTGATCCTGATGGTTGTTTTTGTTCTTGTCCTGGATATTATTTTGGTTCTATGAATGGTAAAACTTCTTGTTATCATTTAGATTCTATTCAATTTGCTAAAAATGAAAATAAGGTTGAACAAATTATTTTTTCTGATGAT
>Ga0315322_10004214_pt1 | contig 11081 bp, 6 predicted proteins | sample M110021515metaG_FD_203461 | JGI IMG/M metagenome (GOLD analysis project Ga0315322, IMG submission 203461) | Ammonia-oxidizing marine archaeal communities from Monterey Bay, California, United States - M1 100m 21515 | ecosystem: Environmental > Aquatic > Marine > Intertidal zone | place: USA... | reverse complement strand
GAACTTACCGGGATCCTGCTGAGGACGCGGCTTTGACCCGGTCGCCGTGAGCGTACCATCCACTGCTAAAATCAATGTTGAAATGATCGCCGACACTTTTGCGTTCGGCAAAATAGAGGGGAAGCCCAAGAACTAATTTCTGGGTAGCACGGACGCGGAGGCTTGTTGCTAAGGCAGTGACTTTCGTCAAGCCGGGGGCATTACCAGGCGCGCTAATGGCTTTTGGGCGGTCTAGTGCGCTATCACCTGCCCCGCTATTACGAAGGAGCCCATGTTGGGCGGGTCAACGGAGCCCTGGTTGACTGAAGAGCGGGGGTTGGCTTAGGGGCTGATCTGATCTGGGCTGATCTGATCTGGGCTGAGGTGGGGTGAGCTGATCTGGCGTGTTCCTCAGGGGCTCACTTCTCCGGGCCGGTAATTCGTGAGGTGGCGCTCCTGCACGGAAGGGGCGACTTGATTGCGGGTTGGGCTGCGAAGCGGTGCTGGTTATGTAGATCGCTGATTGCAGGTAAGGATCCGAGTCTGATTCAAGGGTCGGAGATATCCCAATTCCGATAATCTGGGACCGATAATCTGGGACCGATAATCTGGGACCGATAATCTGGGACCGATAATCTGGGACCGATAATCTGGGACCGATAATGTGATTTTTTGGGTGAGAAGTTTGCCTGGGGAATCGGCATGCCGGCTGGTCATTTGGTTGCCCCATCGCAAACGCTGTTTCGACGTTGTACACCTGTGGCGCTGACAACGAGACAATCGGGGCAGTAAGGTCGCGGAAACGGCGGGTTTCTTTGTGCATTTCCGGCGTCTCTCAGCTAAGATGCAGTTTTCGAAATTTGGTTATTTGATGCTTCGGGATTATCCATTGAAACGCTGGGTCCAAACCTGCCTTCTCGTGGTGGCAGGATGTCTGCTGGTGCCGTTATCGCTTGCAGCACAGACAAGTGAGATGGTTGATCGCCCACCTGTGATCAGCAACGACGGTGGTTCCATCCCCGTCAAGGTGGTGGACGGTCGTTTGATTGTTGCTTGCGATATTTCGGGGCCCAAGTTACGAGTCCCTGTGAATTTATGGTTGGACTTTGACGGTGCTTATGGGCTGCAATTGCATAATCGCGCAGCAACGCCTCTGCCCGCAGAAACGCAAGCTGGGAAACCGAATCCACTGACTCTGCACTTCACCGATTTCACACTGGAGGTGGCCAGGCGAGAGTTGGGGCCTGAGGAAGACTTTGAAGAGTTCACAAAATATCACTCAACTGAAATTGGTGAGAATGCTTTGACGGGTGCCATTGGGGCACATGTGCTGAAACACTTTGATGTGATCTTTGATCTTCCCCAGAATAAAATCACACTGGCGCCCGCAGGCCAGCTTGCAGATTATCAACCGGCCGAAGTTGACTCTGAGCTTATTACGCCTATCACGTTGCAAAATGATCTGGTCTGGCTACCGGTGAGTCTGCCTGGGCCGGACGCAGGGAACGCTGACCAGGATCAAGATGAAGGCAAGGGAAAAGTACTCAAACGTGCGCTTGCGATTGGATCGTCGCGTTACGACACCTGTCTCGAACGGCGTTTGTGCAACTCTTTACGTCGTCCTGCTGGCAATGTTGGACCTCTCAGATGCGAGTCGGTGGATTTCGCGCCGCATGTGGCCTTCCGCCCCACCGACGTGGTGCAGGTTCATCCCGATGGCGTTGCAGGGGTGATGGGGATCAACCTGTTGGAGAAGTTCAGGATCCACATTGATCGACGGTCACTGCTTGCAACGGTGCGTGTCGCACGGTCACCACAGTTCCCCACAGAAGAACTGAAATGGTTTCAGGCGATGGTGGCTGAAGATCGTGATTTGGTAATCGCATGGCTGGAAGAAAATGGTGACACCCGACTGGGCCGGGAAGCTGCTGAGTTTCTTTTGACCTTGATGCTGGATGAAGGGGCAGAAACCGACGAGCTTGCTGCGGCCATTCAATGGATTAACGACACGATGAAAGCAGATCTGCGTGCGACGCGACTGTTTGATTTGATGGAAGAACTGGTCAATGAAGGGGAAGTTGATCTCGGGATTGCAGCAGGCGAAATTGGCGTCAAGAGCGCTCGCAAAGACCGGTACCCCGAGGCGAACTATAAGCTGCACGGCCGTCTCGGCGAACTGCTGTTGCCCAGAGATAATCGCGAAGCTTGGCGGCACCTGTTGTCCGCTGCATTCGGTCTGCCCGATGATGGCATGATCAATCTGAACTTGGCGCGAGTTTATGAAGCGGACGGAAAAAGCAAACGTGCTTTCAGTCGGTACATTCAGGCGTTGGTCAAAGAAGAGAGCAGCGAGTTGGCGATGGAATCGTTGGTTCGAATGGACAAGGACCTGCCACCTGAAGATCGTATGACAATCGAATCGATTGATCGAATGATTAGTGGTCGCGTCCGGAATTTCTCGGCGCCCGACCAATTCATTGTTGACTCATCCATCCGAACCAATCGTACAAGCCTGGTTGAATTCTTTACCAATGCGTACTTCGGCACGGAGCGTCGTGGTGGCGCGATTGGCGGCGCTTTGGGGAATCAAGGTGTTCAGACGCACTTCGGGAATAATGAGTGCGTGTTTCTTTCGTATCATCTCCCTGTGCCACGAATCGAACCGTTAGTCACGCCACTTGGGCAATACATGGCAGCCTGGCTTGGGGTAAGAGGTCCTGTGGTACAGGTGGTTGATGGAAAACGCAGCGCACCTGGTGCCGGTAAATTCAGAGAGGCCGAAGAGATTTACAAGGTGACGCGTGATGCAGTGGTCAGCCGTTTGTCACAGACCAGCGCCATTGAACTGGAGACTGAGGCAGTTCTTGATGGGACACAGCTAACTGGAAACGTGCAGGTGGTTGGACCGAAGATCGGGTCGCCGCAGGATCTTGCCATGAAGCCATTGGTAGTCCAAGTAGTGGTTGCTGAACGCGGGGTGGTGTTCCATGGTTCCAGTGGTGTCGTGATTCACCGAATGCTGGCGCGGGGATTGGCAACACGGGGGTCACTTTCAGGAGTCGCCTTTTTGCCTGATGGGGAAGGAACACTGAGCTTCAGTTTCTCAAGAGACTTGTCAGAGTTGGAAGAGGAGAATCGAGCATTTATCGAAAAGCTTGAAGAGGGGGAGACCAAGGGAGGGTCACGTATGGGCCTTCGGATTGAGCCCAAAAGTGTTGAGGTTATCGTTTTGGTTCGCGATGCGGAAACTGGCGAAGTGGTGCAGTCTCGGCAATGTGATCTGGTACGTCAGGAGTCGGTAAAATGAGTAGTCACGAGCCCGATCAGATCGAAGAAGATATCAAGACGGTTGTTTGGAACTCGTCAAATCAGATCCAGTCGGTGGATCAGCGCGCCGCCATCGCGGCGAACATTCCGGTGGCTTTCACTTTGTTGCTCGTCATCCCAACCGTCGGCTTATTATTGCAGGGTGTGCGGTACTTGGGTGGGTTTGATGCGGGATCGATTTTTTCCCTTTGGCTTTGGATTGGCTTCACTATATCGGTGCCGCTTGCGTGGTTGTTCTACAAGGCTGCCACCTTGCAAATCAGTATCGATCGGCAGCGTGCTCTATTGGCCGCCGACAAGCAGATTGGCTCAGCAGAACGCATCACTACTGCAGATGATTTCATGCGACGCTCGTCAGCAGATGGATTCATGAAGGCTGCCGTTGATGACGCGTCGGAATGGGCCAAACGCGGTCGCGTCGCCAAATTAGAGCATTCGAAAACCCCTAAGGTCGATAGCCGGATTGCGTGGCTCTCGATACCCGGAAGTGCGATACTTATCGCGTTGGTCTTTTTTGTCGGTCAATTTGCGCGGCCAGAAACGCTAGCAGACGTCGGGTTATCTGAAAAAAATCCGCAACTGCAGGAGTCTGCGGGTGCGACAGATCCGGATATCGAGGAACGACGTGAGGACGCCCCCGACGAAACGGAGGAAGAGGTTCGAAAAGAGTCATCGAAGAAGCCTCAAAAGCAAAAATCGGTGAACCGGCAGGGTGATGCTAATGCTGCGATTCCTGATAACGCGGAAGAGTCCGATGGCAAGCTGAATGAAGGTGAGACGCGAGAAAGTCAGCAGTCGTCCAATCCGTCGAGTGCTCGTGGTGCGCCGTCTGCTTCAGGGCAACCGTCAAAATCTGACGAGACGCCGAAGCCACGCAAGAAAAAGAAGAAAAAGAGTAAGCCTGAGCGTGAGCGAGAAAAGAAAGAACGCGAGCAAGATGAAAAGCCTTCAGGAGCAAGCTCTGGACAAGGATCATCGAAAGGCTCCGACAATAACGCCGCCCCGAGTGACTGGGCTAGCACCAGTCAAGCCGCAACGCCAGAAGATGACAATGTCGAAGAAGAAGATGATGTTGATGATGAAGAAGAGGAGCAGGAGTCCCGCGGTGGTGTGCAACCCAATATGCGTGATCGTCGCACACCCGTGAATCGTGACCTTCAAATTGGCTTCGGCAGTGCAAGACCGAATCCCGATGCAAACGGTCGCGGAGGGCCGGGGGGACAGAAGAAGTCCCGCGGCGTTGCTTCGCTTGTTCTGGGCGTTCCTATCCCTGATCGCGTCAATGGCCAACCCAATAAGGGCCGCATTCGGATCACACAACAACGAATCACTCCGGAAATTGAAGAGAGTGATCCCGTGGGGGCGCAAGATCGAACAGCATTGAATGGGCCCGTTGGCCCCATCCATCATCCTGAACTTGAACCTTGGTTGCAAAACCTGGTTCGCAGATATTTTCTTGACCAGCGTGAAAAGGCTCCCTTGAGAACGTCTGAGAAAGATAACGATACAACCATTCCCGATGATTCCTTGCAGACGTCAAACGTCTCAGAAAGTGACAGCCCGCAATCATGAGTTCTACTTTGTCCGCTGATACCCCCGCCGAAGCTCGCGAAGCCGCTGAAGAATTCCGCTCTGTTCACTCTGCAATTCGAACCGAAGTAGGGCGGATGATGGTGGGGCAGGATGCCACCGTTGACGGTGTTCTTGCCGCATTGTTTGCCGCCGGGCATGTGCTTCTGGAGGGGGTGCCAGGATTGGGGAAAACTTTGCTCGTCAGCTCTTTGGGCAAGGCGATTGATCTCAGTTTCAGTCGGATCCAATTTACTCCTGATATGATGCCTGCCGACATTCGCGGTACAAACGTGCTGACCGAAAATGAGTCTGGCGGTACCAAGATTGAGTTCCAGGCGGGACCACTGGTCGCCAACTTGGTGCTGGCTGACGAGATCAACCGAGCAACACCGCGTACGCAGGCGGCGTTGTTGGAATCGATGCAGGAGAAGCAGATCTCCGTCGGTAAGCGTACTATCCAGCTGGAAGATCCGTTCTGCGTGATGGCAACGCAAAACCCGGTTGAGCAGGAAGGGACGTATCCCCTGCCTGAGGCACAGCTTGACCGATTCCTCTTCAAATTGGTGGTCGGGTATCCCGCTGAGAATGACTATCGAACGATCCTCAGGCGGACGACCTCGAATGAACAAGTGGAACTGAAACCCGTTTCCGATGCCAATACGATCATTCGGATGAGGCAGGTGGTGCGAGCCGTGCCAGTTCCTGAGCATGTAGAAACAGACGCCATTCGCTTAGTGATGGCAACTCAACCTGGGAATGAGTACACGGCCCCCATGGTCAATGACGTGGTTGCGTTAGGAGCATCCCCGCGTGGAGTACAGGCGTTGATCCTTGCCGGTAAAGTGCGCGCTTTACTTGAGGGTAGGTTTGCTGTGGCGACGGAAGACCTGAAAGCAGTGGCGCATGACGTTCTTCGCCATCGTGTGTTGGTGAATTTTCAAGGCATGTCTGAGGGTGTTACTTCGGATGATGTGATCGCTGAAGTACTGAAATAGAACTTTCGGTCGGTTTATCCAACGGTCTCCAGACTGCGGGGTCAGCTGTTAGCGGCTAGTTTGTTTGCCCCTTTGCCTCACAAGACTTTGTTCTGTATGAACGATCCTTTCAATTTGCTTGATCCTGACTTTTTACAGCAGGCGAACGCCATGCGCGTCGTCGCGAGGCGGGTTGCGCCTGCGGGAAGATGGGCTGAACATCGGTCACGTGATCGGGGTCAGGGAATGGAGTTCCGAGACTATCGTCCGTACTCACCAGGAGACGAGCTGAAGTCCATTGACTGGAATGTGTATCGCAGGCTCGGACGGTTTGTGGTGCGGCTGTTTGAAGAGATGGAAGATTTGCCAATCTATTTGATGCCTGACCTGTCTAAGAGCATGTGGCATGACGATACGCCACGAGCTATTACCGCGATGAAGGTTGCGATCGCTTTTGCTTCGATAGGGCTGGATCAGCACGATCGAGTTGGGGTTTTGCCGTTCGGTGAGGACTTGGACAGCTCGATCAGGCCCACGTCAGGCCGTGGGCGGCTCAGCTTGATCGCCGACTCATTGAGTCGAGCCGCTGAGAAGGCGCGTGATGTGCCCAGTGGGACGGACCTTGCCAGCGCTTTGTCAAAACTAAGAGGCCTTCGGATGCGAGAGGGGCTACTCGTGATCATCTCTGATTTCTTTGATCCTCAGGGAATCGAAGTGATGACCACTGAATTGAAGCGTACCCGCCATCGCCCCCTTCTGGTTGCAGTCGGTCGTGGTGAGGATCGTGAGCCCAGTTTGCAGGGCGACATTCGAGTTCGTGATTGTGAGACTGGCGACATGCAGGATGTTTCGGTGTCGTCTTCGGTGATGGAAGAATATCGAAAGGCCTACGATGGACACTTCGAGAAGCTACAGGATTTTGCGCGTAGTCGGCAGGGAAACCTGTTGTTTCTTGATCATGAAGGCGATGTGATGAAACAGCTGTCGCAACTCTTCGAAGGTGGGAGTTACGTGGCATGACTTTTACGTTGTTTTCAACCTTCGCTACCTTGTTCGGCATTGCTGTAATCGCATTAGGGCTGGCGTTGCTTCAGCGTCTGCGTGTTCAGCATCGCGAGATCGAGGTGGTTAGCACGTTATTTTGGCAGGCCGCAGTCAAAGAGACTCGGGCACGCGTGTTTGTTCATAAATTTCGACACTGGCCGGCATGGCTTCTGCTTGTCCTGATAGCATCTTTGCTTTGGGTTCTTCTAGCGGGGCCCAACTGGAACTCTAGCGATCAGATGCAGCATGTGGTTCTGTTAGACGGAAGTATCGCAGATCCAACTGTTGCTGCCTCTGATTTGGAACTGGCAACTTTGAAAGCGTCGAAGCTGCCGCTGAAGAGTCGCGAGATTGTGCATGCTGGGCCCCAGCTAGAGACTCTTTTGCGGAGTGGTGAGCCAGTAGAACTAGCTAAGCTGCGGCGTGATCCAGCGCCAACAGCCGCATCGACAGGCTTGGAATGGGCGTTGGAATCGTTAGCAACACGCGCAGGATCGGGAAAACCGCTCTCTATTCATATCGTTGGTGACGCCGAGGTGGACCAGCGTTACCTCGAGGCGCTTCCTGACGAAGTCACGGTGTACCGGTTGGACCGAGGTCCTGCGTCAGGAAAGCCTGTGCTCCGCTCTCTGGGAGTTTCAGATGCTGCATCGGGGGTCTGGCAGACGGTTGATTTGTTGTTTGCACCAGCGGACTCAGAAACATTTCAGCTCGAAAAACTTAGGGTTGCGATTGATCAGCAACCGTTTTTGGGTGAGATCCAATCAACAGCAACCGGAGACTACATCGCCAAGGATGTCCCTGCTCGTGGCGGTGTGTTGCGACTGAGCTATGAGGCGTCCGACGTGGGCGCGATCACGTTACCTCGGCGCGATCCAATCAGAGTTGTTTTCGAGGTGGGTACGCCTCGGGTTTTGAAGCAGTTGATTCTTTTAGATCCGGCTTGCATGGAAGTGAACGGACAACCGGATCTGCTAGTGGGCGAGAGTGAAAATGCGGATTTGCGTTTGCTTTCCGACGGTCAACCTGCATTTAAGATCGATGCAGATGTGGAAGATGCCGAATCGGCTTTACAAGGGTTGATTGATGAGTTGGCGTTGCGGCAAATCGATGCAACTGCGTTGGCCCAGCAAAGTGGCCTTGTCGTTGATGTGCAGGTTGCGTCGTCCGAGGAACGGAAGATTTCGGTTTGGAAAAACCTGTTTTCGTCGACCTATAACTTTCAGCAGAGTCGGGCCTGCCCGATCTTTGTGGCACGGTCGATTCGTTGGCTTGCGAACCGGCCTGTTTTGGTTCCATGGGCTGAACAGGGGATGCGTCTTCCTGTTGCAAGGCCAGCGTTTGAACGCATTTCTGATTTGACGACCACTTCAGTTGACGGTCGCAGGTTACAAGTGACTCGTTTGACCAGGCCAGCAGTGGTGGCTGGATCAGTTGAGGTCTCGCCCGGCTATGGGTTTGGGGCAGGTCTTGGGGTTGCAGTTTGGATTGGCATTTTGGTGTTTATCATGTTGCTCGCTGAGTGGGCGCTTTATCAGAAGGGGCGTTTGCCGTGATCCTGTTACACCCGTTCATGCTGCTGTTGGGGTTGTTTGCGCTCGTTCCGTGGTTAGGTCCATGGAAGGGGACCAATACCCTTCAAAATGTTATGCGATCGCTTGTTTTTCTTGCGATTAGCTTCGCAATGTCGATGCCCCACTTGGATGTGGAACAGGCGACGCCTGCAAAAATATTAGTACTTGATCGCAGTGCGAGCATTTCCGAGTCTGCGAAGAAACAGTCATTGATTCAGGTCGCAGAATTCCAGAATTCGCCCGACCGTCATCTTGTGACCTTTGGAGCCCCGTTAGATGCAGACGAGATGTCAGGTTTCTCGTCCGTCACGATCATCGAAGATCAGCCGACACGTGGCCAAACTCCTCTTTCCGCCGCGATCGCCAGAGCGCAGTCTTTGATTCCATGGGGGGCGTCTGGAAGTGTGACGGTTGCAAGTGATGCATTAGCGACTCGGCCTGATGATGATCGGGCCATTGCAGCGTTGCGGCAGCAGCAGATTCCCGTTCACTGGGTGCAGTTGGAAACCGTCACTAGACCCACAACGCCGGTGGGCGTTACCTGGAAGAGACCGCTCAGGGAGGGATCCGATTCAAGGATTGACGTGCGCCTCGTTTTGCCTGCCGCTGGGGCCAAAGGGGCGTTGATTCTCAAGTCAGGCGAAATCGAATTAGCGCGTTCAGGCTTCTCGGGTGCGGGCGAGACGGAGGTGCCGTTGAGCTTTGAACCAGAAGATTCCGGTTTCCTCGATGCTGTTGTCGTGGCTCAGTCCAGTGATGGCGGCGAACAGGAACTCGCCGTGTTGCTGCCAATTCTGCCACCCCACCAGTTGCTATACCTCGGTGATCGTCAGACGGATGCTGCTGAGAAACTGGCCAGCATGTTGGGCCGCAGTTTCGACGTATCGACAGTGGAAACCAATGATGCGGGCAAGTTGGGCGAGGCGCTGAATCGCACAGACTTGGTGTTGCTGGATGATCAACCTGCTGAACAGGTGAGCTCAGTCGCTGAACAACAACTTGTAAAGGCGGTCCAAGATGATGGACTCGGTTTGGTGATGAGTGGTGGTCGGGCCTCGTTTGGTGGCGGTGGATGGCATGACCGTCCCATTGAAGGCTTGTTGCCTATCGAGTTGGTGCAGAAGGAAGAGAAGCGGGACCCGTCAACATCGTTGGTAATCGTTATCGATACATCGGGGTCCATGAGTGGCGTGCGTGTGCAACTGGCCAAGGAGGTTTCGAGGCTGGCGATGAAGAGGTTGTTGCCGCACGACAAGGTCGGGATCGTAGAATTCTATGGGGCTAAGCGATGGGCTGCTCCATTACAGCCAGCGTCCAATGCGATTGAGTTGCAGCGTGCGTTGAATCGCATGGATGCGGGTGGCGGAACTGTTATCCTGCCGGCATTGGAAGAGGCGTTTTATGGTCTGCAAAATGTTGACACGAGATACAAGCACGTGCTGGTGCTTACTGATGGTGGTGTCGAAGCGGGTGATTTTGAATCGCTGATGAGACGGATGTCCAATGAAGGTATCAATGTGTCCACGGTTCTTGCTGGCGGGGGTTACCACAGTGAGTTTTTGGTGAACATTGCGAACTGGGGAAAGGGACGTTTTTATAATGTGCCCAATCGGTTTAATTTGCCAGAAATTCTGCTCAAACAACCTTCGACGACCAAGCTGCCTTCGTATCGGCCCGGCCAGCATGTCGTGCAAGCGCGTGGCGGTCCCGGTTGGTGGGGGGACGTTGACACAAGTCAGTTACCTGAGCTTGCTGGCTACGTTGAGTCAAAGCCGCGAACGGGAAGCGAGGTTTTGTTGGAAACAGTGGCCGAAAAGCATCCTGTATTGGCAACTTGGCGGTATGGTCTTGGGCGGGTCACTACTCTGACCACCGAACCGCTTGGCGAGGGAACTGAGCCATGGCAGAAATGGTCCGAATATGGCAACGCATTGGCGAGAATTTTGCAAAGAAGTACAGCGGACACGCTTGATCCTTTCAAATTTCACGCTGAGTTTGATGGTGGGGATCTGGTGATTCATGCCGTGCGTCAACAGCCACGTGCAATCGCAACGCCCGACGTAGACCCTCGAGCGCGGCTTTTTGAATCCCAAGACGAGGTGGTGTTTAGTCGGCGGAGTCCTGATCGCTACATAGCAAGGATGCCCATCCCACCCATGGGGCAGTCCATCCGATTGGAAACCTCGGCGAGCAGCACGCCGGAACGTTGGAATTTGATGGCGGTTATGTCGCCAATCGCATCCGAGGAATTCGTCGATCCCGGGAATTCAATTGATGCGCAAACACTCATCACGCTCACTGGAGGTCAGCGAATGTCGCCTACGTCGATCTGGTCGGACGCACCTACTTCTCAAGCAAACGGGAAGACGCTGTTGTCCTTGGCCCCTTGGTTGTACGCCATTGCGCTGTTTCTATTCATTGCAGAAATCGTCGCTCGACGGTTGCCGAGGCGGGCAAATTCAGGGTCCAAGACTCTGCGGACATCTGCCGCAGCGGCGCTGTTGGCAGTAATCCTGCCAGTTCCGTTAGCGGTGGGGCAAGAGGAATTGAGCGGTGATGTGGTCGCAGCAGCGAACAAGCTGATCGAGGACAGCACAAAATCGGGAGTCAA
>Ga0315322_10004213_pt1 | contig 11082 bp, 9 predicted proteins | sample M110021515metaG_FD_203461 | JGI IMG/M metagenome (GOLD analysis project Ga0315322, IMG submission 203461) | Ammonia-oxidizing marine archaeal communities from Monterey Bay, California, United States - M1 100m 21515 | ecosystem: Environmental > Aquatic > Marine > Intertidal zone | place: USA... | reverse complement strand
ACCGAGTTGGTTCAAGAGTTCTGGTGTTGCTGCGGCTATTGGCCCTAGTCGTAGTGAGTGATCTGAGTGAATTAGTTCGCGGCCTTGGAGTTCTCCAACGACTGCTCCTGCTTCTTGGCAGATCAATATGCCCGCTGCGTAGTCCCATACTCCGTGATGCGCTATCGGGTCTATGTATCCGTCTAGCCGTCCTGCGGCCACTGAGCACAGGTCTAATGCGGCTGCGCCGAATGACCGGTATTGGGATGGTGAAATGTTGTCCGGTAGAGGGCCAGCGACTCCGATAATCGCTTCACTCATTTGTGCACATTTGGTGGGTCCGATGGGTTGATCGTTGAGGAAGGCCCCTCCGCCTCTTGTTGCGTGGAATCGTTCTCCGTTGGCCAGATTCAATACAAGCCCCACCAAAGGGCCTTGGTCGTCTACCACGCACAGGCTGGTGCAGTAATGCGGTATTCGGCGCGACGCGTTCGTTGATCCGTCGACAGGGTCAACAATGACTAGCTCGCTGTTTTCGCCTTCCATGAATCCGGACTCTTCACTGAGAATCGAAACTCTGCTCGTTTGCAACACTTCTATGGCTGCTGTGTCGGCGATTCGGTCAAGCAAATATTGATCTGGTCGATCTCCCCCATCGCCCCACCGATCAAAACTCGCTAGAGAGTCAACTACCGCTTGAGCGGTTTGATCGAGGAGCTTGATCCACGAATTGGAGGTCACGTCTAGGACGGTAGCGCTTTCACCTGTAAACGGCTCCGATCACCGGCTAGCCTCGCCGTCGCTGAAAGGTCTCATATGGCTGTAATCGACATGGCTGGCTACGTTGCCGATCTCAAAGAACACGCGGCTGAACATGGCTTCCATATTCACGACGAACGCCATTTCTTAGAAACCTATGGGCTCCGACAAGCGTGGGAAGTCGACTTACATCCAGAGGAAGCGTGCGGCGGTCCACTTGATCTTCATTTAACACTTGAGTCGGATCCCAGAACGATGCTGGCGTTAGAAGATGTCTTGTTAGCTGGAGCAGAGGGAGAGTTACCTCCAGACGAGTTCTGGGCTCCGCTTACATTCACTTGGGGATTACCGCCTTTAGATAACGAACCAGATTTGTTGGTCCTTGCAACTGAACTCGCTGGTCTCGGCGGCCAAGTGTTACCTGTCGAAGTTTCCGCTATTGACTCGTTTCCGTCGGTAACTGACCCATCGCAACGAACGTTGACCATTGTTGCTCGTCTCGATCTTTCGTTGAGGGGTCTCCTCAGCGGTGAGGATGGAATGTGTGCGGTTCTTGATCGTTGCAACGAGATCTGTCGACACCTTTTGGATTTAGCTGAAAATTGGTACGACTGAGCCTGTTCGATGCTGCTCATCAAAACGAAATCGGTTACAGACCGCTGATACTCGTCACATAAATCAGGGCTCTTGAATAGCGATACGAGCTTGAAATGCCTACGCTCAGAGCGGGCCGGTAGCTCAGTGGTTAGAGCAGGCGACTCATAATCGCTCGGTCGCGGGTTCGATCCCCGCTCGGCCCACCATCCAATTAGCCTCAGAGGTTGATAACCTCAGCCTCTGCCTTCCGGGGTAGCTCAGCTGGCAGAGCAGCGGACTGTTAATCCGTTTGTCGTGGGTTCGATCCCCACCCCCGGAGCCAAGCAACGAATGCAACCCGTTTACGTCTACGAAGGTGCCTGTTCTGTTGTTTCTTGGTTTCTCATCCAATCAACGACAGCTTCAACAGCGGCGGTTCGGGTTTCTTCTTGATGCATTTCTTCTTGACGTTGCGCTATCCATTGAACGATGTCTTGATGTTTACGTAGTTGTTCAATGTCGTTTACGTCATAACGCACTTCGGTGTTCCATCTTCGGATAAACGCATCCAGTGCTCGAGAAACCAACTCGATTGGATCACCAACAACTTCCTCGACGAGCAGCCGTCCGATGAGCGCTGTGACCGCTTCTGAATAGCCGCTCATTTGATCTCTCCACCCGTCTTTGGTGACAAGTTGGAACGTCCCGATAGCTACTGGGTCGGTAAACATGGGCTGAAGCGCTAATGGTTTCACGGTCTCTGGGTCGTGGATCAACACTCGGAGGAGATTGAGTTCGACTTGGGGTATGTCGCGAGGTGGTTGAGCTCGATTTGGTTCATCGGGTTCGTGGTCTCGGGTTCGAGGTGTTTGGGTTTGTTGTTGGTCGGCTGGCGCTTTGATGATCAATCGTCGCATTTGTTCGATATCGACCCGAACTTTTTGTGCTACTTCAACTAAATATTGGTCGCGAACAACTTCGTTTGGATGTTCCGCGATGATTGCTCCCGAAGCAGCCGCGGCACGTGCTCGACCTTCAGCGTGGTCTAAGTCGGCTCGGTCTAGAACTCTGTTGATCCGGTAACTCAAAAACGGTTCTGCTGAACGGATCGCCTCTTGGAGCGCTTCAGGGTTTTCTTCGGCCAGTTGTCCTGGGTCTGCTCCTTCGGGGATGGCGGCGACGAACACTTCGGCGTTGTGTTTGTCTTCCCATTCATAGAAACGGTCGGCTGCTGCTTTTCCTGCTCCGTCCGCGTCGAATGCGATGACGATGCGTTTCGCGAAGCGAACCATTGTTTTTACGTGGTCGTCGGTGAGGGCGGTGCCACAAGTCGCGACTGCTCGGTCTAGTCCAGCTCGGAAGCAGCCGATGACATCGGTGTAGCCCTCGCAGACGATGACCTCGTCTTCGGTGACGATCTGTTTTTTTGCCCAGTGCAAGCCGTAGAGGATTTTACTTTTGTCATAGAGACGGGTTTGGGCAGTGTTTTTGTATTTGGGTTGTTGGCCCTCTGGGAGCATTCGGCCACCGAATCCGACGATAACTCCGTTGGCATCGGCTACTGGAAACATCACTCGATCTCTGAAGAAATCGATTGGGGTTCCCTGCTTGCCTCGTCGGCCTAGGCCTGCTGCTTCTAGCTTTTCAGCAGCAACATTCAAGTGAGATGCGAGAGCGTCCCATTGGTCGGGTGCATATCCGATTCGGAATTGTTCAACTGTTTCAGAGTCGAAGCCTCGACTGCGCAGGTAGGACCGGACTTTTCCAGCCTCTTTTCCTGTACGTAATGTTTGATGATAGAAATCTGCGGCCTTTTCGAGTAGATCGCGGAGTTCTTGTTTTTCTTTATGGGCTGCGCCATCTGTGGCGTCGGTGTATCGCAACGCGATGCCCATTCGGTTGGCTATCCACTCAACGGCTCCGACGAAATCAAGGTGTTCGATTTCTCGAACAAATGTGATTGCGTCACCGCTTTTTTGGCAGCCGAAGCAGTAGAAGAATCCTTCTTCTGCGTTCACCGAAAATGAGGGGGTCTTTTCGTTGTGGAATGGGCAGAGGCCACTAAATCGGTGTCCTACCTTTCGAAGCGCGACATATTGCGAGACGATTCCGACAAGGTCTGATTCGACCTTGACGCGTTGGAGGTCTTCGTCGTGAATGCCCATTAACCGTTGACGCTAGTGCCTGTGTATGGGGTTCGTTATCACTCGGTTCTATCTGGGTCCGGTTATCGCTGCGTGCGCGGCAGCGAGCCGTGCTATGGGAATTCGTGGTGGCGAACATGACACGTAGTCAACGCCGATAGCTGCCAGCAGGTTGATGCTGGTCGGGTCGCCGCCGTGTTCGCCACAGACACCGACGGTTAGATCGGGTTTTGTGTTTCGACCACGTTCGATGCCTATTCGTACTAGCTCAATGACTGCTTCCGAATCGATGTTTTGGAAGGGGTTGGCGTCCAGTAGCTCTTCGTCTAGGTAGAGGCCCATGATCCTGCTCTCAATGTCATCTCGGCTGAATCCGAAGACGAGTTGGGTTAGGTCGTTGGTTCCGAAGCTGAAGAAATCTGAATGTTCCGCGAGTTCATTGGCAACCAACGCTGCTCTGGGTGTTTCGATCATGGTTCCAATTTTGATCGAGGTCACAGCCTCGTGCTCTTGCACGACGGCTTCGATCTGTTGTCGTATCCCTAACAGCTCTTTGCCGCTGATTGTAAGTGGGATCATAATTTCGACAGATGGTGAGCCTCCTGCGGCGATTCTGTTGGAGATTGCGTCTAGGAGGGCTCGGGTTTGCATCTCGTAAAGCCCTGGTTTGAGCCATGCAAGTCGGACACCTCGGGTGCCGATCATTGGGTTACGTTCGCGCCATTTTTGTGCTGCGGCTAATAGCGCTTTGCCTTGTTCGTCGAGTTCGTTGCGTGCCGCAGCTTCGATGAGTTCGTCGATGTTTGGGAGGAACTCATGTAGGGGCGGGTCGAGCAGTCGCACTGTTACTGGGAGCCCATCCATTTGTTCTAAGAGTTGAACAAAGTCGTTGTATTGGCTGTCGCGTAGATCGTTCAACGCTTCGGCTTCTTGTTCTGGAGTTTCGGCCAGAATCATCCTCCTGATCACAGGTAGGCGCTGTTCATCGAGGAACATGTGCTCGGTTCGACATAATCCAATGCCTTCGGCACCGTTCCCTCGAGCAACTTTGGCTTCAGAGGCGGTATCCGCGTTAGCTCTAATAGTCAGATCGCGAACTTCATCAGCCCATGTAAGGAACGTCGCTAATTCTGGAATTGGGTCAACTTTTGTCGTTTGAAGAGACCCTCGGATTACTTCCCCACTTCCACCGTCAATCGAAAGTGTCTCCCCTGCATCGATACGTTCGCCGTTGATCAAAATATGGTCAGTTCCGATCTCAATGTTTTCTGCTCCACACACCGCGGGTTTGCCCCAGCCGCGAGCTACTACCGCTGCGTGGCTCGCCAGTCCGCCTCTGGTGGTCAGGATGCCTACAGCCACTTGCATTCCGTGAACGTCAGCTGGTGACGTTTCGTCTCTGACGAGAATGACATCGTCGGTGGCCATCATGGCTTCATCTGCCGTGAGGACTATCCGTCCAACAGCCGCTCCTGGTGATGCTCCGAGGCCGCTTGTTAAAACATCATGGTTGGTGTCGCCGAAGCCGGCGTGGAGGACTGCTTCGAGTTGGTGGGGTGCGATCTGAAGGAGAGCTTCTTGTTTGGAGATTGATGCTTTAGGTCCTGATGCTCGTTGTACTGCGTCAGTGATAGCTGCGGCTATCTCAGTTGGAGTGTTCGCTGAGGTCATTGTGTGGGCACAATGAGCGCGCAGCGAATCTCTCCCAGTTCGCGTTCTAGTTTGCTCCATGTTTCACAAAAGTCATCGCTGACATAGACCTGGCCATAGACCGATGTGGCTGCGACAACGCCAGGGAGTTCTTCGTGTGTAGCAAGCCAGTACATGGTCGCTTTAGGTGTTTGGGGTAGTTCGGCTCTTTGGAACGTTTTCCCGCTGTCTCTGCTGATCTCAATGGCTCCTGTGCGACCTGGGATGTAGTCGCCGACGCACACGATGACGATGTCGTCTCCCCAGGGGGCGCGTATGCATCGCGAATATGCGAATTCAAATTTTGATCCCTCGAATGGTTTGAATTCGTGCCAGTCCCACGTTGCTCCATCGTCGTTGCTGCGCCCAAGACCGAATGGTGATGTGACAAGCAGTTCGGTTCCGGCGTCGTTGTTTCGGATCGTGAAGCCGTGAACGTCGTTGTAGAACTCTGAAGGCCCTAACGCACCAAGAGATTCCCATGTGGCGCCTCGATCGCGGCTGCGGTGCAGCCCATCGATTTCTACTGACGCGTAGACGGTGGCTGGATCGTTTGGGTCGACGACTACGTTGGTGGTTCGTGGCACTCCGATTGGGCAGCGATCACTCATGGTCGTGGCCATCTCGGTAAATGATGCACCGCTGTCGTCTGAAACGAATAGGCCTGGTCTGGTGCCGGCGTAGATCCGTTGCGAATCGTGGGGGTCGAAGGCAAGCGACCAGATCGGTCGATCTGTGAGTTCCGCTGCTTGTTCCCAATGGCTACCGGCGTCATGTGACTGGTAGATGCCGTCTCCGTCAACCGAAGCGAGCAGGTGTTCTGGGTTTTGAGGATTGCTCGCTAAGGCGCGCACGTTCGACTCGGGATCCATTGGTCCTTGGATTTGTCGCCATTTTTCGCCGCCGTTGTATCCGACCCATAGGCCGCCTCCGACTGTTCCTAAAGCGATGGTGTAACTCATCGTTGCTCCCCTCGCTTACAGGCTAGTTGTCTATCCGTCTGCTTTACAGAGCTAACTGTTCTGTGAGGTAGCCGACCAGTTCGTTGGTTGAGACACGTGTTTGTTCCATTGAGTCGCGTTCGCGAACTGTCACGGCGTCATCTTCCAAGGAGTCGAAGTCGATGGTGACGCAATAAGGGGTTCCGATTTCATCTTGACGTCGATACCGCTTACCGATTGCTTGTGTGATGTCGTAGTCACACATGAAGTGTGGTTGCAGCATGTGCAGAACTTCTTCTGCTTTGGGCAGCAACGTGTCTTTTTTGGAGAGCGGCAAAACCGCGATTTTGTATGGAGCTAGACGTGGGTGAAGTCGAAGAACTGTTCGGGTGTCATCATTTACTTGTTCTTCGTCGTAGGCGGCCATGAGGAACGCCATCATCGACCGGGTGGCTCCTGCTGCTGGTTCGATGCAATGCGGGACGTACCGTTCCCCTGTCCCCTGATCGAAGTATTCAAGTTTTTGTCCCGAATGTTTTGCGTGTTGAAGAAGGTCGAAGTCACCTCGGTTGGCTATGCCTTCAAGCTCCCCCCAACCCCATGGGAACAAAAATTCGACGTCGCTCGTACCAGATGAGTAGTGACTGAGTTCATCTTCGTCGTGTGGTCTCATCCGAATTTGTTCTTCTGGTATTCCAAGATCGAGGTACCACTGGTGTCGTTCTTGCATCCAGTACTCGTACCACTCGTTTGCGTCTTCGGGAGGAACGAAGAATTCGAGTTCCATTTGTTCGAACTCACGTGTTCGGAAAACAAAGTTTCCTGGGGTGATCTCGTTCCGGAACGATTTACCTACTTGAGCGATGCCGAAAGGTGGCTTCTTCCGACTTGTTTCAAGGATGTTTTTAAAGTTGATGAACATGCCTTGAGCGGTTTCTGGCCGCAGATAGACGTCCGCACCGGCTCCTTCGACTGGACCGGCCTGCGTTTTGAACATCAGGTTGAATGCTCGTGCTTCTGTAAAGGTTCCCGACTTGCCGCACGCTGGGCAAATATTGGGATCTTCTAACTGGTCTTCGCGATGTCTGGTTTTGCATTCGGTGCAGTCGACGAGAGGGTCGCTGAAGTTTTCGAGGTGCCCTGAGGCTTCCCAAACTTGTGGTGGACTCAATATGGCCGCGTCGAGACCTACGACATCGCTGCGTAGTTGGACCATGGACCGCCACCAGGCGTCTTTAACGTTTCTGAGCATGAGGACGCCCAGCGGCCCGTAATCGTAGGTACTACGGAAGCCTCCGTATATTTCCGCTGACGGAAAAACGAAACTCCGTCGTTTGCAGAGGTTGACAACTTTGTCGAAGAGGGTGGAATCGGGCGAAGCCATGGCGCCGAGAGTACCTATGACTTACCCTCTCTGGCCACGCAATTGTTTGACTATGTTTGCGTGCCAGTTCAATCAGGCCTTTTAGGCCTTTGGGGGATTTATGCGTTTAGAAGGAAAAGTGGCAGTCATAACAGGTGGCGGTAACGGTCTTGGTCGTGCAACGGCTCAACGTTTTGCGGCCGAAGGAGCCAAAGTTGTAGTCGCTGACATCATCGACGACTTAGGTGAAGAAACCGTGCAGATGGTTGCCGCGGATGGCGGTAATGCTTCATTTGTGCATTGCGACGCGGTGAGTGCTCATGACAATCATGCGATGGCAGCTCACGCTCTTGAACAGTATGGGGCGATCGATATTTTGGTCACTGCAGCTGGCGTAAGCCACCCCGGATACAAAAGTGGTGACCAGGACGCGAGTGTGAAGTGGTGGGCCAAACGCATGGACTATTTCGAAAATCCTGCCACTGAGTTGTTAGACCTCGATTTGGAAGATTTTCGGCAAGTAATGGCAATCAACTTGGACGGAACGCTTCTAGCTGCCCAAGCCTGTGTAGCCCCGATGGTGGAATCTGGCAATGGCGGGTCCATTGTGACAATCGCTTCGATCGCCGCGAAACATCCTGATGCTGGACCGATTCCATATGTGTGTTCGAAATCTGCCGTATGGATGTTGACCAAAAAAATGGCCCGCCTGTTAGCGACTTCAGGGATCAGAGTCAACGCGATTGGGCCCGGCTACATAGACACTCACATGACCAAGATGATCGACTTAATTCCCGAGGAACGCCTGACCCAATTTTTTGCAAACATCCCTATGGGTCGCAAAGGTGTGCCTGATGAGATAGCGAACACTGCATTGTTTCTCGCCAGCGATGAAGCCTCTTATTTCACTGGCGAAATATTGCACCCCGATGGTGGCTACTTCACCGAGTAGCGGCGTCGAAGTCGGTTAAGGTTGTTTTGTTATGTTGCGAGATCGAACTGTTGCTTTTATCTGCCTCCTGTTGACTGGTCTTATCTGGTCGACACCAATCACTTTTTTCGACACCGAATTTGAGGGTGTGGACAACGATCGCATGGAGTGGTCATGTCCTCGACCAATTCTGTCCCCTTCACCCGATTCCATTGATTTGGATGTTGTGCGTACCGAACTAGCTGAAACATCTGACGGAACGGTCCAAAGCGAACATCCTCAGTGTCGGCTCCTTAACAGAACGCAGCTTGTGTTGGGGTTGTTCTCGCTTGCTGGAGCGATCTGGAAAGGGCGTCTGTGGTGGCAATCCACAGCAGATGCTCGAGCTGAAAAGAAGTTCGCTCGACTGCAAGCCAGTACCTCTGGGAAACCTAAAGGAATGCTCAATTAGTTGTTCGAGTTTGAGATTAACTAAGCAACTCGGTGCTACGTAGCCGTCGTTCGATATGGAATTCCCAAAGTCGATGAGTGAGCGCCGACACTTCGTCGGTGTGTGGGGCTTGTTTAACCTCTAAAACCGTTGCTAAGGCCCCTCCCAGTGTTGCTCTCATCAACTCCAACGCTGACGATGAAATTCGGCGACCTCGCTGGTGAGCAGCGCAGGTGACACCTCCAATTCGCGGATCAAAGAACTCCAGGTCTGTTACCTCTCCTCCGATAACGCACTCGTCCATGGCGGGAGCGACACCTTCGTGGGCTAGGAGTTTCAGCATGAAAGCGGGGACGATAAGGACCGGATCGCTTTTGCGTAGTGTTTCGAGTGCCCCGCAGAGCATGCGATACGCCTCTCGGTTCTCCTGTTTGTCTTGCACTACCTGGTCAACTGCTTCCGCAATCGTTAATGCTTTTCCGAGACGGTCTAGGTCGTCCTGTATTTCTGGCCAGTGATCTCGAGTTTCGGCTTGGGTGACGATATCGAGGTCCCCGCGACCTTGATAGAACTGCAGATCTAAATGACGCAACAGTTCGAGGCGCCCTCCATAACGACTTCGAGTCTTTCTCACCCCTTTTGCGACGGCTCTAACTTTTCCGTTGTTTTCGGTGATGATTGACAAGATTCGGTCTGCTTCACCGAGCTTGTGGGTACGGACAATGACGCCGCTATCTCGGTAGTGCGCCATCAGCCCCGCCTACCTATTGAGCCCGCCGAAACGACGGTCACGCGCTTGGTATTCCATGATGGCTTCGTAGAGGTCTGCTCGCCGGAAGTCCGGCCACAAGGTTTCGGTAAACAACAGTTCGCTATACGCGACTTGCCATAGAAGAAAGTTCGATAGCCGATGTTCTCCCGAAGTTCTGATCAGCAGATCGACATCAGGCATGGCCGGTTCGTACAGGTAACGAGCCAATTTTTGTTCATTTATGCGTTCTATCGGAACGTTGTCCTCCAACATCCGTTTAACTGCATCAATAATTTCTGCTCGCCCTCCATAGTTGAAGGCGATAGTGAGGGTCATCTCGGTGTTGTTTTTCGTGAGGTCGATTGCTTCTTCCATGCGTCGCAGAACGCGTTTAGGAACTCGCCAATTCTTTCTTCCCGAGAACAGAATACGAATACCCATTTCGTTCAGTTCTTGAGATCGACGCACCAACAATGATTCGTTGAAGTTCATGAGGAACTTCACTTCTTCTGGAGGTCTTTTCCAATTCTCTGTTGAGAAAGCGAACACGGTGAACCATTGGACCCCAATTTCTTTAGCTCCTTCGATCGCGTCGAAGAGGGCGTCCTCTCCCGCTGCGTGTCCTTCGGTTCTGGGTAGTCCTTGTGCTTGCGCCCAACGTCCATTGCCGTCCATGACGCACGCGACGTGTCGCGGAACTGAAGAAAGATCAAGTGCTGCAGGAATCACAACTGGCAGGTTAATCCGGTTCGTGGAAATCGAGGAGCCGGTCGAGTGACTCTGTTCGACGTTGCCAGTCTTTTTCGACTTTGACGTGAAGTTCTAAGTGGACTCCATTTCCATTGTCAGCTAGCTGCTTTCGTGTCGCTATGCCGACTTGTTTCAGTACTTCCCCGTTTCGACCTATCACCATTCCTTTTTGTGATTCACGTTCGACCAAGATTTCGCACCGAATACGTGGCCATTCCCATTCTGTGACTCGCGTCGCGATGCTGTATGGAAGTTCTTCGCGAAACATTGCGAGGAGCTGTTCGCGGACCAGTTCGGCAACAAACCATGGTTCTGGGAGATCGGTGACTTGGTCGGGTGGGAAGTATGCGGGCCCTTCAGTCATGCGACTCTCGAGATAGGCAACTAGGGGTTCAACTCCTTCGCCTGTTGTCCCTGAGACCGGGAAGTATTCCTCTGCTTCAAATTTTGATGATGCTGCGAGCTGTTGCACAATCAAATCTTTGGAAGCTTTGTCGCATTTGGTTATCACTACGACCGATTTGGGTGGGAGCGCTTCAGCTACGACTTGGTCTCCGCGCCCAATCGGGGCCGTAGCGTCAATAACGAGGCATGCTACGTCTACATCCGCTAAGGCTGATCGGGCCGTGTCGTTGAGTCGTTCTCCGAGCTGAGTGACCGGTTTGTGAATTCCGGGCGTGTCGACGAACACGATTTGGCTTTCTTCACGGTGTAGTACACCCATGATCCGAAGTCTGGTGGTCTGCGGTTTGTCTGAGACGATACTGAC
>Ga0315322_10004208_pt1 | contig 11087 bp, 10 predicted proteins | sample M110021515metaG_FD_203461 | JGI IMG/M metagenome (GOLD analysis project Ga0315322, IMG submission 203461) | Ammonia-oxidizing marine archaeal communities from Monterey Bay, California, United States - M1 100m 21515 | ecosystem: Environmental > Aquatic > Marine > Intertidal zone | place: USA... | reverse complement strand
GATATCGCGACTGACGATTAGATGGTTGAAGTGGAGTTCTTATGGACGGTGGCGTGGTTGGAAGCAAACGCCCGCAGACGCTCAACAGCCTCGCCCCCATGCCGGACACCCCCCATCTTCGGGACGGCAGGTGTAAGTTCTCCGCTTAAGTATTCAGATAGTGCCCGCGCTGTTGGCAGCGAACTATCTGCAATCCTTTAAGCGCCACTTCGTCGAACGCGGAGCGCTGGATCAGGATAACTTTGGGGTCATTCGTTTAGAACTCGCCCGCACCTGCCTTACGAACCTTGCGAAGCTTCCAGGCGACGCCGAGGTCCAAGAAGGGCCGCGGCGGCAAACGACTGGCTTCCGGACAATCCATCTGGGTGGCGAGCAGGTCGCTGTCGATCCCTTCCATATGCTCGGCGAGCAGTCGTCCTGCAGCCGCGCCGCGCGTCACGGGCGAAACGTCATTGCTTAACAGCGCAAAAATCCCGGGCGCCGTTTCTCCAAAAATAGTGCCATCATTTCCGGTGAATGCCATAGCACCACCCCAGCGGTGTGCGATCTTAAGGTCGTCGAATTCAGGCCACCGCTTAGCAAGCGCGTGCTCCAACTGAAGTGACATGGTCTGGGCCAAAGCTTCGCGCGGCGGACCGTCCGGTGCATAGCGGGAGATGTTGCGCATGAAAATCCGACCGTCCCGCGTCAGACGCACGGTGGCACCGTTGGCTGCGGTGGGCAGTAGGCCGAATTCGGCACCGGCTTTCATCTGGCTGCGCCGTTGTGCGCTCAACGGTTCCGTCAAGATAGCGAACAGCGCCAGCGGCACATAACGGCCGCGCGCAATGCCAAAACGGCGCATAAACACGCCAGCCGTGACGACGATGCGGTCAGCAACGATCTCACCTTCTGGCGTCTTCAACCGGAACCCTGAACCTTCCTGATTGAGTTCGACGACGGGCGTCTCTTCGAACAGGGAAACGTTTACCGGCAAGGCACGCGCAAGACCGCGGACCATCGCTGCTGGATTGACCATTGCATTGCCTGGAACATGCAGACCACGCAGGTAGAAGTCCGTGCCGAGATCAGCACTCATCTGCTCATGGTCGCGACGCGTGTAAGGCAGATTTAAAGCGTCCAGCGTTTCGGCCAGGAAATCGACATGTCGCTCGCCGTCCGGCCCAGCCGAACCATAAAGACGCCCCCAATCACTCCAGTCGCATTGAATTTGATGCTCGCTAACGATCCGCCGAAGATCAGCTAGGCCAGCACTCCAAAGCTTGGCGTTCCGCTCCAGCACGTCATGACGTTTTATCAGGCCGTGCGTGTGCATGTTGAAAAGAAAGCCAGCATTCTGACCGGAAGCACCGTCCCCAACCCGCGCCGCGTCGGCAAGAACGATATCGTCGTCTGGGCATAGCTCCCCCAACCGACGCGCCGTCGAAAGACCGCAAATACCGGCACCGATCACGGCAGTTCGGCAGCGCTTTTCACTGGTAAGGCGAATAGCGGGCGGTGGTGCCTCGAGCAGCGCCTGCCAACCGTTATCACCACTTAGGTCCGATGCTATTGGCGCAGGACGTATTGCCATCTCAGACAATCTGGCTTGCGCGGTCGGTCGAGCTCACCCGGAGGTGTCTAATGTTTTCCAACTGCAGTTCGATAACCTTATCCTCACAATGTTAGATCTTGCCCCAATAACGGGCACCAGGACGACCTTCTCAGAATACCATAACGTCGAGGCCAAGACAGCGTCTAGCGAGCAACTCCGCAGCATAGCAGATCAAGAGCGTGAAGCATGCCGAGTGCTTGACAGCGTGAACGATGCTCGATGGCGGAAGACGGCGGCCCTTGAATGAAATTAGCAACCTCATCCAAACTGACTTTCTGAATGATTCTAAGCCAGTACTGTCCCTTGGAACCTGGATAGGGAATAGAAAATGGCGCCTAATTTCACATTCCGTCAGACTCTTGCTACCGGGGCGCCTTGTTTGGGCATGAGCTTAAGGTTAGCGCGCACCACTGATATGCCGGCCATCGCTAGGGACGCAGGGTACAATTGGCTGTTCCTGGACCTCGAGCATGGCACGATGCCGTTCGACACATTGAGCCAGATGGCGCTGGCAGCGATTGAGGCCGGTGTTTGTCCGCTAGTCCGCGTGCCAGGGCACGATGCCGCCCCAATCAACCGCGCGCTTTCCAATGGCGCAATGGGCGTGATCCGCACCCCATGTAGACACGCCTGAGCAAGCGGCCGCAATCGCGCGGGCGAGCCGGTTCGCTCCAATTGGTGAGAGGTCCGTGCCAGGAGCATTTCCGGCACTCGGCTACGAGCCGCGTACTTTTTATGAGGCGGCAGCCATTCTCAACCGGGAAACGATTGTGGTCGTGATGATTGAGTCTGAATTGGCCATCGCCAATGCTGATGCGATTGCGGCCGTAGAGGGCGTTGACTGCCTGTTTGTCGGATGCAGCGACCTGACGTTCGAACTCGGCATTCCAGCCCAGTACGATCATCCCCGAATGCTCGAGAGCCTGGAAGCTGCAGCAGCGGCCGCACACAAGCAAGGAAAGGCCGCCGGGTTTGGTGGCGTCGGGGATGATGCGTTGGCTGCGAAGTATCTGGGGTTGGGCTTGAACCTTGTGCTCGCGGGCAATGATCTGGCCCTGGTGCTTCGCGGCGCACGCGCGCGAGCCGCAGCGTTGACCTGATGACGATCTCGCCTTGCAAGCTCTGCCCTGCTATACCAATCTTTGATAAAGAGCATGCTATGAGCGCGCTGAGACTAGGCGAGCCATTGCTCGAATTTTGAGAAACCCAGAACTGTGAGACACCGATGAGCTTGTACGCTGACTACATGGCCGAAATTGAAGCCCGTAAAACGCAGAGCCTGCACCCCAAGCCAATCGAGGGCGCCGCCCTTGTCGGAGAGCTGATCGCGCAGATCAAGGACACGGGCAACGAACACCGTGACGCGTCTCTCAATTTCTTCATCTACAACACCCTGCCAGGGACCACGAGCGCTGCAGGCATTAAGGCGCAGTTCTTGGAAGAGATCATTCTCGGCGAGGCTGTAGTCGAAGAGATCACGCCGAAGTTTGCGTTTGAGCTGCTGTCCCATATGAAGGGCGGACCATCCGTCGAAGTCCTGCTTAATCTCGCACTCGGTGACAACGCTGACATCGCGCAGGAAGCCGCCAGCGTTCTTAAAACACAAGTATTCCTGTACGAGGCGGATACGAGCCGGCTTGAGGCCGCCTATAAGGCAGGTAATGCGCTCGCCGAAGACATCTTTAAAAGCTACGCCAATGCAGAATTCTTCACGAGCTTGCCGGAGATCGAGGAAGAAATTCAACTCGTCACATATGTTGCGGCTGAAGGCGATATTTCGACGGATCTGATGTCGCCGGGTGCGGAAGCGCATTCCCGTGCTGACCGTGAACTGCATGGCCAAAGCTTCATCTCGAAAAGAGCGCAAGAAGAAATCCAAGCGCTGAAACTTCAGCATCCAGGTAAACGGATGATGATGATCGCCGAAAAAGGCACCATGGGCGTTGGGTCTTCCCGGATGTCTGGCGTGAACAATGTCGCTCTTTGGATGGGCGAGCAGGCTAGCCCCTATGTGCCCTTCGTAAATGTCGCACCGGTAGTCGCAGGCACCAACGGCATCTCACCTATCTTCCAGACAACCGTGGGCGTTACCGGCGGTATTGGTCTTGACCTCAAAAACTGGGTCAAGAAAGTCGACGAAGATGGAAAAGTCATTGTCAACAATGATGGGAACCCGATCCTCGAAGAAAAGTATTCCGTCGCAACGGGTACGGCCCTGACCATCAACACGAAGACACAGAAGCTCACGAATGAGGATGGCTCCCAGGAATTCGCTGACGTTTCCTCCGCGTTCTCGCCACAGTCTATTGAGTTCATGAAGGCTGGCGGTTCCTACGCGATCGATTTCGGCAAGAAGCTGCAGGTTTTTGCGGCTGAAACGCTCGGCGTCGAGCCAAAACCGGTTTTCGCGCCTGCTAATCTGGTGTCGAACCCGGGCCAAGGCCTAACCGCAGTTGAAAAGATTTTCAACGCCAATGCCGTCGGCGTTCCCAAAGGTACGGTGCTGCATGCTGGGTCCGACGCGATGGTGAAAGTGAACATCGTCGGCTCCCAAGACACGACTGGTCCGATGACGGTCCAGGAATTGGAAGCCATGGCTGCAACCGTGATTTCCCCGATCCTAGATGGCGCCTACCAATCCGGGTGTCACACCGCTTCCGTTTGGGATACGAAAGCCCAGGCCAACACGCCGAAGCTCATGGCGTTCATGAACAAATTCGGTCTCGTCACTGGGCGGGATCCCAAAGGCGAATACCACGCCATGACGGACGTGATTCACAAGGTGCTGAACGACATCACAATTGACGACCGGGCGATTATTATCGGCGGCGATTCCCACACGCGTATGTCCAAAGGCGTGGCATTCGGCGCAGACTCGGGCACTGTGGCTCTGGCGCTGGCACTTGGTCAGGCAAGCATTCCCGTCCCTGAGTCCGTCAAAGTGACCTTCAAAGGTGCAATGGCCGGCCACATGGATTTCCGTGATGTGGTGCATGCAACCCAAGCCCAGATGCTGGCGCAATTCAACGGTGAAAACGTATTCCAAGGCCGGATCATCGAAGTGCACATTGGCACGCTGCTGGCGGACCAAGCCTTCACCTTCACGGATTGGACCGCGGAGATGAAAGCCAAAGCATCGATCTGCATTTCCAATGACGAGACCCTGATTGAATCACTTGAGATCGCCAAGGGCCGTATCCAAGTCATGATCGACAAGGGCATGGAAATTTCATCCGGCATGCTTCAGGGCCTTATCGACAAGGCGGATGAACGCATCGCGGGCATCAAATCTGGCGCTCAATCAGCACTGAAGCCTGACGATAGTGCTAAATACTTCGCTGAAGTCGTAGTTGATCTGGACGCTATCAATGAGCCGATGATCGCTGATCCAGACGTCAATAACATCGACGTCGCCAAGCGCTACACCCATGACACCATTCGCCCGATCTCCTACTACGAAGGCGAGAAAGAGGTTGATCTGGGCTTTGTCGGCTCCTGCATGGTGCACAAAGGCGATATGAACATTATCGCGCAGATGTTCCGCAATATCGAAAAGACTGACGGCAAGGTCGAATTCAAAGCGCCGCTGGTGGTCGCTCCGCCAACCTACAACATCGTCGATGAACTCAAGGCTGAGGGCGACTGGGAAATCCTGCAGAAGTACGCCGGGTTCGAATTCGACGACATCGCGCCTAAAACTAAGGCGCGTACGGAATACGAGAACATCCTCTATCTCGAACGTCCGGGCTGTAACCTCTGCATGGGCAACCAGGAAAAGGCGGCCAAGGGCGATACAGTCATGGCCACCTCCACCCGACTTTTCCAGAATCGTGTCGTGGCCGACACAGACGAGAAAAAAGGTGAATCGTTGCTGGCCTCCACACCGGTGGTGGTGCTGTCGACAATCCTCGGCCGAACACCGAGCATCGACGAGTACAAGGCTGCGGTAGACGGCATTGATCTCACCCGGTTTGCACCGCCAGCAGCATAAGCGACGGGTGATTGGGCGCATCGGGCGCGCTTCGGCTAGGCTGACTTTGTAGCGTCAGCCTAGCTGTCCTGTCCCTATTGGCACTGAAGCTTCAGGCCGCATAGACTTCTCACCAGCTTCACTTCAAGGCGGAGGCCAATGTGATGAGCGAATTGCGGCCCCATAGCGACGATGCCGATTGGAGGGGCACTGATCTGGCACAGCAGGACGGTTGGAGCCTGACGTTTGACGGTGCAGCGCTTGAGGAACTTGAACAGGCCGCGAGGGGAACTCTCGACCGGGACATCGCAGACCTGACGGCTGATGACCTGCCGCTACCAACCCTAGCGCCATCGCTGCGCGGAATCCGCGATGCAGTAGTCGACGGGCGCGGCTTCGCGCTGCTGCGTGGTCTGCCGGTGGATGCTTGGCCGCGAGAAGTGACGGCCCGCGTTTTCTGGGCGATTGGGCAGCGCATTGGGAACCCGGTGGTGCAGAACCGGGATGGCCACCTGCTGGGCCATGTGAAGGATTTGGGTGGTGATGCTGAAAGCCCTGCACAGCGGGGCTATCAATCAGCGGCTGAATTGCCATTCCATACGGATGTGGGTGCAGAAGTGTTTGGCTTGCTCTGCCTGCAGCCCGCGAAGACTGGCGGTCTCTCCAGTGTTGTTAGTGCCGCCGCCCTTTGGAATGAGATCCTGCGGCAACGGCCTGATCTGGCCGCTGTGCTCGCAGCCCCCTACGCCCGTGATCGACGCGGCGATGTGGCAGAAGGACAGGCAGATTGGTACGCCATGCCGATCTTCATGTCCGCCGGTTCCCACATGACGGCAGCGTATGTTCGCCGCTTTATTCAGAGCGGCCAGCGCCATGCAGACGCCCCGCGCCTATCGGCTGCGCAAGTGGAGGCGATGGATTTTCTGGATAGTCTAGCCTACGACCCCGCCTTTAAACTCGACATGGATTTCCAACCGGGGGACATTCAATTCGTCAATAACCTGATCACGTTGCACACCCGCACTGCCTATGAGGATTTCCCGGAGGCCGAAAAACGCCGCCACTTGTTCCGCCTGTGGCTGTCGATCCCCGATGGCTGGCCTCTGCCCCCATCCCTCTATGCGCGCTATGGCGAAGACCCGGCGACGGGGCGGCCACTTGGCATTAACCTGTCCCCTGCCGTATCAGCCAACGCGCCATTGGATACATACAACCTAATCGGCTGATATCTGAAGTGAGATTGGCCCAACACCCAAGCAATGCACGCCCAAACCACAACGCGCCATAAGGGCCTTTGGCGCGCTTCAGAAACCTACGTTCATAACCCCGGGTCCATTCACGCCGTCGAACCGGCAAAGCTTCCCCCCGATTGTGGGAAACAGGCAAAGGCCTATAATTGCCTTGCCCAAATGATCCGGCCCCAACCCTAAGTAGACGTGCGCAGTGTCATCAGTGTCTGAAACCCAGGAAAAACTTGAACTGAAAGACGCCAGCTAAAACCCTTGGTACGTCATAATGACCGTAGCCGGGGAGCAGTCGGATGATGATCTAATTTACGATAAAGAACTACACGCCCGAAACCGCCGATATTTCAACGGCTGGATGGCCAGCACCCTCAGCGCAGATGCAAAGACAACCCTGATTGCCAATGAACGCTGCACCGCCGCAGACCTGGAGCTATTGACGAAAGCGGAACAGTCAGACATCGGTACCGCCTTTTCCACACGCTGCACTCATGCCGCCCCGATTGACACAACGAACCCCAAAATTAACCTCGCAGGATACGAGGTTAAGGGGAAACTGATCTGTATCGGCTTCCTCTTCTCTGGATACGCCGACTTCCAAGACGCCACCTTCACCGGATACGCCGACTTTTCAGGAGAGACATTCCACAGACCAGTTACATTCGAGAACGCCGACTTTCACGACCGCGTGGACTTCACTGACAGGCAGTTCAAGGCGCCGACAAATTTCGCGGAGTGTCGTTTTATGGCGAGCCGCCGAAATATTTCAATGCTGATCTACACGAGGATACCCGTTGGAAAGGGATCAAAGTCTGGCCTGTGCCAAAGGGCGAGAACGCTGCCGACGAGGCCGACTATTTCATCCGAAGTTACGAACGCCTGAAGCTGTTGATGGCGGGGCAGAACAAAGTCCACCACGAGTTGATGTTCCAGCGGCGGGAACTCCGGTGCCGAGAGATTGCCGAACCGCATTCGCTGGCCACATGGGGCTACCGGATCTTTCGCTGGTTATCGGACTATGGCTGGTCGATCACGCGCCCTGCGGGCGGGCTAGTGGCGAACGTGGGCCTTGAGTGGTTTTTGATCTACTACTTTGAATGGACCGAGTTCCTCCTGGCAAAATTGACGGGTAAGACCGCGGAACTTCTGGGGTTCGGTCAGTCCTTTGCTCTTAGCGTGTCAAATGTTTTTGGGTTTCTTGGTCTCAGCCGCTCGTTCCTTGTCGACGAGATCAAAACCCTGACCGCGGCCTCCGAGATCGTATCGCCCACCCAGACCATCCTTGGCCTAATCCTGTTCTTCCTGCTGGGCCTCGCGCTCCGCAACCGGTTCCGGATCAAGTAAGGAAGCCAGGCACCGCCCGGCGCTAGTGCGCTGCCATTTGCCCCATGCTTAAGGCAGCGGAACGGGTGCCTCATCCAAAAACGCTATGGATCGATACTCTTCCGCTTGAGGCAGATTGCTCTGGCGACGCCCTGCGTAATGCTTAGATTACTTTTACAGTCAATTCACCCAGGCCAGCCACACTTCCAACCATCTCATCACCACGTGAAATGGAGCCGACACCTGCTGGTGTTCCGGACATAATCAGGTCACCGGCGGCAATCTCATAATATTCCGAAAGATAAGCGATCACCTCCGGAACTTTCCAAATCATCTGATTGACATCGCCCGATTGCTGCAGTGCGCCGTTCACATGCAAGGCAATTGGGCCGGATTCAATGTGCCCTGTCTCAGACGCCACATGCAGTGGACCCATGGGTGCTGAATTTTCAAACGCTTTACCGATTTCCCAGGGGCGCCCCATCTTCTTCATCTCGCCCTGCAAATCGCGACGTGTCATGTCGAGGCCAATACCGTAGCCAAACACATGATCCAAGGCGCTATCTAAGGCGATATTGCGGCCACCGCTTTTCAAGGCGACGACCATCTCAATTTCAAAGTGGACATCGCTCGTTTTCGGCGGGTACGGAAAAGTTCCAGAAGAATCAACATTATCCGGGTTCTTTTGAAAGAAGAATGGCGGCTCCTTATTTGGATCATGACCCATCTCAATCGCATGCTCGGCATAGTTTCGCCCGATGCAGTAAATACGGCGCACGGGGAAAAGTACATCGGAACCAGCAACAGCAAGTACCGCTTGTTTGGGAGGGTCAATGACGTAGGTGCTCAACTGTCGTCCTGTCAAATATCGATGGTCCTGCATATACCAACAGGCTTACAGAAGCCAATGCCGCCAACTCATTCGATCCGCGATTGATGCTGCGAGATCATCTGCCAGCCGCCATCGCGGAATGCATAAACCGTCGTGGATCGCGTCATGCCTTCCACAGTCGTTTCCCCGTCCCGCATCTTTGCGTTGGCCTTGTAAATCAGAATGCCGATATCCCCATAAATTCGGATCGAGATATCACTCGCATCCATGCGCAAGATTTGCATCGTCCCCGCATTGAACCCAGCGACAACATCTGCGCGCGCACTGGTTCCGCCAAACGAGGACACGAACACCATGTCCTCCCCTACGACCGTCTTCAAAACCTCTAAGTCACCGGCGAGCAGTGCTTTCAGGCGCGTTTCATGGGCGGCAATCAGCGAAGCATGGCGATCAGCATCAGTCATTTCGGCGTTCCTCATGGGTGATGGGACAAAATTTGACGCATCGCCATGGTCAGAGCAATGGATAACGAACGCACATCATGACCGCGAGACAGATCACCTCGGGCGAACTGTTGAAGCAGCCGAACGCATATCTCATCCGGAATCGCAATAGGCCGCCTAATCTCAGTTCAGGGCAGATTGCTCCGGCGATATCGCTCAGAATGAAATGCCGTACGTCAGCAGTGCGCCAAGCGTATGGCTTTCAACCTTGGCCTCATCACCAAACCGGTACCCAACTTCCACGCCAAGACCGAAGTCGAATTCATAGCCAAGCGATGCTTGGATCAGATGGTCAGCCGGCAGGCCATTTTCTTGCTCGCGGATGGAGTATGAGAGTGATGCCGTCCACTGTGACCAAGCATATAAACCGCCGACCGTGCCGTAGATACCGGCAGCGTTACTGGCGTCCTGCTCATCGAAATACGCGACCTCTCCGAGCGCCATAGCTAAATGACCGTCGCCCAGGTCCCATTCCTTATTGATGCCAGCCACGAAGCCTGTGTCATCACCGACATCACCCTCCCCGCCGGATTGATAGCGTCCGCCCAGGTGGTAATTCGCATCAACGCCAGGCACACCGCCATCTAATGTTAGGCTGAAAGATGCCGGATCTTCCGTATTTGATGGACCCGCATCAGCCTTCCGCGTGCGCCCACGGTTCTCACCGGCTGACTCGCTTAAGAATGTCGTGTCAGCAAAAAAGGCATTCAGCGTTGCCGTATGGTCAGCCCCAGCAGCCTTAAAGGGAACTTCGAGCCCGCCGCCAATGCGTTCGGCTAGTTCGTAGTCTTCTGTAAAGTCAGTACCGTAGATTCCAGGCGTTAGATCCCATGCAGTGCCAAAACTTGGATTGAATTTGCCAAGGAAAACAGCCGCGACACCAGCGTCATATTGAAGGTAAATCTCTTCAACGAAAAAGCCGTGGTCTTCGAACTCACGGTCATCTATCGCATCGAAAACAGGCTCGAAAAGGAATGTACCGTTCAACGAAAACGCCTCGGTGAAGTTGAGCGCGGCGCCCAATTCAACGGTCGTATACAGATCGTTCAGCTCCGCCGTTGGATCATCCGAACTAGCCGTCCAATCATCCTCAACTTCGAATGAAAGCTCCCCGCTAATATGCGGATACGTCTTTGGCGCTTCCTGGGCGGAAGCCATTCCGGCAATAGCGATAAAAGTCGCCGTCGTAAGCGCAGCGCCGGTTTTGTGAAAGCTACTCATTGTTGCTACTGGCACACTGCGATGTGCCGCCTTTCCCTATGTGCGCCAGCGATGTTGCTGAGCGCAATTGATGTGACATCTGCATATAGGCTGACCATTGCAGTCAGGCGTGGAGCGGGTCGGTATGGCGAATATGAACACCACCCTGGCTGCTCAAAACGTGCTAACCCTAGACCCACAAACGCTTGTTATATCATAACAATTTTAGTCGCAACTGGGAATTACGCCCGTCCAATGTTGAGAGCCCCTTTAAATTTCGGGTTTCTGAGGCAGCAGCTCTACGAATATCGTCTCCCCGGCTACGCCGGAGTATTCGCAGTTAGGAAAGTGCGCAGATGGCGGACGGCCACGGCCACGCGGTCCTGTGGTTCCTTCCATGGGAAGAATGTCATCTGTGCAT
>Ga0315322_10004199_pt1 | contig 11096 bp, 8 predicted proteins | sample M110021515metaG_FD_203461 | JGI IMG/M metagenome (GOLD analysis project Ga0315322, IMG submission 203461) | Ammonia-oxidizing marine archaeal communities from Monterey Bay, California, United States - M1 100m 21515 | ecosystem: Environmental > Aquatic > Marine > Intertidal zone | place: USA... | reverse complement strand
CCAAATCCGCGTCACACTCTACGCTTGACAATATGCTTCAGTTTTTTCGGTCGCGGACGACGACCGCCAAGGATGACGTTCTTTCCGGTATCACCGTGGCTCTGGCGCTTGTGCCTGAGGCGATCGCATTTGCGTTTGTGGCCGGAGTTTCACCGATCATCGGCCTCTACTCGGCTTTCTTCATCGGTTTGATCACTGCTTTGTTGGGAGGCCGTCCTGGGATGATCTCCGGGGCAACCGGCGCGATGGCCGTTGTTGTCGTTGGGCTCGTGGCCATGCACGGCGTCGAGTACTTGTTCCCTACCGTCATTCTGTGCGGCATGATTCAGCTGGTCGTGGGTTTCTTGCGACTCGGGAAATTGATCCGGTTGGTCCCCCATCCAGTGATGTTGGGATTTGTGAACGGGCTTGCGATTGTGATTTGCCTGGCACAGTTTGGCAGTTTTCAGTCGTTCGATCAGGTCAGTGGACAACTGCAAATGATCACCGGTACACCGCTGGCGATGATGCTGGGACTCGTCGTCTTGACCATGGCGATCATTTGGCTTCTGCCTAAAGTGACTAGGGCGGTTCCGCCGTCTCTTGTTGCCATCCTGACGGTGACCTTTGTTTCCATTGCCGTGAATTCCAAAATGAGTCCCGATGGCGGGAAAGAAAATTTTGTTGCTACCGTCGGCGACATGCTCAAAGCCAATGCAGATGCCAAATCGGTTGCTGATCAGCGTAAAGCTGAGGAAGTCGTGCAGGTAATGAGCGTGCAGCAACCTGTTTCCCCAGAAGATGTTGCCTACACGCTTGTTAATTGGATTCCTGTCGATGAAAAGGCAGCGACTGGAATCGGGACATCAACGGCGGCGGCGGCGGCGGTCGGCGGTGTTGGTAGTGAACCCGAAGCAGCGGAGGCTGCCGCGCCCGAAACTGCTTCGATTAGCGGCGGGCTGCCACAGTTATTCTTCTACGAGTACGTCGTTCCTCCTATGACCATTGGAACGCTGTGGATCGTATTTCCATTTGCATTGACCTTGGCTGGGGTAGGCTTGATTGAATCTTTGATGACATTGACTTTGATTGACGAGATCACAGAAACGCGAGGACGCGGAAATCGTGAATGCATTGGTCAGGGTACAGCTAATATTGTTTGCGGATTATTTGGCGGCATGGGTGGATGTGCGATGATTGGTCAGTCGCTAATCAATGTCAACTCCGGAGGACGGGGGCGTTTGTCTGGTGTAACTGCGGCGGTTTGCCTGTTGTTGTTCATCCTTTTTCTCGGACCTTGGATTGAGCGGATTCCGATGGCAGCGCTCGTCGGCGTGATGTTCATGGTTGTGATCGGCACGTTTGAATGGGCTTCGTTGAAAATGTTTCATCGCATGCCGCGGAGTGATGTGGGCGTGATGGTTCTGGTTGCCGGATACACTGTCCTGATGCATGACCTGGCAACCGCTGTCATTTTGGGAGTCATCGTTTCAGCATTGGTGTTCGCTTGGAAGCACGCGATGCACCTTGGGGCCGATGTTCAGATCAACAAGCATGGAAGTAAAATCTACCAACTGCACGGTCCACTCTTCTTTGCCTCCGTATCCTCGTTCAGAGACCTGTTTGAGCCTGCCAGCGATCCCGAAGACGTAGTGATCGATTTCTACTACACGCGTGTTTATGACCAGTCAGCTCTGGAAGCGATCAACGCACTCGCTGAAAAGTACGAAGATTGCGGGAAACGTTTGCATCTCACCCATCTCAGTGATGAGTGCAGGGGCCTGCTGGATCGAGCGGGCGATTTCGTCGAGGTGAATTTGTCGGAAGATCCCCAGTATCACGTCGCCACCGATCGTCTTGGTTAGTTGACGATAGGCGGTCTGCAGAAACTGGTTTTGGAAAAGCCGAAGCGAAAGTTGTCCTGAGGCATGGCTTCATCTTCACGGGCGATTGTAGCGACACCATCCTAAAAGGATGACGCCCGCAACCGCCTCGTCGTCGATTGATGTGTGCGACACTTAATCAGAGCAGGATGCTATGCTGTGGATGGTAAACGCACTGCTGCTGATACGGACCCTTTGATCCTTTGTGATGCAGGTGTGATGCACGTCGTGGTCAGTCCTGGGGCGTTTCTGCCCTGTGGTCTGACTCAATGGGCCTCGTTTGATTCGCACAGATGGCTTCGGCTCATTTTGTTCAGGCTTGTTGGCGCGTCTCACCTCGAACATCAACTATCCTGACGGATTCATCAGGCTGCATGAATCGGCAGGCGTTGCCCTTTGATTGGGTTTGTTTTTTGCAGACGCTCTTGATTTTAGTTTCACTTGTTTGGGTTTCACTGAGTCGCGCGGTTTTAAAAACCGGTACTGTCAGCACACGTTAGTCATAGGAATGTAGTTGGATGATTCAAGTTTATTCGGTCTTGCTTGGTTTCGTGGTTGTTTTCCATGGGGCATCGTACGCGTCTGCCCAGGGACCTGTTGAATCTGGCAAAACACCAGTGCTGCCTCTTCTGTTCGAGGACGATTTCGAGAGAGTTGAAGCTGACGATGCGAAGGAGCAGCTGGGGAATGGTTGGGAGACCAACAGTAAGAAACGCGCCAAAGGAAACAAGCAAGTTGATTTAAAAGACGGTGCTCTGTGGATTACAAGACACCCCGTCGCTGATCACGGAGTTTCTGTGGTGAAGGATGTCGACTTTCGGAATGCACAGATTGAGATGAGATTTCGCCTCAGCAAAGGAGACGATCTGGGGATCAACTTGGCTGACATGAAAGAGAAGACCGTCCATGCAGGTCACATTTGTGTCGCCAGGGTACGGTTGAACAAAGTAGATATCACTGATCTGAAAACGGGCCCAATGAATCTTGAGAACCGCAACTTGAAACTCGCCGGAAAACTGACCAAGCAGCAGAAAAATGCAATTGGAAAGAAGATCAAAACCATTCCAGTAAAGTTGGATGCAGACGTTTGGCACACGCTGCTGGTTAAGGTTCAAGGTGATCAGATGAGTGTCCAGATTGATGGAGTTGATGTTGGTGAATTTCGATCACCTGGTATTGAGCATGCCACGAAAAGTCGTTTGCGTCTTTCTGTTGGGAAATCGGCAGTTGTCGATGATTTATCGATTCGAGGAACACTGTAAGAACACTGCCGGGGTTTACCGCTTGCCTGCTGTGAGGATTTTTGCGTCGTGTCTGGTCAATACTGCATTCGAAAGGGAAATGTCTTGGTGCGTTTAAAGTATTTGTTGTGCTTGCAATTAAGTGTATGTTGGATCTGTTTTCCGGCAGCAGCGGACTGGCCCCAAGCTTCAGGTCCACATGGGAATTTTGTTGTCGCGGGTGAGGCTGCCACTGACTTCAGCTTGGCGTTGAATGAAAATATTCGCTGGGTTGCGCCGCTTCCCAGCACAGGGCAAGGCGGTGTCATTGTCGTCGGCGATCGAGTGTTCGTTACATCGCATGAGCCGGTCACGGCTGACACCGAACTTGGTTCAGATATTGTGGGGCTGTGTTTTGATGCCAAGACAGGAAACGAATTGTGGCGGAGGACCATTCCCGGGGTTCGTGAGACCGATTTATCCAGCTTGTTCAGTGATAATACGGCTGCATCACCGGTAGCGAATCAGAAACATGTCGTCTTCGTCAATGTTGGCGGAAGCGTGCAGGGTTTCGATCATGATGGCGATTTGCAGTGGTCGCAGCGATGGACACCATTCGGGCGACACCATGCACGGCAGCATGAGCCGTTTTTGTTAAATGATTCCGTCGTCATCAGTCGAGTAAATCTTGATGACTTACCTTTGGAAGTTACCACCAAGAGTGGGGCTAAAAAGCTTGGCCGTGGAGTCAAGTATTGGAATCGACTTCAGAAGCGAGATTTGGCCACGGGCGATCTGCAGTGGATTTCTGCCGCAGGCACCTCTGTTCACTCAACGTCGATGAGTGGACGTTTTACGGATGCAACGAGCGGCATCCTCACGGGGCGTGGTGGAGGGCATCAGCCTCCCGAAGAACCGTTTGGGTTATCAATGCTCAAGGGCAGTGACGGCAGTGTGCTGTGGGAACGATCAGTGAAAGGTTATGCAGCTCACCAGAATGCTGTATGGAACAGTGAATTTGTCGTTGCGTTTGTGCAGGATCAGCACCTGACTCTTGACACACAGACAGGCGAGACGATCAAGCGAGTGTCCCTGAGTGACGACGTAACTTTGACAAGGCAGGTTGAGGGCCGCTACGCGACACAGCACGGAACGAAGCTCAAAGGCGTTCGCAAGCCGTTGACTTACCAGACAAATGTGCTGGTAGGGGATTACCACTATTTTCGGGCACACCATGATTATCTGCTGGGGCGCGTGCACGTTCCCAGTGGCAAAGTTGAGTACTTGCAAGTGCCTGTGCAGGTGAAACGTGCGTCTGGCGAAAATGATTTGATTTCATGGGACAATGCCGTTCAAAATGACATGAAAAATGCAAACGGGCATCGTGTAACGCAGGATCGCCGGAATGCTGGAGACGGCTGGGGGCATGTGTCTGCGGCAAGTCCAATTGTCGTGGGTGAGTATCTGTACATACCGACGATGTTAGGGGTGGTGTACGTTGTGCGTTGGCAGGCACCGCGTCTCGATGAAAAGGCACTGGTCGCGGTTGCCGATCTCGGTCCATTGGGCGAAACCTGGACGCTTTCCAGTCTTTCCTATTCAGCAGGTAACCTGTACGCAAGAACGCTCAAGCATCTGATTTGTATTGGGATCGACCCCCAAGAGAAGGTTGACCCTTCGAGCGAGTGAAGTCCGGACAGTTCTGCTGGCAAGCGTCTGTTCTAGCAAATGTCAGTTCTAGCAAATGTCAGAGCAGGTCTTCCGATGCTGGCATGCTTCCTGCGAACGGATGCTCAGTTGGCGAAGGTGGCCAAGTCGTAGCCGATGTACATGATGCCCAGATCAACCAACAGGTGGCTGACCCATGGGCCGTAAAGTGTCTTGTAGCGGTTGTATAACCATGCCCAGAGAACACCACCGGTTGCAACACAGAGCGAAAAGAACAGAGTAACGCCCCAGCCATTGTCCAGAAATTGGTGAATGACAATCACATGATGTGACATGAAACCCAAGCTGGAGATGATGATGGCTGCGTTGGCTCCTGTAATACGCTTGGTCTGACCAAAGACAAACCAACGCCAGTAGTATTCTTCCAGTAGTGAGTGTGGCACTGCGAGAAACAGAGCAAAGAGGATGTACATTGTGGGGGTGGTTAACCCCATCTCTGCTACTTTCGCTGTGACCAGTGCAGGAGCGTTTTCAAGATAGGTGCTGTCTTTGAGGAATCCGTAATAAGCCAGCATGCCGGTGCCGACGATACCGATGCCCATCAGGATGCCAGCAGAAATACTGTTCCATGTGGGGCGGGGAATACGAATGCGGTGCCGTTGCACCGCAATGACCCAGAGAAGTGGAAAAGAGAATTGGAGTACCTTGCTTCCGAAGTACACGATTTTCATCAAATCGCTACCGGACAGGAAAACAAAATACAGCAGAGTTGCCAGTGTTGGCAAAACCATGGCAAAGCAGATGGCCGCCAGGTGGGCGGCCCGAGATGTTTCTAGCGGACCCTGTGACTGCGAGTCATCTTGAGTCGGCTCAGTCCGGTCGGCAACGTTCGATGATTCTTCGGGATCCGTTGCTGAATGCATGCCGTTGTTAGTTTCGTAGGTCGGGTGCGGGGACGCGGTGAAAGCAGAATCTTTGATTCGCTTTGACACCTGTGCCTGTTTCAGAACAAGGTGTGCGTGAGTTACTCGCTTTTTCCACTGCGTTCCAAAATATACTTTTGATCGTTACTGCTCAGAATCGCAATGTCGACCACAATTGTCTCTCCGTCTTCTTTCATCAACTGGACTTTTCCTGCTTTTTGACGCAAGTATTTCGCTCGCGTCTTGAAGTCACCCTTCTGAGTAGCCCACATTCGTAACCCGTCAGCTTTTGTTGTGTTTGGCTTTATCTCCTCGGGTGACATGCTCAGGATTTTTGCGTCGGGAGCAACCGTGGCGAGTTCAGCTCTAGCAAGTGCGTCGGCTTCCGTATCGGGAAATCGTCGAATCACACTCGTGTATAGACTTTCTGCCCGGTTACGGATTCGCGGTGACAGCGATGCGGCAACTACGCGTGCCCGAACAATGGCTTCTGCCTGTTCAGCTTGAGTCGTATATTGAGCCTGCTTTTTGATTTCACGAGTGATGCTTGATGCCTCACTTTTCCATCTTGGAAACAGTTTCGCAACCGCTTCTGTTTCATAGACAGCGAGCAGTGAATCAAGTGGCTTTGCCGAGTTTGAATCGAGCAGTTCTGATTTTGCAGTCGCGACGCGGGCGTCGATTTGTTTTTTGAGTTCGACGTACAGTACTTTCGACTTCAGTGCGGGTTTTGCAAAGCTACCCAGACTGTCGTGCGGCCCAAGTTGCCCAACCTCTGAAAATACGACCCCCGTCTTCAATAGATCACCCGACTGCAGCGCGAGTTCAGAGGCTTTCACCGTGCGTTGCAGGAATTCTGCTTCCTGACTGGTGAAAGCGCGGCCCGATCGCTTCAGGCTTGCCAATAACATAGTGGGCAAGTCGTCTCCCCTAAGGGAACCAGCGCCACCGTAGATCTGTTCGCCGTCAGCTCGAACGACATACAGTTGCGGAATCCCATTACCGGTCATCGGATATTTCCGTGACCACTGTGCCCAGTCAGGGTTATTGTTGGTCGTGATTTTGAGCGGAACAAACTGTCCCGCAAAGGCTGATAATGATCGGTCATTCTGGAGGCGATCAAGCAGCGCTACACAAGGCGGTCAGGTCTCTTGGCCTGCCATGACAAAAATGGGACGCCCTGTGCTGGATGAAATCTCCATCGCTTTCTCAACAGATGTCTGTTTTGTTTGAGCCGACAGGAGGCCCGTTGGCAAAAATAATATCGCTAGCAAACATGCTGTGTACTTCATGGCTGAACTCGTCGCTGGGATTCAGTATGTGTATGGGGGATCCGTTCTACAAAGACAACTGTGACCTTGGTGCATGATTGTCAGGGGCGGCGTGTTTGCCTTGCCGCCAATCCGACAGTCACGCGACGTTCAACTCCGCTTGCAGAAGAGCATTGCCACCCCAGAATTTTAGCCACCAAATCCAATGGGTGCACCACGTTTGGAGATGAATCTCCAATTGGCACCATTGTTTTGGCGGTCCTCCCCCTAAAATTGATACCGAATTCGAAGCTCGGTATGGCAGATAAGCTTATCCATGCGGGGCATGTTTCGATTGCAGGTCGACAAGCGAGATTCGTGAAGGTAGCTATTTCAGCTGTTCCCACAGTTCAGCGAATGAATTTTCAAAACGCTGCAGCAATGAACTGTCCGCGGTAACGATGAAATTTTCCTCATTATTTCTTGCTGCTGACCGAGTCCAATTGTAGCTGCCGGTCAGCAGTGACTTGCCGTCGAAAATCGCGTATTTGTGATGCATGTGGTAATCCGTTCGATCACATCGCACGGGGACGCCCGCCCGCTCCAATTGATAGATGTCGGAACCCAGGTCATTCGACTTGTCATTGTCGGAGATGATTCGGACTAAAATGCCGCGTTGGTGCGCATCCAATATCGCATCTTTGATTCGGTCGTCTGTGATGGTGAAGACACAAACATCTGCTTTTCTGCGTGTTTCCTGAAACAGACGGATGATTTTGCTTGTGCAGTTATCCACGGGGCTGAAAAACGCTTCTGCCTTGCTTGATTTATCTGGGTCGGGTCTTTCTGCAAGGACTTTGCTTGCTTCCTCCACCCAATCGAGGATTTTCAGCGCGTGTGGGTCAGAGAGTTCTTGCCGCGCAAGTTCAAATAACACACTTCTCGCGTGTGAAAGTTCGTGATCACTGTCTACATGCTGTTCGATGACCTTTGCCAAGGCGCGCTTTTCGCCCCGCGACATTCGGTGGTCATCGAGGGTGATTTGTAAAGCATCTTTGATATTCGGATTAAGCATGAGCGGGCCGTTGGGTGAGAGTTGAAGTGGGGAGTGGGAAAACTAATGAATCATCTCTGTGCGGAGCCACCCTTTGTCCAACTGTTGTAGGAATGTGCGCAGTGATGATTGCACAGCGTTGCTCAGTGGGGTGTGCGGGACGTTCGGGAACGCGTTGTGAAAAGTGTCGTATGCGAGGTCACAAATGAAAGGTACGGTTTGTTTCCCAACCGTGATGTTGCACTGTGACTCAATACCGATGGCTTCCGCTGCCTCAGTGATTGCTGAAACAAAGTGAGAAGTGTCAACCGTATGACTGGGTAAAGTAAACTCGGCGTAGCCCGAGAAGAGTTCAGTTGTCGCATGCGCAAATGCTGCACCTACATCAGGGGCGTAAAGGTAATCTTGCCTGTTTTGAAATGGGATTTCATAGGGAATGTCCAGGGCAACCGATTTCAATGCTGTTGTGGGTGTGGATGTTAAGCCCGCATCCCTTCCGGGGCCAAACAGCACGCCTGGACGCAGACTGAGGGAGTCAATTCCTGTTTCTTCGTTGAAAATGCGTGTAATGTTTTCTCCCGCCAGCTTCCATGCGCCATAAACATTCACTGGGTGTGGGGCGGCGTCAATTGGAACGCGACCATCTGGGTAGAACGCACGCGGCCCGTAGACGGCAATGGAACTGGCGAACACAAATCGTTTGATTTGTGCATCATGGCACTTCATTGCCTCAATTAGATTTTGCGTGCCCCCAAGATTGATTTGCATACCACGGTCACGATGCTGGTTGCAGTCCGGGGTCTGCAGAGCTGCCAAGTGAATGACGTGGCTGATTTCTTCTTTTTCAATCGTGTTCGACAGCAATGGTTGGTTCGTGATGTCGACCGCGATTACTTTCAGATTCGTTGTGTCGACGTCATGGAATACACGGTCTACACGCTGCAAGTTCACATCACGACCACAAACGACAACCTTGCCCGTTGTGTTTTTAAGTAGCCACTTGGTCGTTTCAGCGCCTATGCAACCAAGCCCACCTGTGACGAGAAAGCATTCGTTGGTTGTCACTGGTTCGGCTCCTTGACACCCTTTGGGGGCGTTTTGATGAGCGGAGCTGTGTTGCTCGCATCGGCAAGACCGTTCGGCAGTTCCATGATCCGTATTTTTCGAAAGTGGATCTCCTTACCTTCCGACTCAAGGCAGATGTAACCCTTTTTGTAAGACGCATCGCGGATTCCATTCACGAATTTTCCATTGACGGATAGTTTCACCATTCCGTCGACGGCAACAAATACATAACGATTCCACTGCCCGACACCCTTGCAGCGATTTTCGAGTGACTTACTGCGTGATCCTCGGGGGTTATCCGGGATCGCAGTCATGCCTCCGGCTCCGAACAGCTCTCCGTGTACATAGGCGATCGGTGGAAGGGTGCCATTGCGACCCTTGTGTTGATTCACCCAGTCCAGTTCCAGCATTTGTACTTCCATGCCCTTAGGCAGCCGGTTCCCCTCTGGTTTGGCGTCCGACCAGAGAAACATGCCTGAATTACCACCCGGTTCCATATGACGCCATTCCACTTCGATGATGAAGTTTTCGTATTGGCGTTCGGTCCGCATCACACCGATGGGTTGCCCTGTGCATATCAGCAACCCATCCTTGACCGACCAGGTTTCTGGTGACGTGTTGACATCAATCCAGCCCGTTAAGTCTTTGCCATTGAAGAGGTCACGAAACGCTAGTTCCTGTGCCTGCAGATTTTGGCAGACGCATCCTAGGATCAGAAACAGAACGCAGTAGTACAGTTGGCGAAACTCAAGAAGACGAGCACGCTGATTCAATTTGGAATGCAAGACAAACTCAATGGTTCGGGAAAACGTAATTTGATGGAATCACTTCGAAGTGACTAACAGGATAGCGGTGTTCCAGGTGCTCAGGATCATGTTTTCACAGTTTCAAATCCCTTTCTTGCTTCACGAGCAACAAAACTCTGGGCAATGGGGTCGTTCATGATCTTTTCCTCTTTCGGATTCCACTGGATTGGTCGTCCAAGTCTTGCTGCAATTCCAGCCAAATGGCAGGTTGAGAGTGCTCGGTGATGGCTGAACACATCGGAAATAGGTTCGCGTTTTGCCTCGACGGACTCAAAGAAGTTACGGAAATGGTTCGTCGGTTCTTGGCCCTTGTAAACCTCGCGCAGCGCGTCCGCTGGTAGCGGATTCGTTGCAAGGTCTTCAACAGGTTGCCCCGTCAAACGCCCGCGATTGACAAAGATCCTCCCTTTGGTGCCTTCAAACAGAATTCCGTTTCCCTGATCATGCCGAATCTCAAGTTCCTGCCCATCTTCATACTTTGCCTGAATCAGGAAGGCGGTTGCTGTGTTGAACTTTGTGGCGTCCATCGGCATCCCGTCCTTAAACTCAACGGGATGCTTGGCCATGACTGGATTGACTTCAATTGGACCCGTTTCAGTTTTTCCTAACCCCCACGTTGCAATATCAACGTGATGAGCTCCCCAGTCGGTGAGTTTGCCACCCGAGTATTCGTACCACCAACGGAATTCGTAATGGCATCGGGACCAGCTTTTGGTCTCGCCGTAGTTCCCCGCAAGGTAGTGATAATCAGCTTGGGGGGCTGGACCGAGCCATTGGTTCCAGTCCAGTTCAGCCGGGGCTGATACCGCGGGAAGTTGAGGACTGGTTGGTGCTCCGCCGATACTGCACGTTGCTTTCTTGATGTCGCCCAAACGACCAGCGCGAATCAGTGCAATCGCTTGCAGAAACTGATTGCCGCTGCGCTGTTGGGTACCCACCTGGACGATTCGTCCCGTGCGTTTGCATACGTCACACATCTGACGACCTTCTTCGATCGTCAGTGTCATTGGTTTTTCGCAGTAAACATCTTTTCCTGCCAACATCGCTTCAATCGCTATTTTGGCATGCCAGTGATCCGGCGTTGAGATGTGCACGATATCAATGGAGTCGTCATCCAGAAGCTCTCGGTAATCCAGCATCGTGCTCGGAGCTGTGCCTGTCCAATCTTTTACGATGCTGGCTGCTGATTCCCGGCGGCGCGAATCAACATCGCAAATGGCGACGTAGTCGCCAAAGCCTCGCATTTGA
>Ga0315322_10004198_pt1 | contig 11096 bp, 6 predicted proteins | sample M110021515metaG_FD_203461 | JGI IMG/M metagenome (GOLD analysis project Ga0315322, IMG submission 203461) | Ammonia-oxidizing marine archaeal communities from Monterey Bay, California, United States - M1 100m 21515 | ecosystem: Environmental > Aquatic > Marine > Intertidal zone | place: USA... | reverse complement strand
GGAGACGGAGATGTTCGAACTCAGTTGGGAATTGCTGAACGTTTGATGAAACCGGTCAAACAATCAGATTTGTTTGATTCAATCGTGCGGTGTCTGGGCGTCGCAGAACCAGAGGATTGCGTTACAGATGTCGAGGCCGCTAAAGACTCAGAACTGGGGGAACTCAAAATTCTGCTTGCCGAAGACAATGTGATTAATCAGCGACTCGCTGTAGGCGTGCTCGAAAAACATGGGCACCACGTCACAACAGTCAAGGATGGTAGAGAAGCATTGGCAGTGTCGATGCAGCAAGAGTTCGATGTACTGTTGATGGACATTCAAATGCCGACAATGGATGGTATCGACGCGACGAGAGCCATTCGGACCCGCGAAGCAAAAAGCGGACGGCACTTGCCGATCATTGCGATGACCGCACATGCCATGAAAGGTGACCGTGAGAAATGTCTCTCGGTCGGGATGGACGAATACGTGGCAAAACCGATTCGAGTCGGGATGGTGCTCGAGAAACTCGCTGCTGTGCTCGGGGTGGCCGCAGATAAAGCTGCAAACACTAAAGCTGCAAACACCAAAGCTGCGAATACTGAAACCGTCGAGACTCGGCACGCACCCGCCTTGGGCCTCGGTCAACCCGTCGAGGTTGCTGGTGAATCTGGTTCTAACTCGGAATTTGACGATGCGGAGAGTCATGCCAGCGACGTGGCGAAAGCTGGCAGCAATGCTGCCCATTCAGCAGGCAGTTCAGCAGGCAGCTCAGCGTTGCCACAGCCGGAGGATGGCGAGGCTATCTGTTGGAGTCAGGCCCGACAGGCAGTCGGCGGTGACGAGAAACTTTTGCGTGATTTGCTTGGTGTCTACCTGGGAGAGTCCAACAGTCTGCTGGAGTCTGTTCAGCGTGCTATCCAGCAGAACGACCGTGACGAAATTCTGCGCGCCGTTCATACCTACAAAGGGGCGTCACTGTCGGTCGGCGCGATGCATGCGCACCAGTTGGCCCGCGAGATGGAAGATGCGCTGTTGGCGGGAGATGTTCAACATCCTCAACAGATATATGAGCGATTGCGGCACGCCTCAGAACACGTGATTGCTGATGCTGAAGTTTATTTGGCAACTGAACTGTAGTCTGTTTTCCGATTGTCCCCGAAGCCAATGGATTCCAAAAGAGCCTTGCGTCTCGGGGGCATTGAACTGCATCAGCAACGATGAAGGTTCTGCTATCATGGTGTGTACTGGTCCTCGGGGAAGACTTGTCCGAGATCCCATTCCCGCCTGATTTTTGGAGAGATGAATGCCACGTTTGTTTTGCACCTTGACCCTGGCTCTCGTATTGCCATCCCTGTTGTTCGCTCAAAACGACAAAAAATCGCGTTTCAAACCGATTCCAGATCAGGCTCGTCAGGCAATCACCGAGGCAGTGCCGGAGGATGCGACGGCAAAGCCAGCGAAAGAACGCCGTGTTCTCGTCTTTTATCGTTGCGGAGGATTTGTACACCAGTCGATTCCGTTTGGGAACTTTGCTGTGCAAACGCTCGGGGATAAAACGGGTGCTTTTCAAGTGGATCTTGCTGACGACTATGCAGTTTTCACGCCAGAAAATCTGTCCAAGTACGATTGCATTCTTCTAAATAACACAACGCACATGCAGTTTCCTGAAGCTTCTCAATTGAATGCGTTCCTCGACTTCGTTTCAAAGGGCAAGGGGCTGGCTGGATTTCATGCTGCCAGTGACAACTTTGGAAGACATCCGGAAGCTCTTGCCATGGTCGGCGGTATTTTTAATGGTCACCCTTGGGGAGCCGGTGGAACGTGGGCGTTTAAACTCGACGATCCCAAACACAAATTGAATCGAGCATTCGGCGGAAAAGGCTTCTGGCATCAAGACGAAATTTATCAGTACAAACCTGAATCTTATGTGGGCCCCGAAACTTTGCGGGTGCTGGTGAGCTTGGATATGTCCAAGAACGCTGTTTCGGACCGCATCAAAGATGGGCCACGGGAAGTGCCTGTCTCGTGGGTTCGCAAAGCCGGTGATGGACGGGTGTTTTATACCAACTTTGGCCATCGGCCAGAGACGTTCCAGAACGCCGTGGTCCTGCAGCATATGCTCGATGGAATTCAGTACGCGATCGGTGATCTTCCCATTGACGACGCACCGACCGCGAAGAGCTCCCAAGGCGACGCTGCACTTGCACCAGAAAAAAAGTAGCTGCTTTTTGGTGCTCGGGTGATAACGCTCGAGGGCTACCAAACAGTTGCCTTTGGATTGTTCGTGGGGATTCTTCTGTGCTCACTTGCGGTGATGTCGTAGACGCATGTGTGTCATGCTTTCCGCACCGCAAGTGTGGTATTTAGAGTGACGCTTTGGGCTCCACTTGGATTCGCAACGCTGACCAGAGACGCGAAGATTGTTGACCGAATATATAGATTCCACAGAAAGAGCCGCTGAAATCATTCGTGAGGGTGGTTTGGTGGCATTTCCCACGGAAACCGTGTTTGGGATCGGGGTTGATGCCACCAACAGTGATGCGGTGGTGAAGTTGTTTGAAGCCAAGGGCAGGCCAAGTAACAACCCGTTGATTGTGCATTTGGATGACGGCGGCCATTGGGCCCGCGCGGCATCTGAATTGCCAACGGTTGCCGAGGCATTGCTGGATGCCTTCTGCCCCGGACCATTAACACTTGTACTCCCGAAACTGCCGACGATCAGTGCTCAAGTCACCGCAGGGCTGGCGACTGTTGGTGTGCGTATACCTGATCATTCCATTGCCAGAGAGATCCTGCGCATCGCTGCTGTGCCAGTTGCAGCGCCTTCGGCGAACCGATCGGGGCGACCCAGTGGAACCACTTGGCAGGCCGTTGCAGAGGATTTGGATGGACGTATCGACGCCATCTTTACAGCGGATGCAGCTACGATTGGGATTGAATCGACGGTCGTGGATTGTAGCGGGCTGCTTCCTGTAGTGTTGAGACCAGGGGCGATAACGCTGGAGCAAATACAGCGAGTGGCGCCTCAAACAAAAGATTTCGGAGTGGATGAAAAAGCGCGGAAGGTCGCGTCCGGAGAGCAAGTCAATTCACCGGGAATCCTGCATCCCCATTATCAACCACGCGCCGATGTTTTCCTTGTGGATGTACCACCGACTGATATTTCGCTTGATGTGTCTGCTGTTTCGGCGTTTGTCGGGATCGAGGGTGCGGATGGGGTGGATGCGTTCGCGCTCTCCAAAATATTCGAATCGACAGAAGCATACGCTGCTGGTTTTTACGAGTTTCTGCGTGAAGTGGATCGGCAATCTTTCGAGAAGGTTTTCGTTCAAACTGCACCAGACGAGGGGATCGGTCGGGCATTACGGGATCGGCAACGCAGAGCGGCCGGCGGTTAAACCACTGAGTATGAGAATGGTGAACGATCAGGCTCAGTGATGCGTTTGGTGCTTTCTGATTGTGGCTGAAGTGATGTATTTGCTGATGCTCCTGCCCCGTCCAAGAATTGGCCCATCAGGTTACCGTGAAATTTATCGGTGATGCACTTTGGAAATTCGAGGAGAACCTCATCATGCAGCGGGGCTGCCTCGTCGTTTGCTGCAGTAACGAAAAATAGTCAAGATGCAGACCTCGGTAAGATCTTAGATGAGATGGTTGAAAGTTCGCTGTAGTGATGTTGGGCTACAGTGACGAGTGGCTATCCGTTTAGGTGGTTCAGTGTGAACGCCTGCGCAGTCAAGAGGATGCTGTGTTTGGAGCCTCGATGCGAAACTCTCGGATCGGCCATCGGTTGCAATCCAGCATTTTAATATGCTCGGCGTTTGAGGCTATGGAGTTAGATAAGATTGTGAAGGACGTGCGTTTAACCTTTCGTTCCGGACTTTGAAATGGGAAGTAAGTAGGATCAAAAATTATGACACAACGATTGTTTCAGATATCGGTAGTGTTGCGTGTGCTTGCTTTTGTGCCCCCCGTGTTCTCTCTGTGTTTGACAAGTTTCGGTGCTGATGCGGTGCTGGATGTCGTCCTACGAGGCGGGACCGTGATTGATGGTACTGGCAAGCCGGGATATCTCGCAGATGTGGGTGTGAAAGAGGGGCGTGTCACGGCGATCGGAACCATCGAGGCAAAGCGTGCCCGGTTTGTGATTGATGCCACTGGGTTGGTTGTATCCCCTGGGTTCATTGACATGATGGGGCAGACCGCCAGTCCAATGCTTGAGTCTGATGCATCGGCGGTCAATTTACTGACTCAAGGAATCACGACCATCAATGCAGGAGAGGGAGCGTCTGCGGCTCCTCTTAGTCCTGAAGATGCTAAACGCAATGGTTACGCAACCATGCGTGAGTATTTCACTTTGTTGGAAATGAAGGGCTTGCCCGTCAACGTGGTGCAAACAGTTGGGCACTCCCAAATTCGGCGACTGGTTTTGGGGGATGTCGAACGGCGGCCAAGTACTGGTGAGCTCGAGCGGATGAGGGAATTGGCCCGTGAGGCCATGCAGGCCGGTGCGATTGGAGTGTCCAGTGCTCTGGTTTATCCGCCGGCGGTGTATGCACAGTCTCGCGAGATCAGTGCCTTGGCTCGGGTTGCTGGTGAGTACGGTGGTGGTTATTTCACTCACATGCGAAATGAAGGCGATCGGTTGTTGGAGGCAGTCGAAGAGGCTTTGCAGATTGGACGCGATGCCAAAACGCCAGTACACATTTTTCATCTCAAGGCGGCTGGGAAAGCGAACTGGGGTAAAATGCCTCGTGCAATCGAGTTGATCAAGAATGCCAGAGCATCAGGGCAACGAGTCACGGCAGATATTTATCCGTACATCAACAATGGGCTGGGCATTGCCGCGTTGATTCACCCAAGGCACTTCACTGCGGGGCACGCCGCTTTGGTGCAAAAACTGGCTGATCCGAAACTCCGGAATCAGATTCGTGAAGAAATGGAATCAACCGGTGGGTGGGAAAACTGGTACCGCCATGCAGGCAGTGATTGGAATCGGATCGTGATAGGCAAAAGCAATCATCCGAAGTACCGAAAATGGAATGGCTTGTCACTCGCCAAAATTGCTGATGAGAATGGTGAAGATCCGTGGGACACGTTTTTTGAATTGGTCATTCGTGGTGCGTTCGCTCTGCCTGAAACGATGTCCGAGGCCAATAAGATCATGGCGCTTCAGCAGGGATTTGTCTCGTTTTGTACTGACGTGGGGCCTGCGAGTGGTGGTCGAACCACTTCGCATCCCAGAGCTTTCGGAGCGTTTCCACGCGTGATCTCACGCTACGTGAGGGATCAGAATGCGATATCGCTCGAACGTATGGTGTCGCAGGCCAGTTCTGCTGCGGCAAGTAATATTTACGCGTTTGATCGGGGAAGAATTGAACTCGGGGCTCCGGCTGATTTGATCGTTTTTGACTACCAGCAAATTGAAGATAAGGCGAGTTTTCGTCAGCCAGATGCGGTTTCTGTTGGCATGAAGTTTGTTCTGGTCAACGGTCAAGTGGTGCTGCAAAGTGGCAAATTGACCAAGCGACGGCCAGGACGAGTTCTGCGAGGACCCGGCTATCAACCTGAGCGGGCGGCGCATCGCGTGACATCATCGGAGGCTATGCCCCCATTTGAAAATTATGATCGTTCTATGGCCATGTTCATGGAAAAGCACAGACTGCCCGGGGCCTCCATTGCGGTGACAAATGGTGGGAAGGTTGTTTTTGCCAAGGGGTACGGGTACGCCGATGTGGCTGTGAATGAAAAGGTTCAACGCGATAGTCTCTTTCGGATTGCAAGTATTTCGAAGCCGATCACTGCCGTCGCGGTTCTCCAATTGTATGAACGTGGAAAACTTGATCTCGATGACTCGGCTTTCATGCTGCTTGACATGAATGAGGTGTTCGATGATGCAGAGGAAATAGAGAAACGATTGCGTGACATTACTATCCGACATCTACTGCAGCATCGTGGGGGGTGGGATCGCAATGCGTCTTTCGATGCAATGTTCAGGTCTGTAACGTTTGCCGAAGAATCAGGGGCTGACCCACCGGCCGATCAGCAGGCTGTGATTCACGCGATGTTGACACAGCCGCTCGACTTTGTGCCAGGCGAGCGGTATGCCTATTCCAATTTCGGATACTGTCTGCTCGGACGTGTGATTGAAAAGTTGACGGGACAGTCCTATGAGTCCTACGTGAAGCAAAATATCCTCGACCCAATTGGTGCGACCCAAATGCGTTTGGGGGCGACTCGGTTAGAGGGGCGGGCAGAGGATGAGGTGCGGTACTATCATCCCGGCACCGGGAAATCTGTCTTTCAAAGTGACCTAAAACAGATGGTGCCGCATCCTTATGGTGCCTGGAATTTGGAAGCGATGGATTCGCACGGAGGTTGGTTGGCTTCAGCCACCGACTTGGCCAAGTTTGCCGCAGCCTTCGATAATCCAGCGAATTGTCCCATCCTGTCCGAGAAAAGCATCAACTTGATGCATCAACGCCCACCAGGTGTTGCAGGACATACCCACGAGGGAATTGAGAAACCCGTCTACTACTCATTTGGATGGAGCAATCGTGTCGTAAGTGATGGAAAACTAAATCGCTGGCATACGGGTTCACTGCCGGGCACCGCGAGTATTCTGATTCGGAGACACGATGGCAAGAATTTTGTTGCGCTGATGAATTCACGAGTCAGTCCGGTTTCCGAACACCTCGGCCGCGAAATGGATCAATTGCTGCATCAGATGGCAAATCAGGTCGAGGCTTGGCCCAAGTAGAGAATTCTGTGCCCGTCGATCCTGTGTAGGGCGATACGCGCGTTTGTGGCTCGCTGTTCATGAATCAGGCTTTGCTGCTGTTGGGTTTGGCGTGGGCGAGACGTATTTGTGAAAAGCTGTCATGTGTTGCTTGACTGAGGCTCAGCGGGGATCATCGTGGCATGCAGCAATTCGAGGCAACCTAAGTCGTTTCTCGTACTGCGAAGGATGGATTAGTTCGTACCCGTGAGGTCATGGCCAGCGAGATTGTTTAAGCATGCTGCAGGAATTTTGGGATCAGGACCGTGCTGCTACCACTCAGGGAAGCACTAATGCTGCTGTGATCAGCAGGACTGTGATTGTTCTTGTCGTTTTGACGCTCGTTGTCACCGGCCTTTTGATGCCAGTGCCGATCCGTGGGCCGCAGGCTAGCCCCCTCGCGGATCTTGCGCATGCCCCCATCTTTGCAACGTTGGCTCTCGTCATCCTAATGACGATTCCGTTGAAGCCAGCTGACGAACCCGCTGGGCTCAAACTTGAGATGCGGATGCTGCTGGCCGAAACCTGGAGGTCCGTTTTGCTTGTGACCTTCGCCTTGTCGTTATTTGGGATTGGGATGGAGTACGTGCAACGTCATTTTGGGCGTCGGGGTTCGTGGAGTGATGTTCTGCTAAACACCTTGGGTTTAGCAGCCGGGATATGCCTGTTTTGGGCCTGTGTCAGCGCGCGACGGGAACGCAGTTGGCGGCGATCGCTGGTTCTCGGAGCCGCGGGCTGTTGTTTTCTGGTGGCAGCATCAGCAAGGCCTGCCTATGAGCTTTGGTTGATTTATAGCGGGCATGTTCAGTGAACCGCAGGGCACTCAAACCGTATCAAATGGCATGCGGGTGACTAGAAAGAGGGGGCAAATTCCGCAAGCGTATTTTGATGCTGCGAGGGAATCTTTCGCGATTTAGCCAAGGTTATCCCCGTTCAGACCTTTTTCATCAGCTGATGCCTGTGATTATGTTGATGCACGATGTGGATTTCCGTGTCATAATGCCGCCTCTGTTTACTAGCTTACCTCTCCCCTCCCCTGCACCTGAGACCTGCCCCCATGCCAAGACTGAATCGACGCCAATTTTCAGCCGCCGCTGCTGCAACTGTTGCTGCCGCCTCCATTCCTAAAACGTCGGCTCAAAGCCCCAATGAGCAATTGGGGGTATGTGTTGCTGGGGTGAATAGTCGTGGGGGTGAGCACATTCGTGGATTTAATAAGGATCCACGGACTGTGATCCGAGCCATTGTTGATATCGATGAAGAGGTCGGGCGTAAACGTGCTGATCAGGTGGCCAAAATGCAGGGCAAGGCGCCTGAAGTATTCACGGATGTTCGTCAAGCACTTGATAGGGACGGGATCGACATCCTGACCTGTGCGACGCCGAATCATTGGCACGCGCTGATGGGCGTGTGGGCAATGCAGGCTGGTAAAGATGTTTATGTGGAAAAGCCGGTCAGTCACAACATCCATGAAGGTCGGGCGTTGGTCGCGGCAGCAAAAAGGTATGGCCGAATGTTTCAGACCGGTACGCAGTCGCGCAGTAGCGGTGCGTGCCAGGATGCGGTCGAATTCATTGCGGATGGCGGTATCGGCGATGTGAACTTTGCCCGCGGTCTCTGTTACAAGCGACGTAAATCAATTGGATCACTTGGTGACTACAAAATTCCCGATAATGTCGACTTCAACTTGTGGAGTGGGCCGGCTTCTTATACCGACCCCAAATTGACTCGTCAGCGTTTTCATTATGATTGGCACTGGCAGCGTCATTACGGCAACGGTGACCTTGGGAATCAAGGACCTCACCAAACAGACATTGCACGCTGGGGCTTGGGGTTGAATCGGCATCCCGAATCGGTCATCAGTTATGGCGGGCGTTTAGGCTACCCCGCTGAGCGTAAGGATGAAAACTACGTTGATGCTGGTGATACCGCCAATACCGAAGTCAGTATTTACAACTACGGCGACAAGTGCATCGTCTTTGAGACGCGGGGCTTGGATGTTTCTGAGTCAGCCGGTAGGGAAGTCGAAGGCATGTTTGGCAAAGGGAAAGGCAACAAGATTGGTGTCATCTTTTATGGTACTGATGGCTATGTTGCTCAGACACGATACGACTTATGTAAAGTCTTTGACAAGGACATGAAACTTGTCAAAGAGTTCAAAGTTAGTAACGTTGGTGATGCTCACTTTGCAAACTTCATTGATGCATGTGTTTCTCGTGATTACGATTCCTTGAACGCTGATGCGATGACTGGACACTTGTCTGCGGGTGTCAGTCACCTGGGAAATATCTCTTATTATCTGGGCGAGAAGAATCGAGCTTCTATCGGTGATATCAAGCAGGCACTCGCTTCGATCAAAAGTCTTGATGACAATGCTGCGACTCTGCAACGCACTGTGGAGCATCTGGAGAAAAGCAATGTTGACTTGGCAAAAACCCCTTTGTCGCTTGGGCCTCTATTGGAATTCGACAATGGCACGGAGCGTTTCACGAATAACGAAGATGCCAACGCCATGCTGACGCGTGAGTATCGCAGTGGATTCGAGGTCCCAGCGGCCGACAAAGTTTGAGTCACATTGATGCATTGAAAAACCGGGGGTCGGCAAGTGCCGGCACCCGGTTTTTTCGTTTTCTCAATCTCTCAAGTGCAACCAATTTCCGAAGTTAAATAAGCCTCGTTCAGCATCGGCACTCTCGCTGCCAGATGGTGTGTTGGCTTGCTGGGAAACATCCGAAGGGCGTTTCTTGGTCGGCTTTCGAGCTAGGGTTGTTCGATCATGCCTTCGGATCGAAGTCACGGGATTTGCGTGTCATCAATGCGTTCGCCTCGTCATCATCGATGAAGCGTTCAGCCTTGGGATCCCATCGCAATTCACGTCCCAGCATGAGGGCAATGTTGCAGAGATGGCAGGATGTCATCGTCCGGTGGTGCGACCAGACATCCGAAATTGGCTTGCCCCCATCACTAATGCAGTCGAAGAAGTTTTGCATGTGATTGCCGGGGCGCTTTCCTTTGCAAATCTTGACGATCAGTTCGTCCAATTCTGCACGGTCGCTATCGGTCAATGCTTGATATGGTTTCCCTTCGATTTTGCCACGATTGACAAAAATTCGACCCTTTTCACCTTCAAACAGAATTCCATTTCCGAAGTCAACATTATCACCTTCGCGTTTGTAGTGATTGTTGACGCTCATCACCGATCCATTACCGTAGGTCAGATCGATGTTAAAGCGGGTTGCGGTGTTGAAAGCGTTGGGTAGAGATGCTTCTCCGTTGAGAAATTTTCCCCAATTGAAATCGCTTGGCACGACCTGTGGGAATTCGCCCTCGCCTGAAACTCTGACTGGCCCGTCTTCTCCTGGTGCAAGTGCCCACTGCGCAATATCAATGTGATGGGCACCCCAGTCGGTCATCTTTCCACCGGAATACTGGAAGTACCAGCGGAACATTCGGCGACGTTCGTTTGAGTAGTCGGCCATGGGGGCCGGGCCCACCCACATGTTCCAGTCAATGTCTTCGGGCGTTTCGGTGTTCTTAAAAGGCCCGCCAGATGGCGCTCCGCCAATGGCTACGTAAGCATTGACGTTTTTACCCAGACGTCCACTTTGCACCATCGCGATGGCTGTCAGGAATTTATCTTTGGAACTGCGCTGCTGGGTACCGACTTGGAAGATGCGACCGGTTTCCTCAACCACTTTTCGAATCTGTTTCCCTTCGTCGATGGTCAACGTCAGCGGTTTCTCGCAGTAGACGTCAGCACCGCTTTTAAGAGCAGCGATGGCGATTGGCACGTGCCAGTGATCAGGAGTACCGATCGTGACCACATCGGGTTTTTCCTCACGGAGCATCACGCGGTAGTCGCGATAAGTATTGAGTTTACCGCCGAAGTCTTTGTTGAATTCAGCGGCGTGCACATCATCCACATCACAGACGGCGACCATGGTGGCATGTTTCGCCGCCTCGCGAGCAATATTGCCACCACGATTGTATCGGCCACGACTGCCGCCCACGCCAATCGATGCCAGACGAAGCTTTTTCGAGTCATCTTGGGCAATCGCATCAGTTGATACTGCCAATGCAGAGCCTGCTGCGGTCGCCTTGAGAAATCCGCGACGTGATGAATCCATAAGAGAGTGTTCCTGAGGTGGGAGGTGGGGTTTGCGTAATCGAGGACTAGTCTAACTGAAACCTCCAATCATTGTGGGAATTCGGTCGACGCAATTACTATGCTTGAAATAACGAGAAGGCATGCATTCAGGACCGTTCCCAGGTCCTGCGAGGTAGTGGCTCTTTCAAAGGCCCTATTTCGCAGGCCCTATTTCGCAGGCCCTATTTC
>Ga0315322_10004193_pt1 | contig 11104 bp, 11 predicted proteins | sample M110021515metaG_FD_203461 | JGI IMG/M metagenome (GOLD analysis project Ga0315322, IMG submission 203461) | Ammonia-oxidizing marine archaeal communities from Monterey Bay, California, United States - M1 100m 21515 | ecosystem: Environmental > Aquatic > Marine > Intertidal zone | place: USA... | reverse complement strand
GCCCGCAAGCGGAGAGGGCCAGAGCTGCGAGTATGACAAGCGAAAGTGCTTTTAACGAATTCATTGCTGCGTATTCTCCTAATATCTTTAACCGCAAAAACATCGCTGGGGATGCTCTGCTCAAACTGCAAACTTACTGTTTATCGGGGTTGGCCGTCATCCGGGCCGGATACTCTGCTTCTGCCCTAGCCCTGTACTCCGGGGGCAAATCATCAATCGACTTTAGCTTCGCACCTGACGCATGCCACACAACATGCCCGGGTTGATCACCCATATCCATCCATTTTAACCAAGGCATAAACACCGTTGAACTGAAAATAGACGGCAAGCTGCGCACGGAGTCATCGAGAAAATCGTTAATCGGAGCAAACATTGTTTGCCGCTGCGCGCGCGGTGGCGCCATGCCCGGTGGGTACACCGTCTGGTTATGCATCCACAAAGTATCACGGGCAAAGCTCCATTCAAGCTGCAACGGACTTGCCTCTATTTTATCTTTAAATGCCATAGGACGAATGCCATTGGTCGCATAACTAAAACCACGCCCTTTGCCACCACCCTGCACCGCATCCTCAACCTCAAGCATTTTCCCGGTATACGGGTTGCTCCACGTCTCCAGAAACTCATTGGTTTCGATATCGCGGAAGAAGGTGACTGTATTGCCGGTGAGTTCATACTCGCTAGCGGAGATCTGTCGCATCCAATAGATTTCCATACCTTCAAATTTCATTATCGGCACGGGCTGCTGATCGCCCACAATGGCGTACATGGTGCCGTTGTACCACCATGGGGTATCAACCGGGTCCAGGCTTGCGGTCATGCGCACCAAAGAACGCAAGTTCTCTTCCGGCGTATTGATCAATACCGATGCATCACCCGCAAGACCAGTTACATTAGGCAATGTGGTTACGGCGTCTGCAGACCCCGCTGCCACCAACAGGCCTCCAGTGCCCAACACCATCTGACGACGATTTAATTCATTCATAGTATTTTCCTGCAGAATTCTACTCAGTAAGGCCCTTCAAGCCGCCCGGATTCATCAAGCCTTTTGGATCCAGTTCGGCTTTAATTTGACGAATTAACGCAGCGGATTGCGGTTCGCGGCCCCGCATGTAGGGGTAGGCTTTGCCCAACTGCATGTGCACCGCTCCAAACTCAGTAAAAACATCCTGGATAGCATCTTTCATTTCAGCCACCAAAGCGCGGCCCTCGGGGTTGGCGGGGTATTCAGGCAACACATCGAGATACTCCTGCGGCAAATAGCGCTTATGGAATACGGTGCGGTCATCCTCCCAATAGAACACCGGCTCAAACAAAAACCCGGTGGTACTGATTGAGGTGAACATTGCAGCCTTCTCAACTTTAGCCGCGAGCATGCGATCGGCGTAGCTCGCGTACAGCAGGTCGAGCTTATCGTTGAACGCTACCAACTTTGAGAACGGCATAATGCCGTGCATCGGCACCCAACGCTGACCCTGTGGACCAAGAATCGGATACAGCGGAATAAATGGCATCGCCATTAGGACGGTAGGCATGGTATTGGCGATTTCTGTTCCATGCGTCGCAACCGCTTTGCGCACGCTCGCCAATTTATGAGCGACCTCGGCGCGGCTGTACCCGTCGATGCTGAAGTGCGCAGAATAATCGTAGCCGGCCAGAAAGCTCTTACCGGCAATGCCCATTTTGATCAACTGGAACAGGCCATCAAACACATTGCGCGATGATTTGAACACGGCAATTGCAGCCTGTTTCATTGCCGCCCCATCGGTACCGCCCAACTGCCCCTGCTGCAACTTAGGGTCAAGACCAAAGTTGGTATCCACCACACCTTCGCGAGCAGCGGCCGCCATGCCATGAGCCAGACCACCAAAGTCATCAAAACCAAAGGAGCAGGTTGCACGATGCATCGGGCGCTTAATAAGACGCAAAGTAATGCGTACCTTAACGCCTAGAACGCCAGCATCACCGCAGAATAATCCGGTAAAGTCGGGACCCCAGTAACGAAAAAACGGCGTGGCATGTTCTGTAGCCAGCGAGCCGGTACGAATAATCTCACCGTTCGCAATAACCACTTCCATCGCAAGAATCGAATCCGCAGAAACACCAAAGGTACCGGAACCCAAGCTCACGCTGTTCTGGCTAGCAGAGCCACCAATGGTCGCCATCAAGCCTGAAAACGGGCCCCAAAACGGGGTGCGTAAGCCCTTAGCGGCAAGAGCCTCATCCAGCTGCGCCCAAGTAACGCCCGGTTGCACAGTGACGTACATATCGTCTTCATTAATTTCGAGAATACTGTTCAAACGCGAGGTATCAATAAGAATTGATTTAGCCGAAGCACACACGTAGCCATCGGTATACGAGGCACCGCCGCCACGGAGCACCATTGCAACCTCTGCTTCGGCGGCAATGCGCACAATAGCCTGCAGGTCTGCGACTGTTCCGGGTTGTGCAACCGCAATAGGGAGCTCTCTCGCCTTGTACACATCCATCGAATAGAACTCGCGATCCGCAGCTTCGGTTAACACATACTCAGCACCGATAGCAGACGAAAGCTTATCAATTACACTTTGCAACTCCGTTTCATTCACCGACATAGTTTTCTCTCAATGACAGCTCTTCACCGCCTGTCTTGTTCCTATAAATTGTTGCGCTTATCAGGGCGCGTGCCTTACCGTGCTCAGCAGACATTACTCAGCTCCGACAAAAACCTGCTACAAACTATTGGGGCTTACCAACAGCCGAACCCACAACGGTCTTGCCACCGGGCAGGCCAAAATCACGCCAAACCGAAATTTTTCCATCGCGAACACGAAAAATGCCGATGATATCGAAATGCATACTGCGGTCTTCGGTTTCTGCAACGAAGTGATCCACTCGCTCGTTCATTACCATGTCGCCGATGGCATAGGAACGCACCATTTCCCAGTCCACCTCGACCAAGCCCTTCAGGAAACCATCGAGCGCTTTGATGAAGGCCTCTTTACCCACGATATCGGGCTGCCCCTCAAACATCTGATAAACAATATCATCAGCCAGATACTCAGTCAGTAAGGTCGCATCCTTCTTAGACCAATCGGCACAAAAGCGATTAACCAGTTCTACATTGGCCTTTTCTTGTTCTGTCTGCACGTTAGCGCACCTCAATAGTGATAAATTATTGCTGATAAAACCCAGGCTCGGCCTGCTCTGCCCAGCGTAGATAGATGAATACCGTTAGTTTAACCGAATCCTTGGGGCTTGCGCGCGCCGAGCCTTTGCCTGCCTGTCCAGAAGGACAGAATGTCCGCGCAACGGTATGATTGCATCTTTCCAGCGAACAGCCGCCCACAATAGCCTCCCAAGGAAAACAGCGATGACCATAGTCAGAGAGACCATTCCGGTAGGGCCACTGCAATGCAACTGCACGATTCTCGGCAATACCGAGACCGGCCGTGGCTATGTCTTTGATCCGGGCGGCGACCCTGATGACATCATGGCTATTGTCGAACGGCTAGGGCTGAAGATCGAGGCGCTGATTCACACCCACGCGCATCTTGATCACTTTCTCGCCGCTGGCGAAATACGCCGGCGCACAGGCGCCAAAGTCTGCCTTCACCCAGAAGACAGGTTCCTCTGGGATGCTCTGGAACAACAGTGTTTGCGCTTTGGGGTGCCCTACACGCCGGTGCCCGATCCTGATCACTGGCTGCAACACGAAGAACCACTGCCCTGCGCCGATGGCTTATGCATCCACACACCCGGCCACACACCGGGCTCGATGAGCTTTTATTTTGCTGAGGGTGAAGTGCTGATTGCCGGTGACACCTTATTTCTCGGCTCAGTCGGACGCACGGATTTGTGGGGTGGCAATACAGAGCAATTGCGCGACTCAATTAAAACGCGGCTCTACACGCTAAACGAAGAGGCCATAGTAATTACCGGCCATGGTCCGGCGACAACGCTGGGCAATGAGATGCGTTTTAACCAGTTTGTTCGCGCCGTTTAAACCTTTTTATTGCTCGACGCGACTAGAGTTTTAGTCGTTTGAAAATGCTTTCCGGAACAGCGCAGACAATGGTCATAATGAGCTGCCAGAACGCTGGCAGATAAACAACGTTGCGGTTTTTCTCCACCGCTTTAACAATGCCTGCTGCAATATCATCCGGTTCTGCCCAAAGTGGGCCGCTGCCGTTTAGGTGCGCGGTCATCGGCGTGCTGACAAAACCGGGCTTAATTGTCAGTACATTGACACCAGTCTGGGCGAGGCGATTGCGCAGACCTTGCAAGAAAATGCTTAGACCGCCCTTGGCGGTGCCGTAAACATAATTGCTCTGCCGACCGCGGTCACCGGCTACCGATGAAATTACTGCAATGGTTCCATGCCCCTGTTGCTCACACACATTGGCAATACCGGTAAGCATCGAAACCACGCTTAGGAAGTTGTCCTCCAGAGCCTGCAGCGTCGCCGGATAATCCTTCTGCACAAGCTCCTGATCCGGCAATGTGCCGTGCGCGATCAATACCAGATCCAACCCATCGAGACCGTCAATGGCTGCACTAAGCATCTCTTGATGCCGGTCGGTATCGCAGGCATCCATAACCATGGAGCCCACCCAGCTTGCTCCACGCACCTGCAGGTCAAGCGCAAGTGTCTCGAGCTTTAAGGCGTTTCGAGCAACTAAAAAAACCCTGTCACCACGAGCCGCGTATCTGCGCGCGGTCGATTCGGCGATTGCCGAAGTGGCACCAATAATTAAAACTTTCACGGTTGCTCTACTCCGGGACTCAATAAAAGGAATACAAAATTGTCATGACGCAGGCTCAGCGGTAACGCGCCGCCAAAATCCGGAAGAAAAACGCGGATCAATAAATTGGGCAAAATCCTGCCACTGCGGAAAATAACGTTGAAAACTTTGCGCGCTCATGCGTGAATCTTTCGCCGGATACACCACCCCGTTTGCTGCACGGCTGAGCTCATCAAGACGCTCCAACAATCCAGCCGTTGCCGGCGTATTGGGAAAATCCAATGCCAGCGTCACGCCCTGCTGTGGAAATGACATCAGCCCCGGTGACTGTTTCGCCCCAAACACCTTCAAAACAGCCATAAACGAACCCTGCCGACTGGCCGCAATGGCCGCAAGAATTTCGCGAAACACTTCACTGCCACTGGCCTCCGGAACCAAGCACTGATACTGCACAAAGCCTCGCGGACCGTACATTCGATTCCAGTGCCGGATAGAGTCCAGCGGATAAAAGAACGACTGATAATGCACAGTGCGGCTGCGTCGCAATGGTTGCTTGCGATAATAGACCTCATTAAACAGTCGCAGGCTTGCTCTATTCACCAGCGATACAGGCGGAATAAACGGCAAACCCAGCCCCTGACGCGGTGCGACCGGTCGATGCGCAGGCGCCGCAGAACCATGATGATTGGCACGGTAAAACGCACCGCGCCCAAGTGCGCTGCCGCGAGCCATGCAATCTACCCAGGCGACAGTGTGCTCATAACGCTCTTCCGATGCCTTATTCAGTTCAAAGAACTCATCAAGGCAACTAAACCGCAAGGTTTCTTCCTGCAGGTAAGGATTCATCACCGGCTTTAGCTGCACCTCAACCCAAGTCATCAACCCTGTGAGGCCAAGACCGCCGATAGTCGCGGCAAACCATTCCGGGTTCTCATCAGGCGAACAATGCAAACGCTCGCCATCACTGCGCAATAATTCTAAAGCGGTTACATGACAACCGAAGGTACCTGCTCGATGATGATTCTTCCCGTGCACATCATTGGCAACCGCACCGGCAATAGTCACAAAACGGGTGCCCGGAGTGACCGGCAAAAACCAACCTCGTGGAACCACCAAATGAAGAATGTCCGCAAGTAAAACGCCTGCTTCGACACGCAAAATACCCGTGTCCTGATCAAAAGCAATAAAGTGATTCAGACTTCGGGTATCCAGCAGATAGCCCTCATTATTAAGACAGCTGTCGCCATAACTGCGCCCATTGCCAAATGGCAACACCAATCCGTTGTCCGGCAAATTAAGCGGTTCAAAACGCGATGACACCCGCAGCGGCTTGCCATTGGACTTGGGGTTAAGACCCCAGGAATGAAAGCGGCCTGCACTCATTTACATGGCTACCCACAAACACGCGGCGGCAACCAATGCCAACCAATGAGTACGACGATCTTGTATGGTGAAAACAATCGGGTCATCATGCATCTCGCCACGACGGGTCAGTAGCCACAACCGACTAATCCAGTACAACATTATCGGGCACAACAGCCACAACGCCTTGGGGTTCGTATACAACTCACCGCCATCGATATACAGCGCCAATACCATAACCGCCAAGTAGCCGCTGGCGATACCCATTTGGCTTAGCATGCCCAGATCGACTTCCTGATAACCACGTCCGGCAAGACGATCCTTACCCAAAGAAATTTGCACCTGCAACTCGGCGTAACGTTTGATCATCGCCAGGCTAAAGAAGGTAAACATCGAGAAAGCCAACAAGTAAAATGTGGCCTCAACCTCAATAGCCGCTGCTCCCGCAATGAGTCGCATAGTGTAAAGAGCAGCCAGAACCAATACATCGACTAACGCTGCCCGTTTCAAAACTGTTGAATAGGCCAGCGTCAGAATGTAATAAAGAACCAAGGCAGCCAGAAACCCCGCCGGCAAGAACAAGGCAATACTAAAAGCCAGCAGCGCGAACGCCACCACACCGATAGCACCGAACAACAACGACAAGTCTCCGGCCGCAAACGGTCGATGGCACTTGGTGGGGTGCTGCCGATCTGCTGGCAGATCCAACAAATCATTCAATAAATAGACGCTGGATGCACACACCGAGAATGCAATACATGCCAGGATTGCACCTAACACATAAGGCAGATCCAGCAGATGGTGCGAGAGCACCAAGGGCACAAAAATAAGCCCATTCTTTAGCCACTGATGGGGGCGAATCGCACGAAAAAAAGCCCCAAGGGATGAGCCACGATCATCAAAACTCGCAATCACATCACTCGCCTTGGCTGCCGCAGCCGCAACACCACTGCCTGGGTTCACCACCACTGCATGCTGCGCGCTCTTCCATACAGCCGTATCAATATGCGCGTTACCGGCATAATCAAATGACTGGCCGGCAAACAATGCTTCAAGCTGTTTGAGCTTGTTTAAACCCGAAACATTCAGCTCGCCATCGCTCGCAATCACCGCATCAAAAATACCGAGATGATCTGCAATTTGCTGAGCGTATTTTTTATCCGAGGCAGTAGCGAGCACTAAGCGACGGCCAAGCGCCTTTTGCTCGCGAAGCCAATCAAGAAATTCGGTATTCCAGGGCAGTAGGGTTACGTTTACATCGGCACGGTCAGCAATCTTCCGCTTCATCTGTGCCTTGCCTGCCAGTAGCCACAGCGGTAACAAAAACGCATAGAACAAATTCCGCTTCAGTAGCGCACACACTGATTCATACAGCAGATCACTGCGGGTGAGTGTTCCGTCAAGGTCAACTACCAAAGGATTCATCGTATTGCTCATTAAAACACTGTTGCGGCTAAACACCGCCTCCTTGTTTATCATCAATCATGGCATAGCGACCACCATTGCCGAGCTCTAACTCCAAAGCAGCGACCAAACCAATCGCTACTGCAAACCACAATGTTGCTATCCGACAGATTAACACTGCAGACACAGCCACTGGCTCGTCCACACCCACCAAAACCAACAATCCGCCCATAACCACTTCGGTTCCACCTAAGCCACCGGGCACAAAGGACAAAGCACCAACAAGAATACTAACGGCATAAATGCCAACTGCCAAAGGGACTGAAATGTCGAAGCCCAGCATCTGAATGACGATATACAATGCCAGTCCTTCAGCCGCCCATGCCAATACACCAATAATCAAGCCGCCATATAGGTTAACCGAACTCAGCAATACACGGGATGAGCGCAGCAACTGCAATAGATGACCGGCCATTGCGCGCATTTTTTCTGAGCGTGCTGCCAACGCCTCGATGACTTCCGCTAGCCAATGACTCCGGATCACCGGTAACAATAAAATCAACACTACGCTAAGCACTGCAATCAGCCAGCGCCACTCATCAAACATATAAGCAGCAAGCAAAGAGAGCAGCACCATCGACACAATATCCACCAAACGCTCAACAAAAAATGCCGCGATGCTGTCAGCGTAGTTGACATTAAAACGCTTGAGGTAGAGCGAGCGCACTGCTTCGCCGACTTTTCCGGGGGTTGCTGTAAACGCAAAACCTGCCAAATAAAAACGACAGTTTGGCCACGCAGGAACAGCGCAGCCAAGACTGTTGAGATAGGTCTGCCAACGCGCAAAACGCAGCAAGTAATTCAATAATGACAAACCCAGAATGGCACACCATCCTGTCAGACCAAGACTCTGCACTTCTTGCCAGACCTCATCAGGGCCGGCGATAACAACCCACAGACCATAGAACGCAATACTGGCGATCACGGCAATAATGAGATTGCGGACTAGATTAGCGGGCACTGTTTATAGATCTGCGTAAAGGTTTATGGGGAAAATCAATGACTTTCGAAGAATACTACCAGAAGACCGCAACAAAACGATTGGTTCTAGTTCCCACTTATCAATACCAACAACCGCCGGTGCTCCCGGTGCTTACGTCGTCAATGCGTTTATTCGCGAAGGACACGAATACACATTCATACTTTGCCCGCGCAAAAAACCGACCAACGTCATACCCGATTCCCAAGCCAGATCAACGGCCAAACCCGAGGGAGCGCCTATGGCAGCCAACATTGGGCTTGCAGCCATACGGCTTTTTTGCACCAACTCAAAACCTGCTCTGCCACTAAGTAAAATGCCATACTTGGATAATGGCAAGCGCCCCGCAAGAAACGCAGCACCGATTAATTTATCGAGGGCATTGTGACGGCCAACGTCTTCATAGACAGATTCAATACTACCCTCTGTATCAAAGAGTGCCGCAGCATGTGCACTGCCAGTGCGGGCAAACGCACCCTGCCGACGCAATAACTCAGCTGGCAATGCCTGCAGCAGCTCTGCACTGCTAATGAACGGCGCTTCGGGAACCGGAAAAGGCGCAACCGCACGCAATGCCTCCAGCGAGGTTTTGCCACACACGCCGCAAGATGAGTTGGTGTAAAAATGCCGCTCCAACAATTTTAAATCCGGAACCAAGCCAGACCGTAAACTGACCACAGCACGATTATCGACTGTACTTATTGCGATGATATCTGAAGGCGCAGAGATGACCCCTTCTGTAAAAAAGAAACCGACGGCTAACACATCATCATGACCCGGCGTACGCATTGTGATGGCAATGGTTTTCTCGATGCATTGATTCTGATCATCACTCTGGTTTGAGGGGTCAGAATAAGCCAATACCAGCTCAAGAGGCTCCTCAACAACCAAGTGGTCCTGCTGCTCAAGGCCGCCCGGAATCCGCCGCACACTTACCCGCTGCAAACTATTGCTCATTGCAGGCCATGCCCGCCATTCATATCAAACACCTTACCGGGGTTGAGCAAGCCATCCGGGTCAAGCGCCTGCTTCAACGCCTGCATCAAGCGAATTTCTGCATCGCTGCGGGACAGACACAACCAAAACTTCTTCTCAAGACCAATACCGTGCTCGGCAGATACAGAGCCACCAAAAGCCTGCAGCGGCTGATAAATAGCGCTTTCAACAATGGCACGACTGTATTCTGCTCCGGGTGATACGACGAAGTGAAGATTGCCATCGCCAACATGACCAAAAACAAAGCTGCGATGCTCCGGCAATGCGCTGTCCAGTTTTTGCAACACCTGATCAACGTAAGCCGACATGTCTTGCAATGGCAAGCTCACATCAAACACAATGCTTTCGCCAAAATTCAGACACGCCTCAACGTTATCCCTAATCGCCCAGAAGCTATCACGCTCTTTGCCGGATTTCGCCACAACGGCATCGGCCAATAAACCCTGCTCGGCAGCAGCACTCAGCACCGCAAGAAACTGCTCCTCGTCAACCGCCGGATCGGGCCCTAGTGCCTCCACCAAAACATAGTGAGAGCTGCCGTCGGCGAGCGGCGCATTCAGGCCCGCTGCGGCAGTCTGGTAAAAGCTCCGCCACAGGCATTCAAAGGCGGATAAGCGACCGCCTAACTCGCGATCCAGAAACGGCAACAAAGACTGCACCTGCGTAAAACTCTCACACGCAATAAAAGCAGTAGATTCGGAGCGGCATGAGGGACGCAACCGCAATACAGCGCGCGTCACAATACCCAAGGTTCCTTCTGTGCCAATAAACAACTGCTTCAGATCATAGCCGGCGTTGTTCTTAAGCATCTTATTCATGGAGCTAATCACCGTACCATCAGCCAGCACTGCTTCTAAGCCGAGAACCATGTCACGGGTCATGCCATAGCGAAGCACCCGGTTACCGCCGGCGTTGGTGGCAATATTGCCGCCAATAGTGCAACTGCCCCGCGCGCCTAAATCCAGCGGCAACATAAGATCTGCGTCATTGGCAGCGCGCTGCGCCAACTCCAGCGGCACGCCGGCCTGCACCGTCATGCAACGATTTATCTCATCAACAGACTCAATGCCGGCCATACATTCCAAGGAAACCACAAGGTCACCCGGGCCCGACACACAGCCCTCAACCAAACCTGTGCGACCGCCATGAGTCACCACGGGTTGCCCAATGGCATGACAAAGCCGCAGTACGCCCGATAATTGTTCGGTGCTTGCAGGCCGGACAATTGCCAATGCCTGCACCGGACGATCGTCCCAGATACCAACCTGCCGTGCTGACACATCGGCGCCGCTAAGCACTGCGCCGCTGCCCAACTCCGTGCGCAATTGTTTCAAGAGCTTTGACTGTGAATGATTGCTCATAGATAACTCATTCAGGCACTTCCGGCAACGCGTAATCGACATACAACTCGCGCAATGTTCGCTTTTGCAATTTGCCAGTGGCAGTGTGCGGCAGTTCGGCAACAAACTCTACTGCGTCGGGCACCCACCACGATGCCACCTTCCCCTCAAACCAGGCGAGCATATCCTGCTTACTAAGCTCGGCATCCGCTTTTTTGATGACCAGCAATAGCGGCCGCTCA
>Ga0315322_10004190_pt1 | contig 11108 bp, 9 predicted proteins | sample M110021515metaG_FD_203461 | JGI IMG/M metagenome (GOLD analysis project Ga0315322, IMG submission 203461) | Ammonia-oxidizing marine archaeal communities from Monterey Bay, California, United States - M1 100m 21515 | ecosystem: Environmental > Aquatic > Marine > Intertidal zone | place: USA... | reverse complement strand
TCAACATCGGCTTTACGCAGTTTGGCAACAATCTGGTCCACTGTGTGACGTTTCTGAGGCATTCTGAAAGTCTTTTCCGAGCGGTATGCTCGAGCAAGATTCTCTCACTCACAATGGTGTAATTCTATGGGGGGAGGTCACTGCGTGTGGACATTGAAATTGCGAATCAATGTTCACGAATACCATTTTATGTGCGGTAATCAGGATCGGAAAGACAGCATTCACGAATCACCGATCATGATTTGCGATAGCCGAATGTCACTGGCAGCAATGTTGCCTTGGAAGAACTTGGTGAACGAACAAGCAACAAGAAATCAGCTGGCAGTTATCAGCCACGGAAAAATCGGCAGCATCTCTACTTTTCGCACAGAAAGTGCAACGCGAGAAGTCAAATCATCGCATCATGACCTTTGCCCCCCTGCGTGAACATCAACTGCCTGAGTTCAAAAGGGATGAGACACAGGAGCCCCAGTCACAGTCACAGTCACAGTCACAGTCACAGTCACAGTCCGAGGAACAACTTGCCCTGCTGAACAGCATCGTTGCATTAAACAACACAACGTCGCTCCAAAATATCGAGGCCCAAGAGAGTAGCAAGCAGAACATTCAACCTGCTGAGAGAACAGATCAAAACACTGCTACTGCAACCCCAATATCCAACCTTACGGCGAATTCGCTACGCAAATCCAAGCAGGCACAGTTGTAACCGTTGTCTGTTTTTCCCACACTAGTCAGGCGAATAACAATCATCCCTGCAATACTTGCTGAGACACGTGCTAACCAATACGCAGGCTGCTCATGAAATTTCGACCAACACCCCACCTGCCACGCTGCTCCTCGAGCCGCATCACCACGCCACTGATTGCCGTGTCCGTCCCGGGCTGGACTCCCACGGTCTGGTGCAAACTGGAGTATTTGAACCCGAGTGGATCAACAAAAGATCGCATCGCACGCTACATCCTCACCAAAGCAATCCGCCAAGGGGAACTGACCACTTCGGGAGTCGTGGTTGAAGCATCAAGTGGATCAACCAGCATTGCGATGGCGCTGGCATGCGCTCAGCTTGGCTTGACATTTGTTGCGGTAATGCCAGAGGGAGTCAGCAATGAGCGAGTGATGATGATCCGTGCTTACGGAGCCGAAGTCGAACTGACACCCAAGCCAGAGGGAATCGCGGGGGCAATCAACCGCGCCCAAAGCATTTCAGCAAACCGAGCCGCTTATTGGCCCCAGCAATTCTCGAATATTGATAATGCGAATGCCCACCGCAATGAAACGGCTCAGGAAATACTCAGCCAAATCGATACCGACTCGATTGACCTGTTCGTCAGTGGAGTTGGTACCGGTGGAACCTTGGTGGGAGTCACGCAAGGACTACGCGACGCGGGCTGCAACGTGACCCCGGTCCTCGCCCGGCCGATCGACACAGGAGTCATGAGTGAAGTGGAATGCTCGAGCTTTAGCGGCCGCATCCCCGGCGTTGTGGATGGATTATCGACCATCTTCGCGAACGCAAATTTCCCCAGGCTACAAGAGATCGAGGTCTCCGATGAGGAAGCGATCGAGGTGACACGCCAACTGATTCGCTGCGGATATCCTGTCGGCCCGAGTTCAGGACTCAACTTCCTCGCCGCCGTGCGATCGATCGAGCGTCACTCCGCAGATGAACCAACTGCGGTCACCGTCTTTCCTGACCGAATGGAACGCTACTTCTCCACCGAACTATTCGCAGACATGTAAACAGCCTGCTGGTATCCGACACTTAACTCGCAAGGTGACATGACAACGTCCGCCAATACGACCAGGGCGAATCGCGATCTGATTCGGTGACTCCCCTCAGGGGACGACTTCGGACTAACCACAGACGCTACTTAGACTTGTCCCGCAGAAACGCCGCACGAACGCAGATCCAGCGGAGGCTCGAACCCTTGAGTTCGTTGATGCCGAACTGATCAATCGTGTTGAACGTCGAAACTGCGGGCTGTTCTTCAACCTCATAGACCACAAAGCAATCTTTGGGGTGCGTGACGGCAAACGTTTCGTCGTGATGCCATTCTACCGAGGACATGCAGAGATAGATCGGCTTACCGACACTAACCTTACCGTTCCCCAATGAGCTTTCGATATCAATCTTCAGATCGACAGAGCTACCATTGTGAATTTCATACGCTTTGTAGATATCGAGACCGTCGGGGACCTCGTCAGGAGCTCCACTGGTGAGCAGTTGTGATGGCGAAATCAGGAACGCGGCATTCCCGATCTGCAACTGCTTGCTGGCCCCACCCCGCACCATGTCCAATACGTCCACCTGCCTCTTGGGCTGCTGGGCTGGGTTTGTGATAGCGAACCAATTCATATAAGCGCGCGGACTTTTTACCTCACGCTTCATTGCGCCAACACCGCGGCTGAAGTAAGCAGGTCCCTGGAGCTTGGACTCTGTTTTCTTGGAATCAAAACGACTTTTGGTTTCCACACCGTGTTCGATAACCTGAGCAGGCTTGACCCGAAGCACTTCGAGAAAATCGACTGGGCTGTGCCCCTGGGCGACAGAACTGCTCAACACGCAGCCGAACACCGAAGCAAACACGCCGAAAAATCGCAAACAACTGTTCATCTTATTTCCCTGCTGGCATAAAAAAAGGCGTCAGCCACAATTGTGCCTGACGCCAGCGTTCTTAACAATTCCCGAGGAAATTACTTCTTCGCTTTTGGCAGCAGGACGGTGTCGATCACGTGGATGACGCCATTCTTGCACGCGATGTCAGCTTTGACAACTTTTGCCTTATTGATGCTAACCGTTCCGTCTTTGACTTTGATGCCCACAGATCCACCCTGAGCTGTTTTGGCTTTCTTGCCATCAAGCTTGACAACGTCTTTTGCCATGACTTTGCCGGGCACGACGTGGTAGGTCAGGATCGCAACAAGCTTGTCTTTGTTCTCTGGCTTCACGAGTTCCGCAACCGTTCCCTTTGGCAACTTCGCGAAGGCTGCTTCTGTTGGTGCGAACACTGTGAAAGGCCCATCGCCCGAAAGCGTCTCGACCAAGCCAGCGGCTTTCACAGCAGCAACGAGGGTTGCGAAATCTTTGCTGGCGACAGCGTTCTCCACGATGGTCTTGTCGCAAGTGCCACAACCAGCGGTTGCGTTCTGCGTGCCTGCTGCAAATACCATGAATCCGGCTGCGAGTGCCAAAAGTGCTTTTTTCATTTTCAAGTCCTAGTTTCGTTCCGACCCGCTCTTGTCGGGTCACACCATGAATTTTGTCATGCTGGCTGAAGGCTGCGAACGACTCGCGACTTTTCTTGCCAACGATGCACTCTTACGCAAAAGTCGGAATTGACAAGGCCTCAAATGAAACTTCTAAAAAAAATCTTTGAAACGAAGTTATTCAACTACAAAAAACTCGGATGGCAAACGATTTGGAGGCGTAAAACTACCCAGCACTGATTCGGTACCTCCACAAATTTAGACGCCATGCATGAATCACCGCTGCTTGCAGATCGACCCCGCATGACATCCGTCAGGCGTTCGCGGTTGATGGTAAATCTTGGTGCTTGACGCTTTCACCCGGCTTTTCTCGAACGAAGGGCTTTCGCGGGAGAAATAGCGCATCTACCCCCACCGCAGAGCATCAACCTCAGCTTGCAGCAATCGTCGCACAGACCTGACCGACCACCCCCACCCCTCACAGACGCTCAAATTTACCGGCATGCAAGAAAACCAAGACAAAAATCGTGTTTCACACACTGGAAAAACTGAAATCCCGCGGAAACATCACTACACTAGCCAGCACTAATTACCGATGCTTGTATTTTTTCCTGCATTCATAATAACGGGCTTTGACACTCAGCGTCCTTTGCTACTGCTCAGTCGCTCGGCAGCTCATTTGCCCAAAAACTGTTCCCCGCATCGCTCTTTCACTGAGTTTGCAAAGAGAACCCATGTCAACACTTGACCCATCCGACTGCAACATCCTGATCGCGGATGATGAGCCAGTAACGCTTCGCATGTTTCAACGATATTTGGAATTGGCCGGGATGGTGACCGTGACGGCCAAGGACGGGCAGGAAGCGATCGCAAAGATGAATCACGATATTCAGGTTGCGATTCTGGACTTGAACATGCCCGGGATGACCGGCTTGGAATGCATGCGAAAAATTCGCAAAGAGTATCCAGGCACCGAGATCCTGATCATTTCGGGCGTGGGGCAAATTTCCGATGCAGTCGCTGCGATGAAGGCGGGTGCCTGTGAATTCGTTACCAAGCCCTGCGAGCAGGAAGATCTGATTGCACGCGTCGAACAGGCGCTTCGAACCTCCCAACTGTCGCGTGAAAATCAACAACTACGAATGCTGGTTGAGCAACCTTCATCGAACACGGACTTTGCGGCCACGACAGAACAATCCAAAGATTTACTTAAGAAAATCAATAAGCTTGCCGAACTGGATTCGACCATCCTACTGACCGGTGAGAGCGGCACTGGTAAGACCACAATTGCCCGAATGATTCATAATTTGGGACCGCGTGCGGGGAAGGCTTTCGTCGCTGTCAATTGCGCTTCATTACCGCGCGACCTGATCGAAGCAGAGCTCTTCGGTCACGTCAAAGGTGCTTTCACGGATGCGGGAGAAGATCGCCCTGGAAGAGCAGAGATTGCCGATGGCGGCACCTTATTGCTCGACGAAGTTGGCGACCTGCCTTTGGAACTGCAGCCCAAACTCTTGACTTTCCTTCACGAGAAGACATTCCAACGAATTGGCAGTAATCAGGAGGTCCGAGTTGATGTTCGCGTTATCTCAGCATCTCATCAGGACTTGGCTGGCCTTTGTGAAGAACGACGTTTCCGACCTGATCTTTATTACCGCCTGAACGTACTGAAACTGCACATACACGCACTGCGGGAGCGACGGGGCGACATCCCAACACTCGCCGAAGCGATTCTGGAACGGATTGCCAAGCGTCGAGGAATCAAGAACATCGCTCTCAGCGAGGAAGCCTGTCGGCGTCTGATCAACCACAACTGGCCAGGTAACATTCGCGAATTGGAGAACATCATTGAGCGTGCCTCTGCATTTTGCGAGCACAACCGGATTGCTCCTGAAGATTTGGATGTCAGCCCAGAAGTCACCAGTGCTCATCAGGCGACAGCAATGGGACAAGCCTCCCTTGCAGGGCAGAATCTCAAAGAAATTGAAAAACGCGCACTGATCGACACGCTTGAGGCCGAGGGTGGCAATAAAGCAATGGCAGCACGGCAACTGGGCGTCAGCGAAAAAAGCATCTACAACAAACTAAGACGCTTTGACCTGTTTGACGTCTACAAAAGCTAGAGAAGAGCCAACAAAAACACAGCCCGCGATGGATAAAAAACCCATTCAGGCACAAGCAAATGCAAGTCGATCGAACGCCGTCTGAGGTAGTAAGCGAATCAGATCTTTTGATCGCGTGGGGATCCAATTCCGACGGTCTGATCGCATGGTCCAGTCCAGCTTGGAGACGCTTCACAGGCATTTCTGTTGAGCAACAGAGCCAGCATCGATGGCAAACCTGTCTCCACCCAGAGGAGGAAAGTGTCTTCGAGAACCGAGCACCTGACTATAAGCGTCAGATGCCAGCCATGGCACGCGAATTTCGGCTACTGCACCATGACGGTACCTTCCATTCAGTGCTTGGGTATATTCACTTTTCGCTTGACCAAACCAGCAGCGGAACCGGCCCCCATGCAGCTTGCTTTGAAATCCAAACGATCATCAGCAGCGACGTGGCAACAGCTACCGGTCATCAGGACAGGGAACCACGAGCGGAGCCTCCGAATCCCACCGATCAAGTTATCGAATTCGACCACCAAGCGATCCGAGACCTCTTCGATAACGATGCGAAATCACTCCGCGAATTGGCTGAACTGTTTGAGACGACCTGCGAAGAATCGCTCGAATTTCTGACGACTGCCTTCACGACCCCGAATCAGCAAGATTTATTCAGCACCGCACATCGTCTCAAAGGTGCAATCGCCAACATGAATGCACCCCAGGTGCTTGAATCCTGCCAACAACTTGAAGAAGCGATCCAGGCGAACGACATTTCAACCGCAGAAAAGATCAGCCAGCAGGTCATTCGATCCGTTGTTCAACTTCAAGATCAGGTAAAGAGAGAATTCACGACCTGAAATCGGGTTAGGACCCACAATCTGAATCAGGTTGGTATCCATCATGCGCGGTCAAACCGGCACTCGACTGGATGTCACGAAAACAGTATCCCTCACCAAGAGTCTCGCTGGCCTGAATCAGACTTTCCCGGAACTGCAGAGACTCGTTCAATGGTCATGTCAGGCAAAGCTTCAAGAAACATTCGACCATAAGGCTTGGTTTGAATTCGGGGATCAAGCACCACCACCATTCCCTCGTCTGTCGCAGTGCGAATCAGACGCCCGAATCCCTGACGAAACTTAATGACAGCTTCTGGCAATTGATACTCAACAAATGGATTGCCTCCGCTCGCTCTGATTTCATCGAGTCTTGCTTCAAGCAGTGGGTGGTCCGGCACCGCAAAGGGTAGCTTGGTAATGATCACATTGGTCAACGCATCACCAGGAACATCGACTCCCTGCCAAAAACTATCCGTACCAAAAAGTACGCCACGGTCGCTCTTTCGAAACGACTCCAACAATTGAGTCCGATTCTGTTTTCCGGCTTGGCTGAAGAGCGGCATTTTCTGCTGAGCCAGCCAGCTACCAAGTGCCTCAGCACATCGCCGCAGCAAGTCATAACTGGTGAACAGAACGAACGCATGCCCGTCACTCTGCTTCAGAAAACGCTTGATTTGCGTAGGCAAGGCCCGCTCAAACTGCTGTCGCTCGCGAGATGGATCTGGAAGCCCACTCAAGACCACCAGTTTTGCCTGCAACTGATAATCGAAAGGGCTTCCCACACGAAGTGACATTCCACCAGAGAGTCCGATCCGTGAGCGATAAAAGGAAAAATTATCATCAGGACCCGTTGCCAGCGTGGCGCTGGTCATGACCACACTCTTGATCATTTCACTTTGAAAAAGCTCCTTGCGAAGCACTTCCCCAACATGAATCGGCGAAGCAGCCAAAGTCACTCGATCCAGTCCTCCCCGACGCGACCCCGTTCGTTCCACCCAATACACCGACCGTTCCAATTCCTGACTGAGCCATTGTCTGAGCCCACCAGCCAAGGCCAACATACGATCATAGGCGGATTCAAAGTCTTTTCGATCAGCTTCATTCTTCTGCGCATCAGCCTGCCGACGCAATGCCTGAGCTAATTCTTCCATGGGTTTGCTGAGCGGATTTTCTACTATCCCAGCAACTTCGACACGTCCGTTTTTTCGCCCCTCTGATTCCCACCAATCAAGTACATCCGCAAACAGGTTGGTCGCAGCGAATCGGCACTGCTCAACCTTCTGCTGCAAGCTCTTTAAATCTTTCTCAACCAGTAATCCCTTCTGGGACCGATCGTTGTACAGTCGATCGAACAGATAATCGAACTGCCCGCTGGTGATTCGAATACCAAGATGATCACCCGCGACAGCCTCGATCGTATGGCACTCGTCCAGAATAACAGCGTCGTAATCTGGCAACAGCGAGACCCCCTGCCGCCTCAATGCAATGTCACTGAACAGCATGGCATGATTCACAATCATCAATTGTGAATTCATGGCACGCCGACGCGCTCGAAAGTAAAAACAGTCTTTATGGTGGGGACAAGCTTTTCTGAGACAGTTGCCCGTATCGCTGGCGACCTCATCCCAAACCAAAGAATCCGGTTTCAGTGGCAGACTGGAAAGCGAACCGTCTCCCGTGTCGCCGGACCACTTTTTGATGGCCCGCAGCTGTTGATGCTGATGATCAGTTGCCAACAGACTGGTTGCCTTGCCAATCGCACGCTCCATCCGCCGCAACGAAAGATAATTGGAGCGACCTTTGACCAGCACCGCCGAAAACTCTCGCGGAATCACACTATTGAGCAAAGGAATATCCTTCGCAATGAGCTGCTCCTGCAAACTGATCGTGTGCGTTGAGATCAAAACCCGAGCCGAGCGAGACTTTTCCCCACCCTCTGGCCCTGCTGATTCGGTAACCTGAGATTCAGTCGCATGCAAAATCGCAGGCACGAGATAAGCAAAGCTTTTTCCCGTTCCGGTCCCCGCTTCCGCGACCAGAAACTCATTCTGCCGGAGAGCCTCGGCAACCCCAGTGGCCATATCCAATTGCTGCTGACGTGGCTCGTAATTGGACAGACGACGACTAATCGCACCGCCAGGGCCCAAAATAGAATCGACAGTGAGTGCGTCGCTCATCCAGAGATTTGTCGATTTGTAGGGGGTACCATGCGGTTTTCAATAACCGTCACAATACCAACTGAAGATCGATTCGAACATGACCAAGCGAATCTAGCCCTTATTTTCAAAGCGCATCGCGAAATCAATGTGTCAAGATTTAGAAACAAAGATCGATAGCGGACAAAACGAGAAACGATGAAAGATTTCCGACAGCTCTGCCCCGCCTGCAAACAAACCCTTGAACTGCCCATCAGCGCGAGCGGTAAGCTAGCCCAATGCCCGGCTTGCGAAACGACTTTCACTGCGGGAGAGAAACTGCCTCAAACGACCGCAGATGCCGCCTCAGCTGTTCAGAGCACAGAAGAGAATGCGTCACTCGACGCGGTAGCAACAGAAACAGAGCGAGAAACCCTTCCTGAGCCAGTTGTACCTCAAGACGTCGGCGTGCCACGTGAATCAAGTGAACCACGTGAAACCGTCGAACCAGCGGCCAGCACAGTGAACTCGGGACCGCCCCCTGCCGCGCCCCTAGGGCCCATCAACCCGATCAACTCTGGCCTTGCCAACCCGATCAACCGGCCTATACCCGGCAATGCACACGACAACGCTGCCCGCTTATCTGCTGCGGAGGATTTAGCAGCAAAGAAGACGAACCCCCATGCAAATCCGGGAGCTTCCCCCGAAAGCACTGAACAGCACGAAGCATCCGCTGCTGAGACTGCGGATCTGCCTCCGAATCAGCTTTATTCCGAAGACCGCAATCCGTTCAGTCAGCCGCTGCTACAAGAGTCGGTTGCGATAGAACCCTCTAGCCTCTTCGTGAATACAAACGAGATTTCGAACAAGCATCTCACAGCTCAAACGCAAATCACGATCGTTTCCTGCTCCATCGTCGAAGTCTTCAAAATAACTTGGGCAATCATGCTCGACCGAGGTCTGTTACTGCTCGCGTCACTACTCGTTTTAATTTTCATCGTTGCAGCCATTCTCCTAACAGGAACGATAGCTACTTGGATTATGAGTCTGTTCATCTCGGACACAGTGATGTTCATGGTGTACCGTGTGGCAATCACACTTATCTGCGTGCTGACCACCATCTCACTATGCCGAAACGCGATCGGCGTTGTTCGCAAGACACCGCACTTGTTGTCTGATTCATCGATCACCTTTCACTCACTGCTAAACATACTGGTCCCAGCAAGTCTGGTTGTTGCAGTTGCGAGTTACTACAAATGGCAATTGCTGCCCCTGTACTCCATCGACATCACGGTCGTCATGCTGATCGGCCTGTGCACCACTGGAACCCTTGGTTGGTTTTGGAGTTCCATTTTCCTGTGCTCAGACATGCAGTGTTCGGGCTTCAAATCACTCTTAACCGCAGCGCGAATTTTCTACCGCAACAAGATCAGTACCGTGGTACTGCTTTCAACCTTTACCGTCTTGATAATCATGGGGATCGCTTCGCGAGGAATCCTGTTGATCGTTGTGTTACCCTTCATCCAATTATTGATGGCAACGTCTTACCTGATGATGACAAATCAACCATTTGCAAACCCCAGATATCAGATCGCAACTGACGAGACCATCTAAACCAAGAACTGTGCGAAGCGGCCAAGAATGCATCACCGCGATCAGTCATTCCGAGCACGATACGCGACAAGAAGCTGCAAAAATGCGACGCGGCCATCGCGACGCTAGCCGATCGCCTTGGCAATTGCGTAAATTTCCTCTGCATCGAGCACTCGATCGTTGCTCTCAAACAAAGATTGAACCGCTGCTTTATGGGTTTTCATTTTCAAGCCACCCACCCCGATCGCCCCATAAGCGACGCCGGCACCCATTGGCTTCGCTTTATCTGTCACGCCAATTCCGCCGATACCTGCGGGCGGTACCGCATTCAGGTCGATTGCCACTTTTAGCTGACTCATTTTCTGAATGGTTTCCTGATCCACCAGTTCTGCACCCGCAGCGCCGCATGCGATGACAATTCCAGCCTCACTTAGGCATGATTCCAGCGTCTGCTGATTCTCGACGGCGAATGGCTGGATGGATACTTGACCTGCCTTTTCGATGATCTCGTGACAAGCTTGGTTTGCTCTTTCAAGCGATCGACTGGTCAAGATTACCTTGGCTCCATCTGCAGCCAACAGTTGTGAGACACGACGTCCCACAGGCCCAGTTCCTCCCAACACTACTGCCTTGGTGTCGGCCAGTGGGACATGACGTCCCGCTGCAACCACAGCCGCAGCCGCAGTCGTGTTACAACCATTCGCATCCAACATCATGGATACCCTGGCCGGCCCAAAAAAAGCATCGCGACAGGCAGCCAGAAGTTGCTCTGCGACTTCAACATTCGATCCACCCACGAAAATTGCTGTATTTCGGAGAGCATCGCCACCGCGCGTGAACATGGCGCCATGCACCAGTGGCACGACTGCCGAAAGCTTAACCTGCCCATACCTCAATAAGTGATCGACCCCTGAATCGATAGCAACGACCGAATCAAAGGAACTGGGCTGCGAGTCACTATCCAATTGAATGAGAATGCGTTTTGTCATGAGACTCTCAAGGCAGAGAAAAAAAAAGCTTTCCGGCATTAGACGCCGGAAAGCTTAGTGCAAAAACGTTTATCGTTCGACGCTCGCCTAGAAACCCTTGAAAGGGTGAGCAGCGGAATCTTTCTTGGCTATCATCTCGTCAGCAGTCGGCTTTCCGCCCATTGCAGCGACGAGAGATTGCTTGACGGCTTCATAGTTGTAGTTGTAGATCTTCTCATCATCTTCTGCTGCAGGATGAATGAAGAC
>Ga0315322_10004188_pt1 | contig 11109 bp, 8 predicted proteins | sample M110021515metaG_FD_203461 | JGI IMG/M metagenome (GOLD analysis project Ga0315322, IMG submission 203461) | Ammonia-oxidizing marine archaeal communities from Monterey Bay, California, United States - M1 100m 21515 | ecosystem: Environmental > Aquatic > Marine > Intertidal zone | place: USA... | reverse complement strand
TCAGCGGTGGAAGCAGGACATCCAGCCGGTCCTTCTCCGTCTCGACCGCTGGCTCGACAAGCAGGACGCTCCGCGCTGACCGCAAAGATTCGGGTAGGCTCTGGCGCCCCGCTCATCCCAAGGTCCAATGACTCCACTCCTGTTCTGCAGTGCTGCGCTCGCTCAGCCGGTGCTCCTCCAGGTGGAGGTCCCGCGAGAGCTGCTCTTGCAAGCCGTCACAGCGAGGGTGCAGCGACATGGCGAGCTGACTGAGGTCCCGCTCGCAGACGACGGCAAGCTGCCCGGGGATGTGCCCGGCGACGGAGTGTGGGTGGGCTGGAGCAACGGCGACTATGCGCGCATCCTGCCCATTGAGCTGAGCCTCACGCCGGAGGGAGGACAGCCGACGGTGTACTACGCGGGCACCGAGACGCTCGACGCCGACGAGCTGGTGCAGCTGGCCTGGCGAGTGCGGGTGCGTCAGCCGAGCCTATTGGTGGATGTCGGACGCGTGGCTGCAGCGCTCCCCGGCGGTACACCCGGCCCCACCCGCGTGGACCCCCTGCTCATCTCGCTGGGATGGGGGGCCGTTGTGGTCGCAATTGTGGGCGTCGCGGCGGTGGGTCGAGTGCGGCCATGAAGCCACGCAGAGGTGCCCAGCGGCGGGTGGAGCGACCTCACAGCCTTCCCATGCCCGCCCGGGTCGCCATCACCCTCGCGGCCTTCAGCCTGATGTCCGTGGCCTGGTCGTGGCCACTCATCGGAAACCTCGACAGCATCATCGTCTCAGGACCCGACACCTGGGGTTCCATCTGGATCACGGGCAGCGCCCACACCCTCGGTGCGGACTTCACAGTGCCCACCGCAGGATGGCCGGATGGACAGCGCCTCCTGCGCGCGGACAGCCTCTTGCTGTTGTTGGTGCTGCGGGTGGTGCCCCTGGCAACCTGGGTCCCTCCCCAGGTCGTCAACAACCTGCTGGTGCTGGTGGGGCCCGTGGTCTCGGCACTCGCTGCGGAGCGCTTCGCCGCGTCGGTGCTTGGGGCACGCTGGCCGGCATCCTTGGTCGCGGGCGTGGCCTACGGCTTTGGGGGGGCCTCCCTGGGGGCGCTGACCGGGGGCCAGGTGTATGCGCTGGTCAACCCCTGGATTCCCCTCCTGGCATGGGCGTGGTGGCGGTCCTGCCAGTCAGGCGCACCGGCGTGGATGGGTCTCGCAGCAGGGGGTGCGTGGGCCGCCAGTCTGCTTACTTCTGCCTACGTGGGGGTGAGCGCCACGCTGGTCGTGGTGGTGCTCGCAGTCCACGGACTGGTCCGTCGACAGTGGAGTCTTCGAGCCTGGGTGGGCGCAGCGGCTGTCGCCATACCGGTGGCCACCGCCTATGTCGCAGCCTTCTCGGCGGGAGAGATGCGCGGCGATGCACTCACCACAGACCCCGCGTGGGTACGCGACATCATGGTGGTTGGGAGTGCCACGCTGAGCGGTCTGGTCACCCCCGTCCAGCCCTCCGGCACCGGCACCCACACCGAGACCCCCGCCTTGGGCTGGCTCATATGGGGTCTGCTCGGCATCGCTCCCCTCCTGCTCCGCAGCCCGAGAAAGTGGCGAATCTGGGCCATTCTAGGGGGATTGGCGGTGCTCCTGTCGCTGGGTCCCGTCATCCGTCTTCACCCAGACTTTATGCAGGGTCTGCCCGGCCTGCTGGCACCTCTGGCCAACCTCTCGGCGGGGGCCTGGCTGCGGTTTCCCTCCCGGCTGATGGGTGTCGCGGCCCTCTGCGCTGGTGCCGTCGCGGCGTGCTCCGCGCAGGCACTCGCCGACCGCCAGCGCATCCCCGTCAGCATCCTCGTGGGCCTGGCGTTCGTGGAGATGGCCTGGATGTCCGGCGCGCTGAAAGGCCGCTCCCCCATTCCCAGCAAGCCCCCCTCCGCCTACGCTGCGCTCGACCATGGCAGCGTGGTGCTGGACCTCTTCCCCGCCACACTGGGTGCCCAGCCCGTGGGCTACGAGCTGGTGATGGTCGGCCGTACCTGCGGGTGGCAGGCGACCCACGGCCACACCATCACCACAGGCTGCCTCGACACTCAGCTCACAAGTGACACCCGCACCCGTCTCACGACGGCCCTCCACGACGCACTGCTGCGAGCCCACGACGCCCACACCGCGCTCGAGCTGCTCCAGACCGCAGGCGTGACCGCGGTAGTCCTCCACGAGAGCGCCCATGTCGCACACGATGTGCGCATGCTCACCTCTGGGCTCACCCAAGCGCTCGGCACACCCCGCTCTCGGAGCCAAGATGCCGGCGGTCCGGTGGTGGCTTGGCAAGTGCCCGCAGGATCCACTCGACCGGAGTGAGGCAGTGGGAGCCCGTAATCGAGAAGGTACTGCCTCCGCAGTTCCACGCGCCCAGGAAGTCGGCGGCGCGCTCAGACGAGCTGCCTGGGTCGAGGTGGTGTGGGCCTTTTCGAATCGGGTGAGGGTTGCGGCCGAGACCGCCCGTTGGGGAAGTGTGTTCATCTTTCCCTGGGAACCCAATGCCCTCAAAGCAACTGTTCACCCCCAGCCCGAACCACTTGGGGCAGTCCCTTGCGACGCCCGCCCCGCAGTCGAAGATCGCGCCGGCGTCGAATGCGGCTCGTGCAGATCAGCTCTCGTCCATGTCGATGCCTGGGGACTCGTCGAGCTCAATGTGCGCACCACCCAACCTGTGGGGCCAGTCACTGGCACAGTCCACACAAGCCAAGGCGTCGGCAGGTCGCAGTCCCCAGGCCAAATCGAGCACCCACCTACAGCAGCGCGATGCGGGTGCAGCGGAAAACCTCAGTGCCATGGGACTCGCCACGGGAGCCAAGTTCGATGCCGCCACGGCGGTCGTCCAGAACAGCCGTGCGATGGGGAATTCTGGAGAATCGATGCAGAAGGCTCTGGGCCACGCCGGCACCGTCGCCGGCACCACCCTCGGACTCATGGGCCACTTGTTGGGAGACGAACAGATTGCAGAGTCGGACGCTGGACACGCCACCGCCTCGGTGCTGAAGACGGGCGGAGAGCTGGCCAACGGCGCCGGAATCAACCGCTACCTCGACGTCCACGACAAGATGCGCAACATCTCGGGAGTGTCGAAGACCAGTCCCATGTCGGGCACGGGCCGAACGCTTGCCTCCAACCCGCTGGTGGCCGCCGTGGCTGGTTTAGACGAGCTGGTAGATGTGGACAATCCCATGAAGCTGGCCACCGCAATGACCGCAGAGCTGCACCCTGGGACCCAGATCAACAAGGCCTTCGGGGGAGGGGTCGACGCGTTCACCGCCGCAGCTCAGTACATGTCGGGCAATGAAGCCGCCTCAATGCGCAGCGCTGAGGCCGTGGAAGAGAAGTCTGTGAACAGCGACTATGGGGCGATTTCGCAAGCTCTGACCCTGTGGACCGGCATGGCGATGGGCGACAAGGAAGTACAAGACAAAGCGGTGGACCAGAAGGCAAAAACCGGCGAGCGGGGACTGTTCTTGGCGTGGGGGAACGCGGCTGAAGACGGGATGAGTGACCGACAAGAGGGCGGACACTACTCCAACTTCGACCGGGCTCTGCAGGAGTCTCGCGACCGGCGCATCTACAAGCCCTGGACCTGGTGAGGCGCCGCCGGGGGATTGGACGGCCGAGCAGATCGAGACGCTTGCCGGTCGCACCCACCCGCCGCACCGGCGCACTTCAGGGCACCATCCACACGGGGTGCTGGGGGACGAGTCCGACGGTGTCCTCGCTGGGAGAGTGCGGCGTGGCGACCCAGACCGGCCCTGCGGGGGTCCCCACCTGCACCAGAAAGCCCGGCGGGGCAGCCCGGACCCGCTGGATGGGCCAGGCGCCATCGGCGACGAGCTGGAGCGTGTGGGGGCGCACCACCACCTGCCGCCCAGCGGGGCAGTCACGATGCACCGGCCAGCGGCCCAGCGGGGTCTGCACGGTGCCCGACGCGGGTGCGCTGTCGCGGGTGCCTTGGATGAAGGTCGTCGGTCCGGTCAGACCCGCGACCACCGCCGAAGCTGGCTGGTGGTACACGACCTCTGGCGGGCCACTCTGGGCGATCCATCCGCCTTCGGAGCCGGGTACCAGCACCACGACGCGGTCTGCCAGGCCCAGGGCTTCGTCGCGGTCGTGGGTGATGAGCAGCGCGGCTTGTCCCGAGCGCTCGACGATGCGGCGCAAGCCCTCTCCGAGCGTGAGTCGCAGCGCGGGGTCGACGTTGGCGAAGGGCTCGTCGAGCAGCAGGACCGCAGGACTGGTCGCGAGGGCCCGTGCCAGGGCGACCCGCTGCTGCTGCCCGCCCGACAGCGTCCTGGGACGCCGATGGGCGAGAGAGCTCAGCTCGGTCAGTGCCAGCAGCGAGTCAATCCGGTCGCGGGGGGCAGCCCGCGGCAGCCCGAAGCCCACGTTGTCGGCGACCGACATCTGCGGAAAGAGCGCGTAGTCCTGAAAGACGAGTCCGACCCGCCGACGCTCGGTGGGAACCTGCTCGATGCCGTCCGCAACCACGCAGTGACCGCCCAGCTCCACGCGGCCGGCGTCTGGTGTGAGCAAGCCCGCAATGGCCCGCAGCAAGGTGGTCTTGCCGACCCCAGAGGGGCCAAGCAGGGCGACCACTTCGCCGGGCCCCACCTCGAAGGAGACACCCTTGAGCACGCCCACCGGACCATAGGCGTGGCAGAGGTCATGCACGGCGAGGGGAAGGGCGGAACTCAATGCACTGGCTCCCGTAGGGTCAAGGATACGGCCACCAAGGCCACTGCTACGAGCACCAAGCCGGCGAGCCCAGCGTCGTGCCACAGGGCTTCGCTGTATCGGTCCCAGATGCGGTACGGCAGGGGACGAAGGCCAGTCGCGGAGCCGAGCACAAGGGTCACGGGCAGCTCTTTGAGAACTGCCACGAAGGCCACGAGCACAGCGGCCCCCGCACCCGGTGCGAGAGCGGGAGCCACGACGCCCCTCAGGTAGCGGCGGGGATAGCCCCCGAGCACCCGCGCCGCCGACCACAAGCGCGGATCGACCTGCAGCGCCGAGGCCCGCAGCGGCCCGAAGGCTTCGGCCAGAAAGCGCAGCGACCAGCCCGCCACCAGGAGCACCCCCGAGCCGAGCAGGGGGGCGTACCACTCGGCGTGGCCCAGGCCACGGGTGACTGCGAGACCGCTCAACAGCAGCCCAAAGGCAACGAGTACACCTGGCACTGCGCTCGGAAGGTAGGCCACCTGCTCGCCAAGAGCACGCCAGGGGCCGCGCCGATGTCCGGCACCCCAGGCGGGGCCGAGCGCGAGCCCAGCGGTGACCACAGCAGCGACAGCCGCAGCAGCCGTGGAGTGGAGGACAGGCTCCCACAAGGGGGCGAAGTCGAGCTCCCGGCGAAGTCCTTCGACAACCCACAGGGTCTGCGCGACCACGGGAATGACCAGGCCGAGGCCCAGCTGAAGCACCGCAGCGAGCGCGGTGGCTCCACCCAGCAGCCATCCTGGACGGCGGCGGCTGGCTGCCCGGGGATTCGCCACTGAGCGGTGCTGTTCGCCGCCGCGCAGCACGCGGGTGGCCGCATAGAGCGGGCCCACCACCGCGAGTAGCAGCAAGGCGAAGAGCGTTGCGCGGGCGAGGTCCTGGTGGGTCACGGCCTCGAACAGACGCCAGGTGAGCACTGGGGCATCGAGCACAGCGACGGCCCCAAAGTCGGAGGCGGCGTAGAGCAGCGCCACGAGGCCGCCGTAGGCCAAGGCGGGCCGGAGAGTGGGGAGGGTGCCGCATCGAAAGGCGCGCCAGGGAGAGGCGCCGAGCGTGCGGGCGGCTTCCTCAGCCGCCCCGCCGGAGCGGGCCAAGGCCGACCGCACCACGAGCTGGACGTAAGGGGCGGTAGCCACCGTGAGCACAGCCACCGCAGCGGGCACACCGCCGAAGCGATGAAGGTCCAGGAGGTCGCCGATGAAGCCACCTCGAGACAGGCTTCGAGCCGCAGCGCCAGCGATGATGTAGCTGGGCAACGCGAGCGGCAGCACCGTGGCCACCGCCAGCCACCGGCGACCGGCAAAGTCGAGGCGCTCGGCAGCGAAGGCCAGCAGGCCGCCCATCACAATGGACCCCACGGCCACTCCAACGCCGAGGGCGAGTGTGCCGCCCACAAGACCGCCAATGCCCGGGGCAGCGAGCAGGTCGAGCAGTGCCGGCGGCGGTCCGCCGAAGGGGTCCGCCGGTGGGTCGATGGCGAAGGCGGCCAAACCGAGAGCAGGAACGAGCACCAGCAGGCCCACGCCCAACATGCCGACACGCGCAGTGTTTGTGCCTGGAGGCGGACGTCTGGCGAGCTCCGCCACGGCTACTGAAGACCGAGCTCTTGGAGCATCTTTCGGGTGGCTGCGACATCCGCAAGGGCATCTTGGGAAACCACCACCAGCTCCTCGGGCGAGATGGGGGGCACATCCGGGTGTGTGGGAATTCCAGGTCGGGTCGGATACTCCTTTGCTTCCTTGGCGAAGTAGTTCTGCGCCGCCTCGCTGACGAGGTAGGCGACCACCTTTTCGGCCGCTTCGGCATTGGGGCTGCCCGCACGCACCCCGGCACCAGACACCATCATGAGGTTGCCCGCATCGCCGGCCTCGAAGGAGTGGTTCCCCACTCCCAGGGCCACGTGGTCGAATTTGTACAGGTAGTAGTGATTGACCCAGCCGATGTCGATGGCGCCGCTGCCGGCCGCTTCCACCTGGGGGGAGTTCTTGGGGTACACCGCAGGCGCGTTTGCCGCCACGCCCTGCAGCCAGGTTCGGGTACGGTCTTCACCCCACACGGAGCGCAGCGCGGAAACGTGCGACTGAAAGCTACCGTTGCCAGGAGCCCAGCCAAGGCGGCCCTTCCACTTGGGATCGGTGAGGTCTTCGAGCGAAGTCGGCCGCTCCGCCTCGGGCACGCGGCCAGAGTGCAGTACCAAGACCCGCAGCCGGCCCGAAGTGCCGATCCAGCGGCCGCCGTCGTCGCGGTAGGCCGGGGCGACCTGGGCCAGCAGGTCGTCTGACAGAGGAGCAAGCACCTCACGCTTGGCGAGGGCGCCGAGGTGGCCGGGGTCCTGTGCGAGGAAGACATCGGCCGGGCTCGCATCGCCCTCTGCGAGCAGCCGGGTCGCCATCTCCGCAGTTCCGCCGTACTGCACCGCCACCTTCACGCCGGTGTCCGCTTCAATCTTGCTCAGCAGCGGCCCCACAAGTGACTCGCCACGGCCGCTGTAGATGGTCACCGTTGGTGCGGTCTCAGCGACCGGCTGCACAGGCTGCTCAGAGGTCACGGTGTCGCGGTCGCAGGCAGAGACGAGGGCGAACAAAGGAAGAACAAAGATGCGCACGGCGTGCTCCGAGGGGGAGCGCCGGCATCACTTCTTTCCGTTGAAAATGCAAGTCAATTACGGTTGTGTGGACGCCGGCTCGCCAGCCCGTATCTATCGGGTCTATCGGGCACACGAGCTCAGCAGCTTGGTTCGCGGGTAGACGACCGCCTCGAAGCCCTGGCAGCGACTGCGCGGAGCGGTCGCCAAGTCATTTCGAATCTCCATGGATTGTACGTTCACCCACAGGTACTCTGCCGCACGGTCCCGATCTGCAGGTGATGGCCACACCTGCGCTTGACCCCGGATCCCCCATGCGCGCCTTCTATGTGACTCTCGTGTTCGCCGTGCTTGCGGCCTGCCGCTCCGAACCCACCAAGCCCGATGGCTCCGAAGATGGACTCGTCGACAGTGTCTCTACAGACGAAGACGGCGATGGTGTGCCTGCGGAGACCGACTGCGACGACACCGACTCGACGGTATCCCCGAGTGCCGTGGAGGTCTGCGACGGCGTCGACAACAACTGCGACGGAGAGATCGACGAGGGGACCTTCATCACCTTCTTCGCCGACTCGGACGGGGATGGCTTTGGCGATGAGGAGGCGCCAGTGGAGCGCTGTGCGCCCGAGGCCGGTGAGGTCGCCAACGCCAATGACTGCGACGACACCGATGCCGCCGTCTTTCCCGGGGCTCCAGAACAGTGCGACGGAGTCGATCAGGACTGCGACGGCGTGCCGGACAACGGCGCTCTGATCACCTTCTATGCGGATGTGGATGGCGATGGCCACGGCGATCCCGACAGCCCGGTCGAGGCCTGCGAGCTGACCGAGGGCATCGTGAGCAGCGCCACCGACTGCGACGACTCCGACGCCCTTGTCTCGCCGGACGGCGAAGAGATCTGCAACGAGGTCGACGACGACTGCGACAACAACGTCGACGAATATGTCACCTCCACCTTCTACACCGACGGCGACGGCGATGGCTACGGCGACGTCTCCTCCCCCACCGAGGCGTGCGCCGAGCCCCCGGGCTACTCCGCGGTGGCGGGCGACTGCAACGACGCTGAGGCGGCGGTGTCGCCCGATGCCACCGAAGTCTGCAACACCATCGACGACAACTGCGATGGCAACATCGACGAAGACACCGCCGCCGATGCGGTGACCTGGTACGCCGACACCGACCGCGATGGCTACGGCGACTCGGCGGTCTCCAGTGTGGCATGCGCCGAACCGACAGGCTTCGTGCTCGACGCCACGGACTGCGACGACGGCAACGGAGCGGTCAACCCGGGTGCCACCGAGCTGTGCAACACCTTGGACGACGACTGCGACGGCGACATCGACGAAGACTCCGCCGCCGATGCCTCGACTTGGTACGCCGACGCCGACGTCGATGGCTATGGCGACGCCGCATCAACGACGGTGGCTTGTGCCGCCCCATCGGGCACGGTGGCCGATGCCACGGACTGCGACGACTCCAATCCAGACGTCAGCCCAGCCGACCCCGAGGTGTGCAACACCATCGACGACAACTGCGACGGCACCATCGACGAGGACACCGCGACCGATGCATCGACCTGGTACGCCGACTCCGACGGCGATGGCTACGGCGATCCCGCTGTGTCGAGCGCGGCCTGCGAGGCCCCATCCGGCACGGTGGCCGATGCCACGGACTGCGACGACTCCAACCCGGACGTCAGCCCAGCCGACCCGGAGGTGTGCAACACCATCGACGACAACTGCGACGGCACCATCGACGAGGACGCCGCAACCGATGCCACCACCTGGTACGCCGACTCCGACGGCGATGGCTACGGCGATCCCGCTGTGTCGAGCGTGGCCTGCAACGCACCCACCGACACCGTGGCCGACGCCACCGACTGCGACGACAGCACGTCCGCGGTCAAGCCGGGTGCCACGGAGGTCTGCAACGACATCGACGACGACTGCGACGGCGACATCGACGACGACGACGTGGGTCTCGACACCAGCACCGCCACCACCTGGTACGTCGACACCGACTTAGACGGCTACGGCACCTCCAGCACCTTGCTCGCCTGCGACGACCCGGGCAGTGCAGCCCTCGACAGTGGCGACTGCGACGACAGCAACGACGATGCCTACCCCGGCGCACCGGAGCCCTGCTCGGCGGGCAGCGACCTCGACTGCGACGGCAGCATCCCCGCCGAGTGCACCTCCTGCCTAGAGATCCTCGACGACGGGGCGTCCACCGGCGACGGCCTCTACACCATCGATCCCGACGGCACGGGCGGCCGAAGCAGTGTCGACACCTGGTGTGACATGACCACCGATGGCGGCGGCTGGACCCTCGTGCAGCGCACCGTGTGGGACTGGAGCGAGTCGTCGCAGCTCGACACCACCCAGAGCCAGTGGCACGGCACCACCTACGGCGACCCCTCTCCGGGCAGCGCCTTTCGCATGGCTGGGGCGGTCTGGCCCGACCTACAGACCGACCAGGAACACCTGCTCGTGCACGTTCCCCGCGACGGCAGCTCTGGCGGAGACTGCGCGGAGCTGTACTACACCGGCACGGGCGGTGTGTACGCAACCTCGTCAACCAGCACCACAATCACGTCGATCTCATCAACGGTGACCTTCATCAACAACACCACCCTGTCCGCCAGCGACTCCGGGCCGTCGACCCACTGTCCCAACAACTACGACGCCGTGCCCTGGTTTTACTCCTCCTGCTGCACCACCTGTCCCACCTTCTTCGGGTCCTATTGGACCGACGAGGCCCACCCGATGGCCAGCTACATCAGCTCAACCTCTGACATCTACGGAAACATCGACAGCGACGTGTGCAGCTCCGGCGCCGCGGTGTCCAGCATCGGGTACGAGGGCGTCAACGACATGGCCTACTTCCTGCGCTGACGGCCTTCCATGCCCTCGTCGAGCACCCGAACGCCCCTCCGCGAACATGCGGCGAACATGCAGCCGAACCAGCGGCTCACAGGTCGACAATGACCGAGCTTGTGCTCTCCGCGTCCTGGCATTGATCGTCGAGGTGGTAGGTCAGGCTCACGAGAATGCTGCCCTCGATGAGCGTGCCCTCCACCACTGCCACCTCCTCAGCGGCCTCTTCGTTGACGCCAAAAGAGTCGATGTGGGACTGCAGGTCGTCGGGCGGGGAGTCGCTTCCCGTGACCGCGAACGCGATGCGGCCGATCTCGGGGTCCCGGTCGATCGGTCTGCACTCGACGACGTCGCAGCCCTCGTCGAAGGACGGGTACAGGAAGACACCATCAAGCCAGTAGCCCTCGTAGCGGTCGGCGACGGCTGCATGGTCGGTCGCCAGCGGAGTCTCCCCACCCGAGCCATCCAAGACGGCCAGTGCGAGCACGTCGGTCATGCAGGTGAGCTGGTACAGCTCCGGCCCCTCGGCGAGCTCAACCACCAGGCGGTCAGACTCCACCTCCACCCGCTCAATCGGACCGTCGCACTGAGCGTCGTCACCGCACTTGAGTCGGTCCCCGCAGGCCGCGAGGGGGAGGATGGCCGAGAGGGTAAAAATGGCGAACCGTGTCATGCGAACTCCAGTAGCTGACCGGCGGAAGTGCCGTTGCGAGAGGAGGATGCATGAGGCGTGCCATGCCCAAAGAGTCGGTCATAGCGGGCCACCCCAGCCAGGACGCCGACGTCTGGCCTCGTTCTCGGGACATTCCAGTCGCCCGCACAGCTGCGCCCCACCGTGCAGGCCTGACGGAGGGAGGCCTTCCACCTTGGAACCAAGATGGAAGTCGTAGGCAAGCCAAGCCTGCGTCAGCT
>Ga0315322_10004187_pt1 | contig 11109 bp, 11 predicted proteins | sample M110021515metaG_FD_203461 | JGI IMG/M metagenome (GOLD analysis project Ga0315322, IMG submission 203461) | Ammonia-oxidizing marine archaeal communities from Monterey Bay, California, United States - M1 100m 21515 | ecosystem: Environmental > Aquatic > Marine > Intertidal zone | place: USA... | reverse complement strand
CACGTCGTCCATCCCAACGATCGTCTTGCGCAGTTCGGATACGATCGCATCCCTTGCCTTTCCGAGTTTCTCGACCGCTTTCGCGTCATCAGTCTTTTTGCTCATATCTTGTTTTCTTAGGTGTTTTTTGTTTAAATTTGGTTTGTATAAAAAGGCTGTCCGTCGTCTGAAATAGTCATGGCTGGTTATTCATCCTCCTTTTTAGCAAAAAAATGAAGCTGAATTCCCCAACACGATCTCTCCGAAACCAAAAGCATAGTTTTTTATAGCCCGAGCCTGAACTCTTACGACAAATAAGTGTCGCCCATTTGCGTTTTTCCAACTCCTATTTACGACACACTGGATAAAACGGAGGGCGTCAAGGAAGTACCGACCAAGCTCGATAAACCCATAATCGAATGGACCACAATGAGTAACGCCTATGCTCCTGAGCCTTTCGTTCCTGCAACAAGTGACTTGATACTGTCTACGAACGCCTGATCTCCCTCGATCGTAATCCTCAAAGTCGATAATTCCGTCTTTTGCATTAGGACCAGGAGTACAATCAGCACCAAAAACCAAAGCAACCCCATAACACTAAAATTCGGGAGTTTTATCTTAGTCATGATGACTTATTTCATCATAGGCACCTAAAAATCAAGACCCATTTGCATAGATTCTCGAGCAGGGGATGCTTTTCGGCTACAGCCTTAGTCAGTGGAGAAAATGGATTCGATGACAAAAAGATCTTTGGAGAAAGAGTTTAGTCCGTAAAAAGGCAGACAATTACTCTAAATCTCTCTTTGGGGTGCACTTATGAAAGCCCCCCCCAAACAAGCACTCCAATGAACATACCGATAATCGGAAAGACAATACTCAAAAGAAAAGCCACGACCGCATACCCTTTATTGGAGCAAGAGCAGATAGCGCAAATCCCAAGGACAAATGCAATGAAACCTAAAATAGGGGGGAAGAACAGAAGACTGATAAAGGAGCAGACCAAGGAACCGGTCGCAAGTCCATTGCTCCCCTGGGGCTGAACAACAGTAGTATTGTACCCTTGCATATGGTGAGATCGTGAAATTCTTTTGATCGGCCTGCTCTGTGGACCTACGGATGGATAAACCTTCTGAGTTGGAACCGTACCAACGATATCAGAATAGCCTCTAAGCTCCACCCATTCTCCTAAATCCTGTGTCCACACCTGCGTGTACTCGTCAATCTTGCCAGCCCTGTACATAACTTGCAGGTTTTCCTTGGAATAAGGTCCCTTTTGCTGATTGTCCAAGCTGAGATAGTAAATTTTATTTTCCATTGAATCTATTATTGCATTAATTAGAATGATTTCTTCGAGTATTGACAAGTAGAGAACAAATCAAAAAGAAAGTCCAATTGATAGATCAACGCACAACTTGCATTAACTCGGACTTTCTCTTTGATTGAATTCGACTGCCGCGATGCAAATTTATGTCTCCAGAAACGGCGAGCAATACGGACCATATACGAAGGTGCAGTTTTACCGTATGGTGGAGGAAGGTAGCCTAGCCTCCAATGATTTGGCATGCCATGACATGCATACTTGGGTTCCTGTTTCGGATTTACTTAATTCTGCTTCAGTCAGATCACCCTCGGAGCAACAATATTCATCGCCTGTTTCTTCAGGCAATTCATCAGACATGCATCAATATGAGACTGGCATTGGTGAAGTATCGATCCACAGAGAGCCAAAGCTCACCGGCTCCATGTACTTGGTTGAGATCATCATTGATGGGCGGACGCACGCCAAGCTGAAAAGCAATGCCAGAATGACGGCTGAACTCGAGCCGGGTGATCATTGGATGCAGGCGATAGGCGGAGGTCTTTCCAGGGTAATTAACTTTCATGTCGAACAGGACAGGGAGCTAGCATACAAAACATATTTCAGTAACTGGGGCATCCTTGGCGGCGGATTGAAAATTGTGCCAATTTAGAAAGTCAACCACCCCGTTTTACCTATAACCCGAAGGCCGAGTTACTGACCCACTCCCAAACGTTCCCGTGCATATCAAACGATCAAGAATCACGGGTTACGCGGACCGGGAGTTATGATTCCCTAGTCACTTACATATAACGCAAAATTGGAGGAAATTGCGGAAGGCCTGAAAATAATCTGTTAGCGGGTGGTTGACCTAGCTACAAAGGGGGTTGAATGGTTGGGGCCAGCCTCTAATTAGCCAAAAACCATGAATAAATTTGACTATTTCGCGCTTTTATATACTTAGTGTATATGCTTTAAATATAAATCGTGGCTGTAAAATATGAAAAAAATGATTAATATACTAATGTTCGTACTCACCGCCCTTTCGTTAAGCGGCAAAGCTTACAAAGCTGAGATCCTTCCCGTCAAGGATAGTGATATGGGGGAGGGCGTTACCTGGAACTCTATGACCCAGGTTGGTACCCAAGTGAAATACGTCTATACGCTTCGACATCTGGACGCCGACAATCTTCCTAACACCAAGGAGGATATGAAAGCCGTTATATCGGGTATGATACTCGGTCAATTGCAGGTGGAGTATGACGCTGAGCGTGGGGATCCAGCACAAACCATTAAACGTTTGTTTCAGGAAGGCTTGTCCTTCCATTACACCTACCTTGATAAGAACGGTAAGCTCCTCTTCGTTGTTGAGGCCGGGCTTAAGGATATGGAGAAGTAAGAACAGATTAATCGGGTTCCTAACGGGTAATGGGGTCATCATGTGGGGCAACCGCCTGCTCCTTTTGCTTGAAGGCAACAGAGCAGGCACAGGGCACAGGTGCGTGCGGACATGCCCCCCTTAACCTAAAGCACTACGATCGTTTAACTCAGATGGTGTCCAAAAAGGAAAAAAGGCATTGACTGAATGAAGGGGAAGGGAATAACCCGGGAAAAATAGATCCCTACGGATTGGGACACGATTTTTATGTTGGCAATGATGGGGCTTGCAGGTCTTTGTGCTTCTGCCTGTAGAAGGTTATTTCTTTCGGCTTGAGCCCTAACGGCTCAGAGGAAGGTGCAACTGGTCCGCCGTGGGCGAGATGTCGACAAGGGGCTGGTACCGATAGAAAACCTCCAGCATAAGGATCGTCATCGTAGTCCGATAAAGATCGGTATCCCCATGGAAATGAGCCCCCTGAGGCCAGTGTCCGTCCTGGGTTTGGGTTTTGAGCAAGATTTCCTGGAAATTTTCCTTCCAGGCCCTCCAGTACTTTGCCCCCCCGTTTACGCCCGTTGCCTGGAAGCAGGCCTGGGCATGATAGTACCATTCGTAAACATTCACCTTGGACCATTCCCCGGCTTGATTGTTCACAATCCACTCCAATCCTTTTTGCACTTCAAGCGATTTTGCGTTTTTCCACAACTGTAGGCAGAGCACTCCCGCTCCAGTCAGGCTCGCTTTGCCGCTGGTTCCTTCCTTATAAGCAAATTTTCCATCATTGTCTTGGCATCGCTTCACATAGGCCATCGCCTTGTCCATGGCCAGTTCGAGTCCATCCAACCGAAGGCCGGTCAAGGTGGCCGCCTTGAGGGCTTGAACATTCCACCCCGTAACCGAGAGGTCAACGTGGGCTGTCGGTCCTTTTCGGTAACCATAAGCCCAACCGCCACTTTCATGCTGCCCCTTGATAATGGCCTCCGTTGCTTTCTCGGCGAAGGGTTTCAGCTTTCTTTGCTTGGTCATCGCGTAGGCTTCGCAAAGAGCGTAGGTTCGGATCGGGTGCGAGTAGGAACCTCTGTTGCCTTGGGCAATTCCGGAATCTTCCGGGGGCGTGGAAATAAGTGATTCGATTGCTCTGTGAACTGTTGTTCCGTATTCGGGGGAGTCTTGCAATTGGCCATGACCAAGAAAGCAGAGAAGAGCCATTCCGGTCATGGCGTTCTTGTCGGTTGAAAACGGGAGCCCGGATTTCCTGTCGTTGGCTCCCCAGGAACCATCGTCGTCTTGGTTGACCTTGAGCCATTCTAGTCCTCTAGAGACGGCATCGTAGACCTGCTGCTGGCCGCCTCCTGAGGTTATGCTCTCGACTCGGGCTTTTCGGTTGGACCTGTTTTTCATCGGCTCGGGCAAAGCCGAGCCAATTGCGGAAAGAGCAGTGGAGGCCGATGCGTTTTCCTCCAATCCGGAGTTCTCCCGCACGGGCTTATAGGCCTTCACAAACACCTCGACCTCAGCAATTGAATCGGGGTTAAGTTCCCCCTCAAGCTTCTCGACAAGCTGTTGAGCCCGCTGGTTGCCGCGCAATAACGAAATCTTGGCCCATTGATATGCCTTAATTTGATTCTTTTGTCCAAGAGCTCCACGACTATGTAGCAGACCCAGGTTCATTTGAGCGAAGCCATGTCCTTGCTTGGCCGCACGGAGCCACCATTCTGCAGCCATTACCGGATTTCGTTTCAAGCCGGCGACGCCATTCATAGCCTTTAGTCCCATTTGGAACTGAGCTCGCTGATCGCCGCCTTCAGCCCTTTCGCGCCATTCGTCTAAACTGATTACCTCGGTCTCTTTTCCCGGCTGCAGTGGGTGTGACGGCTTTTCCTTGAGAAACAGTTCCTTCGCCTCTTCGGAACTGAGGGCTCGATCGTAAACGCGGATATCGTCAATTACTCCGCTGGTCTTGAATGCAGGGTCGCCGGAACCGTGGATGCCAAAATAAGTATTTCGGCCAAGACCCTTGTAGACGATCGAATTTGGATTTTGTTGCGCCGCTACCTTTTGCCCGTCCACATAAGTACTTTGCTTGTTGGCATTAGCATCGACCGTGAAGACGACTTGGTGCCAGCCTGTGCCGCTGTAATTTGCCTTTCCCATGGAGTGAACCCAGTAAGCACCTCCCTTCCTCCCTATGAAAAACAAGCCACCGGTTCCGGAATGATGGTCAGTCTGCCTATTGTCCATTCTCAGTGTGACATAACTACCTATTGAGATGATCTCGGCTCCCATGCTTCCCTGGCGGCCTTCAAGCTTAGACCAAGCGCCAAGCGTGAGGGATCTTGGCTCGCCCATCAGACCGTCAATCTTGATGTGGTCGCCTAGTTTAAATTGATAAGCGCTGTTTGCCTTGCCGAGACGATCGACTGTCAACTGGGCACCAACCACCGTGCCGTGATGATCATCGTCCGCTTCATTCCGTGCATTGCCGTTGAAAGGATAGTAGGCAACCAACCCTTTCCGGGAGAAATCAGGTAGAGGAGCAGACCGCACCGGTTTGGGTTTCATAGGATTCAGATTGGTTACGGACGGAACAACGGCGTTCTTCAGTTCGTCGACGGAACCTTGCTGGAGTTGCTTGACGGACAGTATCCCTGTAGTGGGCAAGAGGGACGAAGACGCCTCTTGATCCTCCTTGGTGAAGTGCTTACGGCTTGGCTTGCTGGTGAGAATAAAACGGAGGTCGAAGATGAGGTCACTGCTGATGCCGGCACGTTGGTGTACTTCAGCTGCCAACACATTCCGTCCTTTTTTTATATCTTTGGAGTCGATGCTATAGCTTATAAATATACTTTCCTCCTGACCTGAAATCATTTCCAATGATAGCTCCCTGTAGTCGATGTCGCCGACAGGCATATTGTAGCGGATGACCTCTTTGCCGTTCAGGTAGATGATTGCTCCGTCATCGCAACGAAGACTCGCCAAGCTATCCGTCTCCCCCAAATCTTCCGTTACCTCGAATTCGGCCCGGAAATAAGAGGTGATGTGTTTTCTTTTTTCGTTCGGACCGAATTCGATTACAGTGGCGATGTCATCGTCTCCATACCCGAGTGGTGAGTAACCAGAGTCCCAATCGGCATCATCGAAGTCCACTTCCCGCCATTCGGTACCGAGATCCCTGCCGCTGTCATCGTATTTCCATTTACTGCCAATCAATCGGTCGACTTGAGTTTGTCGCGGGAGAGCAGGTGACTTTGTTTCCAGCGCATCTTCAGCTTCAGTCAACACTTCACTCGTTTTCTCTTTCTTTAAGTCTTCGGCTAAACTTCTAGCCTGTGTGGTATCGCTGGACTTCTCGCCAACCCCAAGCTCTAACAGAGTTGTGCTATTTTCTTCTTCCTCCGGGGAAAAGTATTGGGCCACAGTGTAGACGAAAGCAAAGACCGCCACAAAGAGCAGAATTGTGCAAGTTACCAGGAATGCTTTCATAAATTATTTTATGCTACCAGGAATTGTTTACGCCATTACAATCTTCAACTTTATTTGTACTCGGTCCACGCTCACCATTTGCGTGAAACGAAAATACACTTAAATCTCGACGAACATGGGGAAGGTATTCGTAGTTTACTACTCGATCTTTTCACCTTTCTTGTTGCTGGTGCGATTGCTTTACTTTTACATAAGGTCAATGGTGGCGATGCTTTACACATACCTAAAGTTCGACTCACTTGGGATTGGTTTTCGCCTTTTACTCCGGATCAATTTAGGTTTGGAGTTCGGCCTCAAACATCGCCTCGATTCGAGCTTTCTCAAAATGGCCATTTTCACATCGAAGATATAGACGTGATTGCCCCCATTTGTTGATCGAATCCACATCTACCTAATATGGTAAAAGTAGCTTGATAAATCTTAATTTTTGTTTAGCGAAGCGATGTGAAGAGCACTGCAGTCTCTCAAATTAGAAGTGTCAACTTTAGCATTTTTTGAAATTAGGCTAGCAGCGACATTCTCACGATTTTTTTCAATCACAAGCCAAAGGGGTATTTTTCTTCGTAATCCTTTCCATTAACAGTTTTCGATCTACCAGAATCTATGAGTACTTTTATGACAATAAAATTTGCCTAATCAATTTGTATCTGAAAGCCAAGAAGTTCAAACGGGCAATTTTAATCGTTTAATGATATCAAACATTGACGGATATGTTAAAAATATGATTAATCGCATTTTATGTCTACTGTGCACATAACTAAAGGAGGTGCCAATCACGGTCCTTTCACCATCGAAGAGATCAACTCCAAGTTGGTAACTGGCGAATTGTCGACAAACGACAAGGCTTGGTTTGAAGGCTCATCCGGTTGGCAGGAATTGTCATCCTCTCAGTTTGTTGAGTTAGGCGTGCAGTCCGCTCCGCCACCGCCGCCTGCAGGACCGGCCGGACCGCCCCCCCCTTTGCCAACTGAAGAATCTCCGCCTCCACCTATTCAGCCTGTAAATTTGGTCTCAAACGAAGATGGAATGAAAAAGCTTGAACCGGTTATTGAGCTGGCTTTGGCGGATGGGGTGGTAACTGAAAAAGAGCGAGAGATCTTGTACCGAAAAGCGGATGAATTCGGAGTTCCTCGAGATGAATTGGATATGATTCTTGACGCAAAAACCCATCTTATCAAAAAGGAAAGTGTAGATGAGGTGCCGTCTAAAGCACATGGCAAGTGCCCTGCTTGCGGAGCTCAGATAGAATCCTTCGTTACCCGTTGCGAGTATTGTGGTCATGAGATCAAAGGGGTAGGAGTCTCTGGTCAATTGAGCAGATTCAAGCAAGAACTGGAGGACGCGGAAAAACAAGCATTAGTCGAACTGAAAGAAAGAAAAGATGAGATGGATCCATTCAACAGGTTTTTCAAGAACTTGGGTGAAAACATGGATAATGGTAATGATTCCACTCAGGGAATCATTAGATCCAAGCAAATACCTGTAATTACAAATTTCCTTGTTCCTAATTCGAGGGAGGATATTGTGGAATTCCTCATTTTGGCCAAGTCGCAAGTTGGCTCCTTAAAGGTAGGATTAATGGAAAAGATGAATGAAGCTACGCACAAAAAACAAGCTTTCAAGTCAGCCTGGAAAGCCAAGTGCGAACAGGTCGTCGCGAAAGCAAGAATGTCGATGAGCGATGATAAAACGACCTTGGATATGGTCGAAAAATTGGCTAAGGAACTCAAAATATAGAACGAGAGGACATAACAATGGGCTTGTTAAGCAGTAAGAAAGAAGGAGGGATGATGGATGTCATCCGTTGTGACGAAAAAGATTACTTGATTTGGAAATGGAGACCTTCTGGAGAAGCGAATACTACGAATAAAGAAAACGCTATCAGATGGGGTAGCAGTCTACGCGTTAAGGATGGCGAACTTGCGGTTTTCGTTTACGATCAGAAAGAAGGGCCCAATCAGGATTTCCTCGAAGGACCTCACGACGAAATTATAAAGACCGCGAATTTCCCCGTGATTTCTAAAATTGTCGGTCTCGCTTACGCCGGCAAGTCACCCTTTCAGGCTGAAGTTTACTTTATCAATTTGGCTGGAAATGTACAAATGAAGTTCGGAATCCCGTTTTTTGATGTATTCGATCCTCGTTTTCTTGATTTTGCAGTCCCGGTATCCGCTCGCGGAAGCATCACCTTTAACATTACTGACTACAAGGGTTTCATTAAGCTAAATCGAATGATTGACTTCCAAATCGAAGATTTTAAGAAACAAATCAATCAAGCCCTTCTTAAGCAAGTAAAGGGCGTGATCACTAACATCCCTGAAGCCAACGGCATTCCCGTGATACAGTTGGAAAGAAAAATACTTGAAGTCAATGATCTTATAGAGACTAAAATAAGGGAGATTCTGGAGACTGATTTCGGGGTAAATGTGAAGCGTTTTGACTTGGGCTCTATCGAAATCGACAAGACCAGCGAAGGTTATGCCGAATTAAGAAAAATTACTTCCGAGCAGCAGACCAAGACCATTGAAGCCCAAGCCAACATTAATATCAAAAACCTTGAGGATACCCAACGCATTAACTCTGCAAACATGGAGGAAAGCTTAAGAATCCAAAGGGAAGAGGCCCAGAGAGCTCAGAAATTACAAACGGAAAACCAGAATTTAACTGCTCATCAAATGAACCTGCAAGCCGGAGTCGGACAAACTGCAGCCGAAAGTATGGGGAAGATGGGGCAGGGCGGTTCAGGTGGCGGTGGCATGGATCCTGGATCAATGATGGCAAGCATGGCAATGGGAGGAGCAGTCGGCGGAGGAATGGCCGGAATGATGGGAAATATGATGAACGGTTTAAACCAACCACAACAAACTCCTCCCACCCCTCCTTCATTACAATATATGGTCATGCTTGACGGACAACAGGGCGGGCCGTTTTCAATGGAGCAAATGCAACAACTGGTTCAAGCAGGCAAACTTTCCTCTGACTCTCATGTTTGGAAGCAAGGCATGCCCGAGTGGGTGCCTGCGGGAACAGTTCAAGAATTAGCTTCAATATTTGGCCCACCAGCTTCAGTGCCTCCGCCTCCACCCACTCCACCCACTCCACCGCCTCCACCAAGTCCACCGCCTTCTTGAGGCTAGAATTTTAAGAATTTTTTTAAAGATGGAACCGACTATGAACGACGATAGTTTCTTTTCAATTAACCGCCTGATGGAGTTTGGGATGAGTATGGCAGTTGCTCAGCAAATGGTTAACTCGATGAATGAGGGAATGACCAAAATGCAGTTCCCTGGAACTTCGCCACCTGGTTTTCAAAGCCAAGTATCAGGTCATTACCATGTTATGGTCGATGGAACGCAAGCAGGGCCTTTCTCGGAGAATGAAATCCTCACCATGCTTCAAGTCAGGAAAATACACAAAGAGACCTATGTTTGGTGTCCTGGTATGACCAATTGGAAAATGGCGGAACAAGTACCTGAGTTTCTAAGGCTCGTTGCTTTAACTCCTCCACCTCCGCCTAAAGAGGCTTTTTCATGAAAATAAAGCTCGTGCCAGGGCTTTTCGCTCTCGGCTTTAGCCTATTTATTGCCGCCGCTTTTTATCTTTTCTCGCCTGAGCCAGACAGTAATTTCAGAAGAGCGTTAGCGATAACCGCACTTTTATACTCCCTCCAATCAATTGGAGGAATGATAGCAGTTTCCTACGAAACAGAGCGAATCGGCATGATCGTGAGAACCTGCGCCCTGACTTTGGGAGGGATTGGGCTGGCTTTTCTAACTTTGGCGGCTCTTTTTTCGACAAACGTCCCTTTAGTTGTTGTAGGTATGGGGTTAATGATCCTCTTTCAAGCAGCCTTAACTTATGCAATTTCGAAAAGCGGACAGTAATTCCAAGCGATAGTAGGTTTTATCAATCAGGATATATTTCCTTTGGGGAACATTTTTGAACTATGCTTTGAAAAATTCATCCTTAGGTTAGGCCGCAGTCCGGAAATAAGTTCGATACCTAAAGAAAAGCCCGCTCCATCAAGGAACGGGCTTTTCCAGTCTTTAAACCATCCGCCATCACCCGCTAGGCAATTCCCAGTTCCTCGTCGAAAAAACGAGTGAGCGCCCTAGTCCTTTCGGGCAGGAGGTGAGGCAATCCCTTCATGACCTCCACAAACGCGTTATAGAGGCTCCATGCGGCCCTGGACATGAATTCCTCGCACCAAGGCTCTCGGTACTCCTTGAGGACGCTTGGGAGGGCGGAAGGGGCTTTTAAAGCACAGACCCAAGACCTACAGACCGAATCATCCCGTGTTCGCAAGAGGAGTGCCTAGAGCCCGAACCCTCAGGTTGGACCTGGAAAAGGCAGGAATACCCTACAAAGACGAAATGGGACGATATGCAGACTTTCACAGTCTTCGATACACTTGGGGAACTTATTTGCAACGTAACGGGGTCAATTCGAGAGTCGCCATGGAACTGATGCGACACTCCGATCGGAAGCTGACCGAAAAAATTTACACGGACTCCAATTTGCTTCCTTTGGGGGAGGTGGTTCGCAGTTTGCCGGATGAAGGGCCGTTGACCAATATATTGACCAACCTTCCTGACTCGGATCGTCAGATGTTGTCGCAGATCGTTTTGTCCGCGTTATGAATGGGAAAAAGGTTATGGAGAGTATGTCGTAATGAGAGCTTCATACTCTGTCATTTTTATTTCAACTCTTAAGGATTTAAACTGATCCACATCTTCTTTTCATAATTGTAAAACCTAGGAATATCTTCCATTGATTGGAAATATAACCAACTGTTAGATCTAGCTTGGAAAAAGTATGGAAAGACAGCTGGATTGGAGAAAAGCCAACCCAGTGTTGGCTCAAAAAACCATTCGCTCGTGTAGGGGCGAAAGTTTTTCTGAGTCATGAGATCAAAGTACCAAGATTGGGGAATCAATCCAATTATGCTAGGATCGTTTTCAACCAAATTCAT
>Ga0315322_10004186_pt1 | contig 11110 bp, 8 predicted proteins | sample M110021515metaG_FD_203461 | JGI IMG/M metagenome (GOLD analysis project Ga0315322, IMG submission 203461) | Ammonia-oxidizing marine archaeal communities from Monterey Bay, California, United States - M1 100m 21515 | ecosystem: Environmental > Aquatic > Marine > Intertidal zone | place: USA... | reverse complement strand
CCCCGAGCCGGAGAAGATCGAGTATGACGGCGAGTATCTCGTAGATAAGCTCACCTCGGTGTACCATTCGGGCACGGTCCATGAGGAGCAACAACCCGCGCATCTGAAGATTCTGGATACCAATATCTGTGCAACCACCTGTTTGGAAGAGTACGGCAACCCATGCACAAAGTTCTGTCCGGCTCAGGTCTACAATATGCGCGAAAATGAAGAAACGGGTCGTTTGGAGATGGAAGTGGATTTCTCCAATTGTGTGCATTGCAAAACATGTGATATTCGCGATCCGTATCAGGTCATCACCTGGGTTCCGCCAGAGGGTGGAAATGGTCCGGAGTATGGATACTTATAGACGATTCGTCTCTGTAGACCTCACGCCCCAAATGGTAACCTCGGCGTCTTTTACACCGCAGGGTAAACCCTTTGGCAAGATACCGTGTCCAAGTGTCGTCTACCTGATTTTGGGTGGTGACGGAGGTGGGGATGTATAGGCGTTTCATCACGGGTGCAGCGCTGGCGTTGAGCACCATACTGGTCGGTGGAATGGTCTCTTGTTCCAAGGTTTCCAATGTCGATTCTGATTCGGGTGCAGACACCGATACAGACACGAAGGGAGATCCGGACTGCCCCGAGCAGGAGCATTTTCTGGATGTTTCCAAAGCAGTCGGTCCGGGAGCGTCTTATGACGCGCCACAACTGGATGCATGGTGTGAGGGCGACACGCTGGTTGTGGAGAGCAATGGGCTGCCACACTATACATTTGTGGCCATTACCCCCAATCCACTGGTGACCCAGGACTGGCACTGGGAAGTCACGCGCAGCCCTCAAGTTGCAGACGAACCCACCTCGCTGCCCCTATTGGGCTACGCCGGCTTTGCGGTGAATGGGGTTCCTTTTTATGGTCCCAATGAGGCGGCCGTTCCTGATCCCTACGGAGATCCGATTTACAACGATATAATGGATGGCTGTATGGGGCATGTGGGCGGGGAGTATCATAACCATGCTCTGTATGTGAAATGCCTGATAGAGAGTTCATTGGTCGAAACGCCCTGGACAAACCCCGAGCCGTCTCCCTCGGAACCCTCACCGATTGTGGGCTACGCTGCAGACGGTTTTCCGATCTACGGTCCCTACGGTTGCCTGGATGAAGAGTGTAGTGAAGTGGTGGAGTTCAAGAGTAGCTGGGTGCAGATTGGAGACCCTTCAACCTACGCCTGGGATGCCTATCAGTATCAGGAACAGGGTGGGAGCGAAAACCTGGACCGCTGTAATGGTCGCACGGGGGCGGATGGATCGTATCGGTACCACACGACGGCCACTTTTCCCTACATTATTGGTTGCTATTCCGGAACCCCCTCTTCGGATATTGGAGGAGACGGGGATGGTGGTGGTGGCGGGAATGGTCCGCAAACCTGTGAAGATAATAGCGATTGTGTGGATGCCTGCCCGGCCGGTTCGCTGGATTGTGTGTGCCATGAAACTCCCAGGGGAGACAAGCTGTGTGTGCCCACCTGTGAGAAGGATGAAGACTGCCCGGTCGCAGATCAGCCACTCACCTGCAATGAAGACCAGGGGATCTGCGTTCCCGGCTAAACATGGAAATCTTGTGTTCGGGTGATTGTACCCATGAGGTATTGTGCCCGCATGGACCCAACCGTTCAATCCCTGAATCAGCTTTCCGATGTGTCTGATACTGGACTCTTAACTCTGTTTTGCAGGGCATGGGTGAGTGCACATCGCCCGGATGTTTTGGTTGATCCGGAAGCGCAAGCGCTTGTGGCGCGACTTCGCCCTGTGCTGGCCGATTCGAATAGAAGACTGGCTCGGACATTGGCACACGATAGAATTGACCCGGGACTTGCCTTGTATGTGGGTGCTCGAGCGGCCAGATGCGATGGGTATATGAGGGAATTTATCGATCGATATCCAACGGGACAGGTAGTGAATCTGGCTTGTGGTCTGGACACCCGCTTTCATCGGGTTGCTCTGGGTTCAAAGGGCACGCGGTTCGAGGTAGATCTTGAACCAGTGATGGCCCTGCGAGACCTGTTGCTGGGTAGCCCCGACGGGGTACGCGTTGTCAGTAGCTCTGTTTTGAACCAGGGTTGGATGGAATCACTGGAATCGGATCGACCCACCCTTATCATCGCCGAAGGATTACTGATGTATTTGAATACATCGGAAATGCGTCAGCTGATCTTGTCTATTTTGCACCGGCTACCCGGAGCGGAGTGGGTGAGCGATGTGGTTCATCGCCGTTGGGTACGGTCTCCCCTTTCCTGGCTTACCTCTGTGAACCTTCATCTGCGATGGGGGTTTGGGAAAGAGGCCCGATTTCAATCCGGATTGGGTTCGTCGAAGGAAATGGAAGCGTGGAATGATGAATTGGAATTCTTGGGAGACTGGTCTTTTTTTGATGAGCCGCCTTCGCCCCTGGGCTGGATTCGAGGATTTCGTCGCATCAGAACCCTGCGTAGTGCGCTGTGGATTATACATTATCGGCTGGGCTGTCGGGCGGAAGGCCAAGGGGCTGTTTGAGTGATGTGTAAGAACAGACGGGTGGAAAACATGCCTGTTTTTTGTGACTACATTTGAATTTACACGAGATTTATGGGAAAAATCACGACGCGGTGGTGCTTTGTTACCTTCGTTGAAGTGATGACTGTGAGACTTCCATGGAACATGTACGACTTCCCGATATTCAAATGACATTTACTGAGGATGGGGCTGTATTTTTGCGGTCTGGTTCTTCCGGAATCGGTGCGAAGGCGCCCCCCTTTGTCACGGCCATCCTTGCAATGTGCTCCTCACCGATGTCCCGAGAGACGATTGGTGAACGGCTGGGACCGGCGGCTGCTCAGGCCTATGACCAGCTGGTCGAGCTGGGATTGTTGACCACCGTGGAAAGCGCAGGTGAGACCCCTGTGATTTTCGGAAACTATGCGGGAATCGAGGTGCATCGCCGGATGTTGATGGATGATGTTCGAACCGAACTCTATCGGCAGGGGCTATGTTCGGTCATTCAACCCGGAGATGTAGTGATTGACGCCGGGAGTGGTACGGGCATCCTGGCAACCATGGCGGCGATTGCCGGGGCGAGGAAGGTGTACGCCATTGAAAAGACAGACATGGCTCGAGTCATCCATGCGGTGGCAAAAGCGAGTGGTGTTGGAGATGTGGTGGAGGTGATTCAGGGAGACATCAGCAAGGTTCAGGTTCCCGAAAAGGCTCGCGTCATCGTTCATGAGTTGTTTGGTGCCTGGGCCCTTGCCGAAGGGTTTATGCCAAATCTTTCCAGGTGCGCTGAAAATAATTTGACGGAAGATGGAGTTTTGGTGCCAGGCTGCATCACCTTGTGGCTGGCACCCCTTCGTGAAGCTCCCCCGATATTATTGCATCCGTTTCGGCGGCGAAGTCACGGTCTGGATCTGACTCCATTGTTGCCCGAGGCCAGATCACGGGCCAGCTTGCTGTTTGCCAATGAGAACCATGTGGGTACGCCGGCGCGGGTCGCAGACCTGCATTTGCCCTGTCGGGGCGTGTTTTCTGCAGAGATCGAGCTGGAAGGACCCTGTGAGGCCCTCGTAGGTTGGTTTGATTTACAGTTGGCGCCGAAGGTTTCCCTGCCTACAGGACCCCTGGACCCGGACACTCACTGGAGGCAGTCGGTCATTCCTCTTTCCCTCCCTCCCGGCCGCCACCGCATTCGTGTCCATGGTGGGCCGGATCCTGGAGACTTCAGTTCACTGATGGTTACATTTGACGGGGATGGAATTCGGCAAGATGTGTGCTTTCGGTAAGCAGAAGGCGGACCGGTTCATTTAACGAAATAAACGGCCGACGACCCGAACAAAAAATCCAATCCGCTTGATAGCTACACGCACTCGACCTGCTTGATGTCCTTTCGTAATGAGAACGAGACGAGCAGCGACTGGAGGGCGGCCATGTCTACGGGCTTTTGTAGAACTGGGCATGTGGCGTTTTGCAATGCCGTGCGATCGTTCTCGGTAATCGCTCCGCCAGTGATAAATGCCCACCGATCGGTCAAATCCGGCATGAGTCGCTCTACTTTTGTATACAGGGCAAGCCCAGAGGTCTTGGGCATGACGACATCACACAGCACGACATCAAACGTGCTTTTTTTGGAAAGTACGTCCAGCGCCTCTTGCGCACCAGCTACATAAGTCACATGGTGCGCTTTCATCATTTGTGCCATCAGATGGCCAACACGCTCATTATCGTCAATCAACAAAATGGATAATGGCCGCCCGGTGCCTGACAAAGAGTGTTTTTTAGGAAGCGTTGCAGGAATTGCGCCTCGATAGGGGGGGAAACTCACCTGAAAGACCGTGACTTGTTCGTTGGATTGCACATCAACGCGTCCCTTCATACCCGTTACGATTTCATGGACGATGGCTAGCCCCAGTCCTGTTCCCGTTCCAGGTTTGGTGGAGTAGAAGGGGGTAAATAATTTGGAGAGGAGGTGGTGGGGAATTTCCTCGCCGTTATTTGTGATTTTCAGTAGCGTCCGTTCGTTCTTGTCTGTATGCGTGGAAATGGAAACCCGTCGATGTTCCGGGGCCAGGTTCTGTACAGCATCCACGGCGTTTCCGACGAGATTTCCCAAGATCTGCTCCAGATTTGCGCGGCTTCCCCAGATAAAAGGAGTATCGTTCACCGTAACGGACACAGATATTCGGCTGATTTTTGATGGGAACTCTCGTGCGACCCATTCTTCGACAATATCGTTAATATAAACGGGTTCCTGGTTGAGTTTGGATTGACCACGCGCGTACTGATTGACTCGCGCAACGATATTGCGAATGAGAAGCGCTCCCGCCTGGGCATCCTCAAGGCCCACTAAAACCTCTTTCAGCGCTTCGTCATTGGAATGAAGGGCTGAACGCTCCAGGGTCTGAATACAAAGGCTGAGATTACCAAGCACTGTAAACAAGGGATTATTAATCTCATGCGCCACACCGGCGGCCATTTGACCCACGGGATTGAGCCTGGAGATTCGCTGCTCTGAGATTTGTTCGCGTAATCCTTCCTGCTCGTCTCGGAGTGTGGAGGTTACTCTTTCCATGTGTGTTTGAGCAAGACGTTGGTTGTAAACCATAAATTTTTGCGCACCAATGGCCACCAGTAGATAGGAGCCGACCATAATTATGATCTCCGCTGAACTCGCTCCGGCCATGAACATCAAGCCAATGAGAAAAAGGACATTGACGCTCGTGAGGATTTGGAGTTTTCTTCCGCGCCACACGGTGGCATATCCGATGGCACCGGGTAACGACAAAATCCAGATCGGTGCTTCCGGGGAATACGCATAGATGTGCAGGCCTTCAACAATGAAATTAACCGGGAGCCGAACCCATTCCAGTTTTTCCAACAGTTGACTATTTGTGTTTGGACCGCCGGAAAATCGTTTGTGCAATATGCCTAATGAAATGTTGAACGCAAACGTGAACGGAGCGATAATAAATAGAACCAGAGGGTTTTCGACGAACGCGATAAAACCCAGCACCAGCAGAAGATAAGGCACGGGTATGACTGAGTTCATGAACTGGGGTCGGATCTGTAGCCACCACCGTTCCCGGTATTGCTGTGCAATACTCGAATCATAGGAAGAGTGGGCTTTATCTTCACTCATCATTATTCGCCCCATAAATTTTGCCGCGTAATCAACGGAGTGTAGCACAGTAGTAACCAGTGCTGTGGATTTTGAAACCGTTGTGTGAGAACTGCCTGGCCACAAAATGGGTTGTGAGCGTGCCTTAGAAAGTTCCACGGGCTTGATGTCTGGTCGTAGGTGCTCTTTGGAGACATGGCTGTGTTCGGCTCAGGAAAATCATCTTGTCAACTTGGGAACACGCGAACTACATAGAGCGTGAGAGGGAGCATTCATGAATAGTACTGTGGGTCGGTTGGCTCTTTGTGCCGGTATTGGAGCGTTTACCATAGCGCTGGCCTGGATTGGTGGGCAGGGAAGTCAATCGATAGGAAGTTTCTCCCTGTTGATGCTATGCGCGCTGGGGGCAATGAGTTTGCAATGGCTGGCTTTTGTGCCGGCGGCCATCTTACAAACAGAGCGATTTTATGACCTCATGGGGGGCCTGACCTATATTGGATTGATTGTTTTGTGTGGCGTGTGGGCGACTGGCACGGAGTCGTGGTCTCTTCGAAATATTGTGATCTCTGCGATGGTAATTCTCTGGGCTGTACGGTTGTCTTCCTTTTTATTTCGAAGGATCCATGTGGCGGGCAAAGATGGTCGTTTTGATGAAATGAAATTGGTGCCTACACGGTTTTTGATTCCCTGGACGCTGCAGGGACTCTGGGTGTTCCTTACGGCGTTGCCCGTGTTGATCTTGCTCACAGATGCTGGGGAGCCCGTTTCCGTGGGTGTTTGGGAGGTCATTGGGTGGTCTTTTTGGGGCACAGGCTGGGTGATAGAGGTCATCGCAGATCGGCAGAAATCTGCGTTCAACGCCAACGCGGAAAATAAAGGGCGTTGGATTGATACAGGACTATGGGCCTACAGTCAGCACCCAAATTACTTCGGTGAAATTTTACTGTGGTCGGGGTTGTGCGTTTCGGGATTCGGACAATTCGAAGGAGCGCAATGGATCGCGCTGCTGTCTCCTGTGTTTGTGTATGTACTACTCACAAGAATTAGCGGGATATCGTTGCTGGATGCGCGCGGTGAACTGCGCTGGGGAGCCGAGGAGTCTTATCAAAGATATCGGGCGAGCACCCCGGTTCTCATCCCGTGGAGGCGGGGTTCCAGGTGAGCCAGCACTCGATAGCGGGATCGTATTTCGAGATCCTTTTCGTGTACAAAGAGAGGTAGAGAGGCGAGTTCTTGTTCCAAATGTTTGCCGCAGCGGGTAGTGTTTGGGGTAGCAGCCGTGACTGGAGCGCTCATGACGTCGTTATCCATAAAAGACCAAATTCTTGGCATTCTTCAACATTTGCAGGATGGATTAATTGAACGGGAAGAGTCCGTTCGGCTCGCACTGCTTGCCTCGATTTCTGGTGAGCATCTGCTGCTGCTTGGTCCACCGGGGACGGGCAAATCCATGTTGGCTCGAAGGCTCCATGGCGCCTTTCGGGAGGCGACCTATTTCGAGCGATTGTTGACTCGTTTCTCCGTCCCCGAGGAACTGTTTGGCCCGCTCTCTGTTCGAGCGCTGGAGGAGGACCGGTATTTCCGTCAGACGCGTGGCTATTTGCCCCAGGCCCATATCGGATTTCTCGACGAAATTTTCAAGGCCAATAGCGCCATTTTAAATGCGCTGCTTACCCTGCTGAACGAACGGGCCTTTGACAACGACGGTCAACGCGCCGGGGTTCCCTTGATTAGTGTAGTGGGTGCCTCCAATGAATTGCCGGAAGGGGAAGAACTGGACGCATTGTATGACCGCTTTCTATTGCGACTTTATGTGGGACCGGTAAGCGCTGCGGGAGTCGATGCGCTGATGAACCTGACGGGCAGTGCGGATGGTGCTGTGCCAGAGGCATTGCAACTCAGTCCGGAGTGGCTAACTGCCGTTCAGGTTGCAGCGCGTGAAGTGGAGTTGTCGGAAGATCTTCAGGATTTGCTGAAAGATCTGCGACGGTTTCTGGAAACTCAGGGAATCGGATTTTCAGACCGCCGGTTGTTGAAGGTGGTGGGTTTGTTGCGGGTGGCGGCGCATACGGATGGGCGTACTGTGGCGACCGTTTGGGATGCCTATCTCGTGCAGCATTGCGCGTGGGAAGACCCGAGTCAGCGTTCTGTGGTTCGGGATTGGTGGGCGGCCCGTGTGGGCACATTGCGTGCCACGTCTCCAACCCGACTGGTAGAAATGGTTTCTGCGTGGGAGTCTCGGCTGAACGAGCTTCAGGGGCAGAAAGCGCAGCAAAAAGATGGCAAGGATCGGCCCTTGTTTCAGCATCCGGACGGAACGCTTACCACCGCATCTATCCTAGACGAGGAACAGACCACGCGGGCTGGAGAATCACTCTATCTTGCCCCTGAACTGAACAGCTATCAGGAGGCGAGAGCCTCTCGCACGAAGCCCGATGGGCGCGGATACACAGAGAGCGAACTGGCCGAGCTGGATTTGTGGGATGACGGGGGTCAGTTTTTTCGTTCCTGGCCGGGTGCGGCAGCGTATCTGGCTGATCCCCAGAATCGCCTTACCGCCAAAACCGAGTTGCCACCGGCAATGGGACTGGCGGTGCAGGAAACGAGCCATGTGGCCGGGTGGCTGGAACAAATCGATGAGGTATTGCACACCATCGCACAGTATCTGGAGGGGGTAGATGCCCGGACAGAGGCGCTGGCCGAGGTGCGAACACATCTATGGCTAACCCCTGCTGTAGCCGATCAGGCGGCTCGCACCCTGCAGGAGAGCCGAACCAGGGCCGAGGGGCTTCAGGAGCGTCTGCAGAGCCTTCGAGGGGGCTTTGAATCCCTCCCCGTGAACCGTTGATCGGAGATTTACTGGAACGCTCCTACGCGGAGCTGGATGCGCTCCCGGCAACTTTGTTTCCGCCGGTTGTGGCCCACCCGGTGGGTTCACTTCGCGTGCGTTCGAGGGCGGTGAATGCGTGGCGAACGGCGCTGCTTCACGGACAGCTTCCGGCAGCCCAGGTTTGGCCCTCTGAAGCACTGCACCGTGTGCTATGCGGGGCTGTGGAGCACATGGGGATTCTTCGGTTCTCTTCCGGCCAACCCGAACTGGTGGATCTTGTTCTTCAAGATCTCCTAAGACAGGTCGCGAGGCTTGCGGCTGAACACGAGCACCGGATCGCGGAGCATCTGGCTGCACTCCGCACCAAAGCGCGGCAGGAGTGGGAGCTGCCTTCAGAACCCGTGGCGGCCACGGGGGGAGGCACCTCCACCGATGTGGAGAACTCCCGAACCGGTGAGAGTCGCGCGGGGGGCGAGGACGACGGCTCGGGGGGATGGGTGGGTCGCCAGGAGGGCGGAGAGGCACCAGGAGAAGCAAAAGCCCGCGAGATGGATGCCCAGCGTCTTGCAGCAGACTCTGCGCGTTTGGCCGAAGAAGAAACCCTGCAGGCCCTTTCGGAACGCCTGGATGCCACCTGGGCACCACGAGTGGCGGCCTGGAGGCATCTTGCGGATGTACTGGGAGACCTGCGACTCGCATTGGCCCTTGGCTTTGATCTGGAGAACCGGGTTTTGCGACATGTCGGCTGGGAGGCCCTGACTTCCCTGCAGCGCATTCTCGATCAGACGCCCCAACTGCGGACCCTGATTCACACGCTGGGTCGGATGAATCAACCCCGCGGAGAGGAGCGTGCCTCCGTGCTGGACGAGGTGGTTTCGCCGGTGCGCCGGGTGGTTGAAGAACGGCGAATCGTGCGGTCAAGACGGGTACCCACGGAGGCCAGGGGCATCGAGCGAAGTGGGGATATCTCGCGGATGCTGCCTACAGAGGCGGCCTTGTTGGTCCATCCCACACTGCGCCTGTTGTGGCACGCCCGAAGAGTGGAGTCTGCCCTCGCCACATATCGCTACGAGGGACAAGTAGAGGAAGTCGTTCGCATCCAAAAAGAGTCCGCCCCGACAGAGCGCAGCAGCCATCGGGTGCCCGAGCGGGGTCCTGTCGTCATTTGTCTGGATACGTCCGGTTCCATGCAGGGGGCGCCGGAGCAGATTGCCAAGGCCCTGGTGCTTGCAGTGGCACGGGCAGCCCATGAGGAGGGGCGTCTGTGCAAGGTGGTTCTCTTTAGCGGCCCGGCCCATGTGGAGAGTCGGGAGGTAGACTTCGGACCCAAAGGACTCGATGCGTTGCTGGGATTGTTATCGATGAGTTTTCACGGCGGGACGGATGTGGATTGGCCGCTGCGTGTGGCATTGGACACGCTCGAAGAGGAGGGGTGGGATCGGGCCGACCTGCTGATTGTGAGTGATGGTGCCTTTGAGGTTCCCAGTGGAATGGTCGAGCAGATCCATATGGCGCGAGAGCGCCATCAGGCGCGCACCCACGGGCTGGTGATCGGAGTACAAGGATCGGAGGCAATGGAGCAGCTCTGTGATCCGGTTCACTTGTTTGCCGACTGGGCTGCTGTGGGTGGCTTTGACGGGCGAGAGGGCCGCTAGGGACTCTCCTCTGCGGCGGGTTCCTGGCAACCAAACCCAATAGTCATGACCAGGGTAGACGAGGCCTTGAGCTGTGCACTGGTGGCGATGGTGCCGGAGGCGCAGTCCGAGCGTGGCTTGGAGGAACCCCCGGTGCCCCCCACGGGCGCAATATCTTTGGAGGTGCCCAATGAAACCTCCCATTCCGTACCGGAGAATTCTGCGGTAAGCGGTGCGCATCGCAACAGGATTTGGTCCATGTACCAACCCGCCCGGCTTACAAATCCGGTGACCCCATATCCGCTGGGGCAATCTCTAAGGTAGGGCGTGCCGGTGCCCCCGCGAGCGGGCCCCGTGGTGATGGTCCCGGTGCTGGCGGTGCAGGAGGTGCCCACACAGGAGAAGTTCATGGGAGCACATCGGGTGGCTGCGGATGCAATATACGGAGAGGCCGTTAATTCTCCGGAAAATCCAACCAGGACCTCTCCTGCTCCGCAGGCGTCGTCGTAATTTGTGCCCGCATAGGTCCCTCCTTGAGGGGTGGATTTCCTGACGGTTGCCCCTGAAAAATCGAGTCCGAGGGGATCTACCAGCCCCAGGGTTGCCCACCCAGCCGGTCCCAAATCATCTCCGTCATCCGGGGTGATTGAGCACACCCATAGATCGTCTTCTTCCCGGTCTTCTGCGAGTATCGTGTCACCGGTCAGTGTGGTGGTACTGGCTGTGGTAAAGGCAACCCCGTTGAGCTGCCATTCGACGGTATAGGTGATGACGTCGCCATCCTCATCCGGCTCTTGAAAATCCACCTCGCATACCAGATCTTCGCTACTCGTAGGAGCGCTTGGGGTGAATACGAGTTCAGGGGCGAGGGGGGGCGTGTTCGCGATGGTGACTGTGGCACTGGTTTTGGGCGTGCCGTCTTCAGTGTCCGAGGGGGTCACGATGACATAGACAGTATCCTCTTTCTCGAAATCTATGGCGCCATCCAGCGTGTCGCTGGTTTCTGAAACCGCCAAT
>Ga0315322_10004182_pt1 | contig 11114 bp, 7 predicted proteins | sample M110021515metaG_FD_203461 | JGI IMG/M metagenome (GOLD analysis project Ga0315322, IMG submission 203461) | Ammonia-oxidizing marine archaeal communities from Monterey Bay, California, United States - M1 100m 21515 | ecosystem: Environmental > Aquatic > Marine > Intertidal zone | place: USA... | reverse complement strand
ATTGTCTTGCTTATCGGTTCCGGAACATAGGCATCAGCCCCTACCAGGTTCAACGCCACCGCAACCACCAAGGTAATCGCGGTAGGGTTAGCCGCTTTCTTCAAACTCCGTTTCACCGACACACCCGAAACAATCGCCACTCCCAAAGTCCAAATAGCGAATTCAACCCCCGCATTGTGAACGAACAAAACCGCCAACTCGCTTTCGCCCCACATATCCTGAACCAGCGGTATGGGAATGAAACCGTAATTCGCAATTCCTACCGCAAAGCAAAACGTCCTCAATCCAGCCCCTTTTTGATAGCCCATTGCTCGAGCGACCAACCAAGCTACGCACATAGCCATCGCCGTCATTCCGAAGCCAACCAGAGGAGGGACGATAATGCTAGACGCAGACCGAATCGTATCCGACCCGAGCACTACCGAAAGAATCAAACAAGGAAACAAAACGCGAATCAGCAGATTCATCAGGCTCCCATCAGCCTCGGGCTTAACCCAATTCCAAGAACGCAGTCCGAACCCGGCCATTATTATCAAAAAGACGGGCGAAATCAAAATCAGCAGTTGCGCATATTCCGACATTCCGAATCGGAACTTCGCGCCTAGCCTCATTCCGTCAACTTGAAAATCCTACCGTCAATCGATTCTCTTCTGACTTTAATGAAATATTTTTCGCGTAGTTGACAGTACTATTATCCCCTACCTACTCTTTTGATCAATGGCTTGGAGGGTTGATAGATACGTCATCAAAGGCGAAATACAAAATCAAATCCCGGGCAAGGTCACCGGCTTAATTTGGCTTAAAGGTCTCAACAAACCACTCGAGCTCAAACTCGCCGGAAACTGCTACCGCGACCTTGCTGGTGCACGCCTTGTATTCGAAAACCCACACCCCGAAGAAGGTGACTACACCGGCTTGGATATTTTCCAACATGGACTTGTAGGTGACATCACAGCTTCGAAGAAAGTGAAGATCCTCGTCGATCCAGGCGTCCCCACCGACACGTTCACCCCAAGCGGCCTTCCCTACGTAATGGCCAATTGCCTCTACCTAGAATGGTTCAGCGAAACCAACGGTCGCGTCCTCATCGAAACCACCGATTTCAAATGGACCGTCACGCTCCCAAATTGGAATCTCTCGGAAAACGAAGAAAGCGAACAACGCCTAAAGAACCAGCAAGCTATGTTCGAATTCATGGAAAAACTGGTCAACGTTATCGAGCCAGATGACGAAGTCGACACCGACTCTAGCGAAATGGACGAATTCCAATGGGAAGCTTTTCTTCAAAAATCCGATGCCCGCAGTGATATGCTGATGGAACTATTCGAAAAATACGGCGACGATCCTAAATGCGAACTCCTCATCGCCGACGCAATGGGCTGGGAAGTCGAGAGCATTGAATACCCTAACGAAATTGCCCCCAACTGGGATAAAGACGTCGAGGAATTCGATGACGAAGAAAGCGACGATTCCGATAAACGGTTCCCTAACCACCCGCTAATATCCATAATGATGGATATCAGTTCCCGCATATTCTTCGAGGCCGAATCCCGAAAGCTCCTAAACGACGAAAGCAGCAACCCGTGGAACCAGTTGCTTTGGCACTCCCAACTTACTGTGAGTAAGCTCGTCTCCGCGCTAGAAGATGTCGTCGAAGACGCAGAACCCGAACCCGGATTCGTCGTAGCCACTTTAAAGCGAGCCCTACATTTAATCCATCTCGCGATCGCGACTCTCGAAGCCGCCAGCCGACTCCAAGAAAAAAAAGAAGACTGGCAAATCGAGGTTCGAAAAGAACTATTCACCCTGCGAGAATCCATCTTCGACCTTATGCAAATCTACCGCAGATCCGGCTAGGAAACGCACCGTCGCATCAAGTTTTTCTCAGCCGATCGAATTACCCCTCGGCCAGGGCCAATATCACTTTCTTCGAAACTTGTATTCCTTTTTTGATGACAGATAAATTTAAGCTTTCATTGGGAGCATGCAAATTGTCCTCAGGCAAGAACAAGCCCACCATTACCGAATCCAATCCGAGCGTCTTTTTCATATCCGCAATAATTGGAATACTCCCTCCTTCTCTTAGGAATAGAGGTGGTTTGTCGAAAACGTCCCCGATTGCTCGCTCTGTGGCCTCAAATGCTTTCGCCAATCGGCGAGGTTGATCCTCAGGCGTATTCGGACGACCTGGAGGCACCACCAAATACGGCGAACCTTCATGCCCCATTTCAACCGTCGCCTTAATCCCAGCCGGAACTCTAGCCAAAATCGCTTCCTTCACCAGAGCACCGACTTTAAAAGGATCTTGATTTCCGACCAATCGACAAGTCAGTTTCGCCATGGCCTTCGAAGGGACGATCGTCTTGCTCCCCTCTCCCTGATAACCCCCGCCCATCCCATTGAACTCTAGGGTCGGTAGATAGCGAATAGCCTCGAATGGATTGTAGTCGGGATGCGGATGCAAAGCATCGATTCCCAGAAAATCCCTGTAGCTGTCTTCGTCAGCTCCCAACGCAGCGAGCTCCTCGCGCTCCCAGTCCTCGACTTGAGCCACATCATCGTAAAAGCCCGGCACCGTTACCCGGTTTTCCGAATCGTGCAACGACCCGCACACTTCGAACAATGCCTGCAAAGGATTGTACACAGCTCCTCCGTGCAAACCGGAATGCAAATCGCTTTTAGGACCTTCGAATTCCACCTCTAGAGCCACGATTCCACGTAACCCAACTGTCACGACCAGCTGATCCGCGCTCGGGCTCAGCGTATCCGATAGCAAAACCAAATCCGCTTCCGACAGTTCCGCTTTCCGAGCTTCCAAAAACGGCAAAAGGCTTGGGCTGCCAATTTCTTCTTCACCCTCGATCAAAAATGTAATTCGCAAAGGCAAACTCGGATTCTCCTCCAATGCCTGCGCTACCGCTGCGATATGCGCCATTTGCGGGCCCTTATTATCCGCCGCGCCGCGCCCATATAACCGACCGTCACGCTCGACAGGCTCAAAAGGATCCGAATCCCACAGCTCGATTGGATCCGCCGGTTGCACATCGTAGTGGCCGTATATAATAACATGCGGCCAACGCGCATCCCCTTCGCGCTTCGCCAAAACAATCGGATGCAAATCCGTATCCACGATTTCCACGTTTAGGCCCATTTCCCCAAACAAGCCTGCCAAAAAATCGCGCGAGCCATTCATTCCTTCCTTAAACGCCGAATCCGTCGACACGCTAGCATGCCGCAGATGTTCCTTCAGTTTTTCGATCGGATCGAACATTCTTCAAACCAAAGCGAAACCATCCACCTTTGGCAATTTCCAAACCAACCAGGCTAAATTTATCTCTAAGCGACAACTCAGTCTAGCGTTGTAAACGCCCTCAGCTACCCCTACCGAGCTACGCGATAGACGCACGTGGATTTCACAGGAACCTACCTTCCAAAGCCCTTCTTTAGCCGACGCCTTAACAGATCGTCCTTATGGGCGGTGTAAATCCACTCATTATCCGGGCTGATTCGAGCGTAATTGCACCGAGGCCGTCCGCCCGGCGATCGGACGACTATTAAAGAACGATTTGCCGATTCCTCGCCAGCAGGAGGAGCAACTTGCAACCCCAGGGCCGTCCCGATGAGCACCCGTCCATCTCGAAGGACCTGCAGTCCATCCAAACGACCTAGTCCATCCGAAGGCACCCCTAATTTATAAGCAGGTCGGCTTTGCCCCGAAATTCGTCCATCATTACTCACAACGAAGCCATGCACCGTACCCGAATCGAACTCCGCAACTAGCAATATCCTTTGATCCAAGGACAATCCGATTCCATTTGGCTTCCAATCAAGACTAACCGCCAAAGTACGTTTCTTAGATTTCGCATCTATCCGCCACACCGATTTATTACCCGGATCCGTAAAGAAAATCGTTCCATCATCGAGGATCGCAATATCGTTCGAACGCGTACCCTTGCCCAATGTTTCCTTTTCCCATGTATTCGGATTCCAAACATTTATGCCGTCATCTTCGCTCGAACACCCATAGAGCTTCCCATCCGGTCCAAACGCAATCCCGTTAGCCCTTCCCGTCTTTCCGTCAATCAACGTCTTAATCCCTGAATGTTTATCAATCTTGAATAACAACTGGCGAGGAACATCCGTAAAATAGAAATGCCCTTCGCGATCCCAGGCCATTCCTTCCGCAAATTGATGCCCTGAAGAAACCACTTCCCACTCGGATTCAGGGGCAAAAATATGGTCGGCAGCAAGAATAAGTGCCGGTAACCAAAAAACGAAAGCAACAAAGAAAAACTTCATACTTCAATTATAAATCCGCGCGCTACCAAATTGGCAATACGAGAGATGCCGCCGATAAGAAACATACTGCAACAAGCGAACACTCGCATTTTCATCTTGAATAAATCACTTTCTTACATTCCTCCCCCAGTACCCAATCATTGCTCTCCTGACCCTCTCCGACATGTTCTGGAGCCGAATAACGCAAATAACCGCCCAAGACGTCAAAGCCCTGATCGATCAAGAAGACGTTCTCGTCATCGATGTCCGACAACCGAAAGACTGCGAACTCTCTCACATCGACGGCGTGATTTTCGGCGACAAGGAAAGCATCCACCAGCAGATCGAACCAACCAGGTAGTCGCCGCCCATCATATGCTACTGCTACAGGGGATTCTCGAGTAAGACCGCTTGCCCAAACCTTACCAATGCCGGGTTCTCTCGCGTATTGAACCTAAAAGGTGGATACGCCGCTTGGCAAAAAGCTTTCCCCACGAAGAAAGACTAGCTCGCCTTCCACTCAACCAAATCGATTTGCAATACTTTCTGCCGACCGAAAGAGTTCCATGCCAAGCGATAAGCGATATCGACTGGCGTATTCAAATCCGGTATGCGATCGGCCATTTTCCACGCAACGCCCTGAATAAGGCGTCCCTTGCTGTCCTCCAAGGCGAACCTAAAATGGACATCCTTAAACACCTTTGGTCGCTGGCGAAAAACGACCTGCTTCGATCCGAAAATCGGCTCGCGATTTGCCTGCCCAAATGGCTGCAGCAAATCGATTTCGTCCATTAGATCCGAATTAATATCCTCAAGCTTGAGAAAAGTCGAAATCTCGATCGTTTTTTCCCAAACATGAGACTCCATAAACGCCTTCACCCCTTGATCGAAATGCTGACGTAAACGTTCAACCTTCTCTTTGTCGATCGAAACGCCCACCGCCATAGGGTGCCCGCCCCAGGCCTCCATCTCATCCGAAAAATTATTGAGAACGTCTACCAAATTCACGCCATCAATGCTGCGTCCCGAACCCTTGGCCAATTTCCCCTCGCGACCAAGTACGATACAAGGTCGACCATAAGCCCGTGAAACGCGACTCGCCACGATGCCAACCACTCCCGGGTGCCAATCATCTCCGTAAACGACAAGCCCTGAGTTATTCGACTGGCCCGCCTCAACTTGGGCCATCGCTTCCTGGGCAATCTTCTTTTCGATTTCCTGACGCTCGCGATTGAACGAATCGAGCTTGAGCGAAAGCTCCATACTATAAGAGGCATCGTCGCTCAACAACAGCTCGACCGCCAAAGCGGCGTCAGCAAGGCGGCCACTTGCATTAATCCGCGGAGCAATTTTAAAAGAAATATCGACTGGTTTCACTCCGTGGCTCGCATTCATGCCCGCGACAGACATCAGGCTCTTCAGCCCCATCCGCTTTGTCTTGCCCAAAGCATTTAGCCCGATACGTGTAAGCGTTCGGTTCTCATGAATGAGCGGCACCAAATCCGCGATCGTCCCCATCGAAACGAGATCCAAATACTCGCGTAAAACGATATCGAAAGCCCGCTGATCCTTCTGCTCGCGACGAAGCTTTACGATTCCATACGCCAGCTTGAAGACCAATCCAACCGTACAGAACCTTAAAGCCTCGTTTCCCTCGTCACAGTGCACATGAGGGTTAACCAACACGACCTCTTCGGGCAAGGATTGCTTGGATTGGTGGTGGTCCACGATAACCAAATCGCAACCCTGAGACAAAATATATTCCGCTTCCTCGAACGAATTTGTTCCGCAATCCAAAGCGATGAACAAGTCAGCCGCTTCGCCGCAATCCATCGCTCGCTCGGCCGCTCGTCTCGACAAACCATATCCCTCGTCCAAGCGAAGCGGGACGATGAATTTCGGGAAATTTCCAAAACGTTGAAGAATGTCTACAAGTAGCGTTGTACTCGTAACTCCATCCACATCGTAATCGCCACAAATAACAATCCGCTGACCATCATCGATCGCTTGGCAAATACGATTAGCGGCCTTCCTCAGGTTCGGGATTTCAAACGGGCAGGCAACATCGCTTAAACGAGGATTCAAAAACCGCCGCACCTCTTCGACATCAATGAAGCCGAGCCGAGCAACCAGCTCGGCAATGGCTCCACTAACCTGAAGTTCTTTGCCTAAAGTCTCTACGAGAGTCGCCGGTGGCTGACTATATTCCCAAGCGCTCAAAACAGGAGGCTAGTTCCCTTCCTTGACTTCTTTAGCGCCTGCTTGCCAATCATATTCCGGAGCCACGTCATGACTTGTCTCGACACTGCGACGATCACCCTTGTGCCACCAAAAGAAAATCGGACTAGCAATGAAGATCGAAGAGAAGGTTCCGGTAATGATACCGATCATGAACGTGAACGCTATGTCGCTGATCACTCCTGTTCCGAAAACCATCAAGGATCCCGCTGCAAGCAAAGTCGTAAAACTCGTCAGCAACGAGCGGGATAGCACAGCGTTGAGAGCCAAGTTGATAATATCGTAAAGCTTCGCAGTCGGTTTAAGTTCCAGCTCTTCGCGTATCCGGTCGAAGACGACAATCGTATCATTAAGCGAGTAACCGACGATCAAAAGAATCGCTGCGATCATTGGAGCAGTAAACTGGTGATCAGGCCAAAGGACGAACACGCCTACAGTAAGAAGAATATCGTGAATCGTCGCCACGATAGCTCCAATACCGTAACCAATTTCGAAACGAACCGCAATGTAGATCAAAATCAACCCGAGAGAAATACCGATCGCATAAAGAGCATTCTTCTGAATCTCCGCTCCTACCGAAGGACCGATATTATTACTGCCCAAAACTTTCAGACCAGCTGATGGAAAGGTCTGCATCATAGCGTCCACGACTTTCGAGCTTTCCTCGAAAGGCGTCTGCATCTTGAGAACCTCCGCTCCACCTCCAAGGGGCATTACGTATTGAGGAGTCACATCGCCGAGATCCAGATCCGCAACCATTTTACTAATATCCGATTCGTCGATACGCGTATCGAAAGACAGCGAAACTTCGTCACCACCAGTGAAGTCGATTCCGAAAATCGAATCCCATTTGCTTATCAATCCAAATATGCCGACAATCACGATTAGCCAAGAAGCGGCGAACGCAGGAAGGCGAAACTTCAAGAATGGAACCTTCGGTTTGTTCACGACGGAGAGCATCGGAAACTTCTTGATGAGATCCGTTTCGATCAACAGCTCAAGCAAGAGGCGGCTCACAACCAGAGCGCAGAACATCGTCGTCACCACACCAATCGCGAGAGTCAATCCAAAGCCTTTTACCGGACCAGTTCCAAAATAGAACATCACGAGCGACACGAGCAAAGTCGTTACGTTCGCATCGAAGATCGTCGAGAACACCTTATCGAAACCGCCTACCAAAGCGGACTTAAGCGTCTTACCGGCTCGAAGTTCCTCTCGGATACGTTCGAAAATCAGGATATTCGCATCCACCGCCATGCCGATTGTAAGAATCACCCCTGCAATCCCTGGTAAAGTCAAAGTAGCGCCGACGCTTGCCAGAGCTCCCAGCACGATCGCCAGATTCAAAACAACCGAGACCAAAGCAATCCCGCCGCCGATCATATAATACGAGATCATGAAGATAGCGACTAAGCACACACCCCATGACGCCGCACGCTTGCCGGAATTGACAGAATCTTTGGCGAGAGTCGGTCCGACCTCATAAAGTTCCGCAACCTCTAAGGAAAACTCGAGAGGATTGTTCAATACGTTAGCTAATTCAATTGCTTCACGCTGGGAAAAACTTCCCGAAATCTGAGCATTTCCATTGATTCGCTCGTTAACGCTAGGAGCCGAATAAAGTTTACCGTCTAAAACGATAGCCAAACGCCCCGCCGGTTTTGTCTGAGTGGGAGCCAGTCTACCCGTAATTTCTCCAAAGCGGGCAGACCCTTCGCTATCGAAGCTGAGAGAAATCTCATAGCCACCAACCGGATTTTGGATCGGATTTGCGTTCTCAACATATTTACCGGTCAGTGCGGGAAACTTGCTGACATAAAGATTTTCCTCGAAGAGCTCATCGCCCGATTCACGAGAAAGTGCCATGACCTGGTAGCCATAGGGCTCAGGATCGATACCCGGGCGAGCAGTAGCATGCACCTCGCGAAAATCCAAACGAGCAGGACGTTTTACATCGTCAAGAACCTCAGGATTATCCGTCAAATTCAGTCCAGCCAACTGAACCTCGATACGATCTTGGCCAACAGCGCGAACAACCGGCTCGGAAACCCCGTAAGAATTGACGCGCGCCTCGATAATTTCGATAGCCTTGGAAAGCTTCTCGTTACGCTCGATTTCCGGTAAACCAGCAATCGCATTCGGGTCAACCTGCAAGGTCATCGCAACACCGCCGGCGATATCCAAGCCAGGGCGCAAATCCGTCTTCGAATCATTCAACAACGCGTTTAACAGAATCTTGTTACGCTTTTCAACATTACGTAGCGAAGCTTCCAAATTGATCTGAGGGAAGAACTCCGAGAGATCTATCCGCTCTTCATTACCAATCGCCTTGAGAGCCATGTATACGCTCACGACACTGGTGTCGTTCACGACACGCTGCTCGGCACGCTCGAGGATCTGTAGGAACTCCTCGCTGTCAGTCGCCTCGCGAAGGTATTCGCCGAAGGGCTGATCTTCATAAGGGACAAGGTACGAAACCGAGAAGCCTACGATAACGATTGTCAGTATGAGTTTCCAGAGGTGCTTTCCAGACATGATTCGAAAGGGGGATATCCTGAGTTACGAAAAAAACGCCGACTACGCGGCGTTCTATTATAAAAGAAAAATTAAGCGTCGCCTTCGCTTGAAACGACTGTGGTGACCGAACCTTTGGTGATCTCGATCTTTGTGCCTTCCGCGATGCGAACCACGAAACGATCCTCCTTCACATTAGTGATCGTTCCATAGATTCCGCCTGATGTCACGATTTCAGCCCCAGAGGCCAACTCCGTGACCATCTTCTGATGAGCCTTCTGCTTTTTACGCTGTGGAGCGATAAGCAGGAAGTACATCGCTGCGAACATTATAATGATCGGCAGAAATTGGCCGATGCCTCCGCCACTTGCTGGAGCGGCCTGAGCGAGAATATTAGTAATTTGATCCATCGAATCGTTCTTTAAAGTTTGCTATGACGAGTTACTTGAAAAATGAAGTTCGCTACTCAATCCAGCCGCATTTCAAAAAGCAAGGACAGAAGAAAGGCACTGGTACAAAATAAACCTCTCTCCAATCTCTGACAGAAAGCCTTTAATCTCCTAACTTCGAATCAATTTGAAAGTGCAAAAATCCAAACGCTGGACCGTCGCCGACTCGATTGACCTCTATGGTCTGGGCCGCTGGGGGTATCCCTACTTCGCTATTGATTCCGATGGTTTCCTCTGCGTCAAGCCAGCCGGAGACGATCGGACCGTCCGAATCGCCGACGTAATAAAGGAAGCTGAAAGCAAAGGATTGAAGACACCCATCGTCATTCGATTCCAGGATTTACTCCGCCAAAGAGTTGAAAAGCTCAATCAAGCCTTTCGAAACTCCATCGCAGAAGAAGCCTATTCTGGAAGTTACCAAGGTGTCTTTCCCATAAAGGTCAATCAGCTCCGCGAAGTTATCGAAGAGATTCAAGAAGCGGGAAAGCCTTTCCAGTACGGACTAGAATGCGGCAGTAAACCGGAATTGATCATCGCCCTCGCTATGCACGAGGATTCGGAAGCACTCCTCGTCTGCAATGGCTACAAAGACGATGACTACATCCGGCTCGCTCTCTACGGACGAAAAATTGGCAAACGAGTCTTCATCATCGCCGAACAGCTTTCGGAAGTTCGATCCATCATTCGGATTTCTCAGGAATTGAATGTTGAGCCGCTCGTCGGCTTTCGTTCGAAGCTCTATGCTCAAGGCGAAGGCAAATGGGCCCTATCGACCGGTGACAACGCCAAATTTGGCCTGACCACCACCGAGATGCTCGAAGCCTGCTCCCTCCTTAAGGCTGCCAAACTAACGAACAGCCTTCAATTGCTACACTTTCACATCGGTTCTCAGGTCCCGAACATCATCACGCTAAAGAATGCGGTCATCGAAGCCACCCGCTATTACTGCCAATTGAAGAAGCTCGGTTTCCCAATGGGCTTCATCGACGTCGGTGGCGGCCTCGGTATCGACTACGACGGCTCTCAATCCAACTGGGAGAGCTCAATCAACTACACGCTCGAAGAATACGCCCGCGACGTCGTCTTCAACATCAAGCAAATCTGCGACGCCAGCGAAGTGCTCTGCCCCAATATCGTATCCGAAAGTGGCCGAGCGATCACCGCACCGCACAGTATCCTCGTCACTCAGGTCATCGATCGCATCTCCAAACGCGACAGCGTGCTCAAGGTTCCCAAGCATGACATCAAGGATCCAGTCGTTCGCGACCTCTACGAGATGTTAAACGGACGCGTTCGTTATGGTCGGCTCGAAAAACTCCACGACGCCCTTCAAAAAAAGAACGAAGCCTATTCGCTATTCAACCACGGTTACTTGGACTTAAAGGGTCGCGCCCAAGTCGAATCTCTTTTCTGGCAAATCTGCCAGAAGGTAGATCAGACAGCAAAGACTGGATACCAACCCGAAGAGCTCGTCGCCCTAAAACGCCTGCTTGCCGACCAATACATCTGCAATTTTTCAGTTTTCCAATCCCTGCTCGATCACTGGGCCCTCGATCAGCTTTTTCCGATCGCGCCGCTGACCCGCCTCGAGGAACGCCCTTCGGTCAACGCTATCCTCGTCGACATCACTTGCGA
>Ga0315322_10004181_pt1 | contig 11116 bp, 10 predicted proteins | sample M110021515metaG_FD_203461 | JGI IMG/M metagenome (GOLD analysis project Ga0315322, IMG submission 203461) | Ammonia-oxidizing marine archaeal communities from Monterey Bay, California, United States - M1 100m 21515 | ecosystem: Environmental > Aquatic > Marine > Intertidal zone | place: USA... | reverse complement strand
CAAGTCACCCTTCACTGTGCGAATCGCCGGGAGAGGTTCCTGTTTGGAAAACCAATTCGCGGCCAAGGCCATTTCATAATCGTTGCGAATTTTCTTCACTGCCGTTCCCATGAGGTATTCCGAGCGGTTGTCGGAATTTCGCCCGCGTACACCCGAATGAAATTTCTGTATTTGGTCCAGCAAGTACCAGTTGTCCATGCCGTGAAGAATCGGCCCCCGCTGGGCTTCCTGCGTGCTATGGCATAGGGTGCACTCGGCCACGATTGCTTCCGGTCGCCGCGAGCTATCCGAGGTGGGACTTTCCCAAGAGTCCGTTTGGCATCCCGTGAGTGCCACCCAAAAGACCACACAAAAGGCGATGCCCCAAAGCCCAAGTTTGCAGTCGAAGATTTTCTTCACGCCCCACAATCTAGTCCTCTGTTCGTTTCCGACAAGCGTGAATGATCCCCTTTCTTCTTCACTCTACGCTCCCGATGTGTAAAAGATTCACGAGCAATGGCTGAAGTCGAATTAGATTCCGTAAGCAAAGTCTACTCCAAGGACGTGAAGGCCGTGGACAACGTTAGCCTGACCGCATCGGATGGAGAGTTCCTCGTTTTGGTTGGTCCCTCGGGTTGCGGAAAGACAACTACACTTCGAATGATCGCCGGATTGGAGGAGATCACCTCCGGTTCACTCCGGATCGGCGGGAAATTTGCCAACGACTTGGAACCAAAGTACCGGGACGTCGCCATGGTCTTCCAGAACTTCGCCCTGTACCCCCACATGAAGGTCTTCGACAATATGGCCTTTGGCCTGCGAGCGAGAAAGACTCCCGAACCGGAGGTAAGGGCACGAGTGTCGGAAGTCGCTGGGAAACTAGGACTGGAGGAATTACTCGACCGCAAGCCCGGAGCTCTCTCGGGTGGACAACGCCAAAGAGTCGCCTTTGGGCGAGCCATTGCCCGAAGGCCCGCCGTATTTCTCATGGACGAACCTTTAAGCAACCTCGATGCCCGTCTCCGGGTTACCATGCGACGAGAACTTGCCATGCTGCACCGTGAACTGGGCGCCACCACGATCTACGTCACCCACGATCAAGTGGAAGCCATGACCCTCGGCGATCGCGTCTGCGTAATGAATGAGGGGATAATCCGACAAGTCGGTACGCCGAAGGAGGTCTACGATCATCCGGTCGATCGATTTGTCGGCGAATTTTTGGGCTCGCCAGCCATGAATTTCCTGGAGGGTGAAAAAATGGACAGGGACGGCGATTCGTGCTTCGCCACAGGTGATTTCGTTTTACCCCTGAGGCAACAGTTGAAGAACGTTTCCTCCGGCAAAACCATGCTTGGAGCAAGGCCCGAAGATATCAGTCTGGCTACGAGCGTAGGCGGAGATTTCCGCGATGGTTTGCTGGAAGGAACACTGGAATTGTTGGAGGATGTTGGAGAGGCTCGCTTGCTGCATGTTCGCGTAGCCGACTGCCGAATAGTGGCAAAGGTGTCGGAACGGCCGGAAGTGGAAGTCGGTTCCAAGGTCAGTCTAACCGTAGACTCCGAACGATGTCACCTGTTCGACGCCGATACTGGAAACAGCCTCTCAGTGTAGGGTCAGTTCGGCCAAGGCTGTTCTCATCTTTCCATAAAAGACGGCGAACAAGGCGACCACCGGAACCAAGGTAAAGGTGGCGGCCGCCATGGCGACTGCTTCGGGGATGCGGTGACTGGAGTCGCGCAGCTTGGCAAGTCCCAGAGGTAAGGTTTGGTTGGCATCGGAAAGCAATATCAAGGGAAACAAGTGTTCCTGCCATGCCAGGATGAAGTGGATCAAGCCATAGGTGACGAGAGCCGGTGCAACTAGCGGAAGGATGGCGAGAAAGGTTCGGGGCAATGAGGCTCCCTCCACTCTGGCAAGATCGATCAATTCATTTGGAATCCGGCTAAAGATCTGGGTGAAGAACACGATGCCCAGCCCACTAGCAATTCCAGGCAAGATTACTGCCCATCGACTTCCATTCAGTTCCAGCCAAGTCAACCACTCGAAAAGCGGGATGGCCAAGGCCTGTTTCGGTACTAGAATCACCAATACCGCCAACAGGAACAAGGCTCCCTTGAGCGGGAAATCTAATTTGGCGAACGCGAATCCTGCGCTGGCTGTAACGACAGTGGCAAACAGGGCTTGTGCACAGGAGATGAAAACGGAATTGAGAAAGAATCTGATGAAATCGAGGTACTTCCCCGAAAACAAGGAGGCGAAGGCATCCCATTCGTAGTCGTCGGGAAAAAGGAGTAAGGGTTGGTAGATTTCCTTGTTCGTCTTGAATGCCGAAAGGAACATCCAAAGAAAGGGATAGGAAAAGACCAAGCCCGCCAGCAAGGAGACGAGAACGGCGGGAGAGAAGTATTTTGTTGAAGTCGTCCTCATGCCTTGAATAGTCGATTGCGTCCGAACAAGACGAGAAAAAGAACGAGTGCGGTAAGGGGGACGACCAGCAAACTCATGGCGGCGGCGGCAGGAAAGTCGAATTGCCCGGAGCCTCCCGGAAAGGCAACCTGATACAAGTAGGTGACCAGCAGGAGACCTGAGTCAAGAATCCCGCCCGATCCACCGAGCAGGTTGTACGCTCCCGAAAAAGAGGCGAAGCCGTCGATGATGAGGAACACGGCGGCGAATACCGCCACGTGACGCACGGCGGGAAAGGTAATGCTCCTCATTACGCGCCATGTGTTCGCCCCCTCCACCTTGGCCGCCTCATAATAGGCATTCGGTATGGCTTCCATGCCGCAAAGGAAGAAAAGCACGATGAACCCCGTCCATCGCCACACAGCCTGCAGGACGAGAGCAGGCAACACGAAGGACGGGTCCAGCAGCCAATTGATCGGGTCGAGTCCCATTGGCGTAACCAGCCACTGGTTGAGGGCGCCTTCCCTTCCATGAAAAAATAGTTGAAATAGCGTGGCCAGCACTCCCGACAGGCAAAGCCCGGGAAGGAGGAGGAGAAAGCTGAGGACAGGCCGAATTAGTCCCGGAACTTGTCGCAGGAAGTGAGCCAGAAAGAAAGCAAGGGGAAGCGCTATGCCAATCGTGACCAGGACGTAAAGGGATGTGTTTTTCAATGCCTTGTGAAACTTTGGGTCGCCGAGAACATAGGAAAAGTTCTCTAGGCCGACGTACTTTTCTACAGGTTTATTTGCTGCTTGTTCTTCCGGTTCCCAGGAAATGTTCAGCCAATCCACGGTGCCCGAGATCGTCGAGACGGCACCCTCCCCTCTTTCGGGTGCGGCATCCTCGCGGTAGTCGGGTACGTAATCGGGGTGTTGCAGGGCCAGGTCTACACTTAGGCAGAGAGGCACCGCCCAAAACAAGAGCAGGAGGCCGAAGAAAGGCCCGATGAACGGTAGAAGAGATGAAAGCCCTGTACGATGCGTTTGCAAAATACCGGGAAATCGATGCCGCTTACCTACGTTACCTACGATTGCCGTCCTTGGACTCGATGGCGTCCCTGTACTCCTCCAAGGCCTTTCGGGCATCAAGAGCTTGGAACATGATGGCGCCGAAGTAGTTTTCCTGCATCAGGAAGATCGCCTGCGGACGCTTGGGATTCACGTTGACGGGAGGGATTTCCTTTTCCAGTTCGATGAGCAGTTTGCCCATGGACTGGTCGAAGTAATCGTGCTTCTTCAGGAGGCGCTTGTCCTTCCAAGCCGGCTTGTAGGCGGGAAAGCTGTTCCCCTGCAGGAAACGTTCTGCGTTGGCGTCGGGATCCTTCATCACGAAATCGATGAAATCCCAAGCCGCCTCCTGTTTTTTGCTGCCCTTGCAAATCATGAGGCCTTGGCCCGCGAAAGTAGCGGTTCGGGGACCCAGTTTGCCCTTGTCGTCTTTCCATGCGGGAAGCGGAAGCATTCCCCACATCCCCTTCATCTCGGGGGCGAACTGCTGAAAGAGATCGAGACCGTACCAGTCGGCTCCGGGCACGCAAAGCACCTCGCCCGTCTCCAGATCGCCACTAAAAAAAACTGGGTCGAAAATGGTGCCGCGATCGGGCAATACCGTGATCTGCCTCTCCGAGAGGTCCGAGAATTTCTCCAGCAATTCTACCGCGAGCTCGAAATCCGGAAGTAGATTGCCCTTGGCGTCGAAAAGGTCGCTTCCACGCTGCCGCAACAACACGTCGAAGAGCGTGCCGTCTATCGCCATGAGGCGCTGTCCGTGCTTTTTTTGGAGATTCTCCCCCACTTTTTCCACTCCCTCCCAGGTCGCCAGATCGTCCGGGTTCACCCCGAGTTCCTTGAACAAGTCCTTACGGTAGTAGAGCACCATGGCGCTTAAGGATTGGGGAACTCCCAATACCTGGTTCTTGTAGGTGAACACTTCCAATCGTCTCGAATGGAGACTCTTGTCCAAGCCCGACTTCTTTACCTTTTTTGTTAGGTCGATGAAGGGAGACTTTGCGCCTAGGAACACCCCGAAGAAGGTTTCGTCTAGTTGCACGAGGTCAGGTGCGCCCTTGCCGGTCCTGAAGGCCACGCCCAGTTTGTCGGGCATTTCTCGAAAGCCGTAGGCGCTGACGGACACCGCGAGTTCCTTCTTCGTCTTCTTGCGGTAGAGTTCCGCCATTTTTTCGTAATAGACTTGATCCTGATGGGAACTGATCCACATCTCAAGTGAATCAGCTTGAAGGCCGAGCTTCATAAACGACAAAGTCGCAACAACGACTAAAAACCTTTTTATGTAAATTACATCTATCATGAGTAGGAGAAGTTTCATTTAATAATGACTATGTTAAATAGCGTAAAACCCAAGATGGTAGCAAGTACCGAGAACTCGACATAGATCATTTGTTTCAGGTGATAATATTTATCAGTGACCATCGACCATGTAAATTCTCACGATTTACATGGTCGCTAAAAGAAATTTTTAGGAATTCTGAGACTTAAATGATGTTTTGCTTATATTTATGAATCCCTATGCCTATCGAACAGAGAAAAGGCCCGACGCCCCCCTCTAAATCTAAAGAAGATTAATCTGTTTCACAAAATCACTAACCTTATTCGAGTAAATGCTGAGCAAGCCAGAGCTAGGTGAGATTTCTATTGCTCCATGAATTTTCCGTCCAGCATGGAGAGTCGCCGGTCACAGCGCTTAGCGAGATCGGCATTGTGAGTGACGAGGATTATAGCGGGGCCCTCCTCTCGGGCGAATTTAAGAAGGAGATCGAATACGCGATTGGAATTGGCTACGTCAAGATTACCCGTGGGTTCGTCGGCAAGGATGAGATCGGGGGAGTTGGCGAGTGCTCGGGCAATGGCAACTCGCTGTTGCTCGCCTCCGGACAACTTGTTGGCGAAGCGCTCTGCTTTGTCTCCGAGACCTAGTTTCTTTAGGAATTCATCGGCTCGAGCGTGAGCCTCTGCCGGCGATTTGCCCCCCTTGCGGAGTGGGAGGGCGACGTTTTCTCGGGCCGTGAATTCCTTAATCAAGAAGTGAAACTGAAAGACGAAGCCAATACTTTTATTGCGAAGTGATGTGCGAGTGGAGTCGTCGGCCATAGCCATGGGTTTGTCACTAAGGTAGATTTCGCCTGAGTCGGGACGGTCGAGTAGGCCAAGTAGGTAGAGCATTGTGCTCTTTCCGCAACCCGAGGGTCCGACGATGGCAGTCACCTCCCCCGCCCTTGCCTTAAAGGACACGCCTCGCAGCGCTTTCACTGCCCCCTCGCCTTGTCCAAAGGAATGGCTGAGGTTTTCCACCCTGAGGATGGTGGCTTCGTCTTGGACTTGGTCGTTCACAAGGTTTCGCGAATGATTTTAGCAGGTTCTATACGGGCTGCTCGGCGGGCCGGTATCCAACTAGCCACACCCACTACGACGATGGCGATTGCGACTGCCCAGAGATAATGAGAGACGTCCCAGTTTACGACGAAGCTGTCGGTGGAGAATATTCCTCGGATGCGCAGGGGGATGCGTGATATTCCATAGGTGGCGGCAGCAGCCAGAAGGCAGCCTAGTACTATACCCAACGCAAGCACGAGGGCTCCTTGCCAGAGGAATATGCGGGAGACGTCTCCGGGCGTGAAACCTATGGAGCGAAGGATGGCAACGTCTCGGGTCTTCTCGATGACCATGATGGCGAATACGTTGAACATGCCCAATCCGGACAGTAGGATGATGGTGGAAACGGTGATGGCAGATGAAACTCGGAGAGCCTTGAACACGTCGAGCCACACTTTTTCCCGTTCCTGCCAACTGACTACGCGGTGGGCGAAAGTTTCCTGCATCTGGGCGGCCAATGCAGGCGCCTTTTCGGATTCACTTAATCCGACCTGAAATACGGATCCGCCGTGAGGTTTTCGGAGGAAAGCACGAGCGGTGGATAGATCGAGGTAGATGCGGCTTTTATCGATCTGACTGACCCCCGTTTCGAATATGCCTGCAACCCGCAGATTGAGGGATTCGTGAGAGCCGGCGAGAACGACGCGTTCGCCTGGTTCCAGCCTAAGCCGTTCGGCTATGCGATTGCCTACGAGGATGCCGAGGCGGTCGTCCCTGAAGCTTTTCATGCTGCCGTTGATTACCTGATCTTCCAAATCCGATACGGCGACGTGATCCTGAGCCCGTATGCCGTGTATGCGGACGGAATGGGAGCGCGAACCCGTATCGAGTACGCCTGCGCCCTCGAGAATCTCCGATATGCCTGTAACTCCGGGAAAGCTTGCGGTCGCCTTTCGGAGTTCTTTGGGATATTCGATACCCTCGACGTACCGAGCGCCTTCGCGAGAGTGGAAAACGAAGCGAGCTTGACCGTCCTCAGATACTTTGCTCACGGTGCCGTGGATGTCCTGAAAGCGATCGGAAACCCGAATCGCGCCATTCGTGCCGAGGATGGTGCGAATGAAGAAGGCCTCGAAACCGGATGTCTGGGCTTGGGTAACGACGAAGAAAGCCACGCCGAACACGATGCCGAGCAAGCTCATGCCCATAGCCCGTCTTCGGGCCAACACGTATCGCAGGGCAACTTGAAGAGAGAGGCTCACTTGCCGCCGACGGAGACGGGCTTAACTTTCTGGCCGTCGCGAAAGAGGTGTGGGGTTTCCACGATTACCTGTTCACCGTCCTCCAGTCCATCGAGAATCTCGGCAGTGATCAGGTTGCGGGCGCCGATCTGGACTTCGCGTGCCTCTGCTATTCCGTTTTTCACGATGAACACTGCAGAACCCATGAGCGCCTTCCGAGGGACTAGGAGAGCGTTCCTGCGAACAGACTTGATGATCTCGGCCCTACCCGAGCTTCCGGGGGTGAATCGTTCGTTGCCACCTTTGAGTTCGACGTACAACTTCCGACGACCCGATGTCGGGTCTACCATTGCGGAAAGGCGGGTGATGACGCCCTCGAAGATTTCGGGACCCATTGACAAGAGAGTTACTGCGACTTCCTGACCTTCCGCTGCTCCTGCAAAGTCTTCTTCGTTCAGAGTTACTTCCACTAGTCTTTCGTGAGAAACGACCTGTCCCAAATGAGTTCCGGCGAAAACCATGTCGCCGGGGGCGATCAAGAGATTGGCCAACAGTCCGTCGATCGGTGACACGATGGTCATTCCAGCGATTTGCGCTTGTAGGCGAGTTTCATTTACTCGCAAGTCTTCCAGTTGCTGACTTTCCGATAACTTTTCCTGATCGAGTTGAGTTTCGAGTTGGCGTACGGCATCTTCGTGTTTCTGTAACTCGGCCAAGGGAAATTTATTTTGGTCGGCGAGGGTTTTTAAGGATTCGAACTCACGGCGAGCAGCTTCAAGCCTCATTGCCGTCACTGAGCCTGCGGCAATTCGTTTATCATGAAAGTCACGCTGGTAAATAACCTGATCCAAATTCACTTTAAGATCATAGGTGTCCATTTTTACCAGGGTGGCATTGCTTTCTACCGAAACAGGTTTGCCATAAGGTTTCATTGCCGTCTCGACGATCAATCCGGTTACGCCGGATACAATGTTGTAAGTACGATCGGCCAGAACCACCACGTTTCCGGGCACTCCATCGCGAACGGTTCCTCGGCCGGCGGGTCTAACGATTACCTCAGGAATCGCCCCCGCGACAAACCACCACGTTAGAGCGGATAAAGCCCCGATGGGGAGACCGATCTTAATCAAGAACTTCATGAAAAAATATTCGGGGACGAACCCCAATGCAAATTACATTAAAGGCGTAATCGTTGAACTTGTCAAAGACCCGTTACTTACTATTTGCACCAAGTAGATGCACGTATTGCGAACGCACATTCAAGTAGTTGGCTACGGAAGCAAGAAGCGAGAGTCGACTCTGGTCGAGGGCAAGTCGGTAAGTGAAAAAGACCTCGGGAGTAATGCGGTTGCGGTCGAATTCGATCTGGCTTTTTTCAAAACGGTCTTCGGCGGCGTCGACCAGTTGTCGGCTCGATTCGATAATCCGCCCCAACGTAATCAAGTGATCGCGCAGGTTCTTTACTTCCATGCGAAGCCTTCGGGTTTCGCGGTCAAGTTGCATCTCATAACGCCGTTTCCTAGCGAGTGCGGAGCGTTTTTGACCACGACTACTGGAAGAGTCGAAAACAGACCAATTGGCTTCCACTCCTACAATGACGTTGTTTCGCTCAATTGAAGAAGTACTATCATGCAAATCGACTCGATCTTGATAAAAACCGCCGACCACATTAAACTTTGGGCGTAATCCAGATTCCGCAATAACGATACGATTATTTTCCATCTCGATCGCTCTTCCTATGGTTTCAAGACCTATGGAGGAAATAATCCCCGTAGCTAACGGTAAGTTTTGGGCAAAGACGTGATTTTCGCTAAATTCAATAAATCGATTGGTCATTGAAAGGCTAAGGTTGCCGTCAAATCCCGTATCATCCCTGAATATTAATTTACTTTGGTTTAACTTTCTTTCGAGTTCGGCAAGATTTATGCGTTGCTGGAGAACAGCTGTCTTCGCTTCCGAAAGAGAAAGCTCTGTGACGAGACCGAGCCGAAGCCGCTCAGCCATTCCCTCGGCATTTGATTTCGCCAATTCCAAGCTGCGTTGGGCAAGTTCCATTCCATAGGTCGAGAGAATTAAACTCAAGTAGTCGGAACGGATTCGATCCGAAAGGGTATTAAATAATTCTCCATATGATTCCGAAGATGATTTTTCAGCTAATTCCGCAATCCGACTTTCGGCCCGCAAGGCGCCCCAGTGATAAAGTGGCTTATGGACGTAAGCAGAAGCCAGAAAGCGGTATTGCTGGTAGTAGTCGGTGTTTGGTCTGTCCTCGTGAAGAGAGTGTCCGTTCAAGGCAACGGAGAGGCGTAATCCCCGCTTGGAGTCGGCTACCATGCGATTGGCGGTAGCCTCGTTCACCTTTTCGCGTTCCTCGAGCAGAATAGGGGCTTGGGCATCCACTCCTACCAGTACTACTTGAAGCGCGGGAAAGAATGCTTCGGCGGTTTCAGTATAAGATGTATGTGTGCCGTTTTTATCTTCTACCTGTCCATGGGAGTCTAGAGAAGATGATATCGAAACGACCGATATCGACAGGATGTAAAGGAAACGGTACATTTGTCAAAAGTGTGCAGGTTAAACCTCAAGCACTCAACGATTAACGAGCAGACGATATTTTCCTTACGCTCGCCTGACAGGGCAAGAGTTGAAAAGAGTTAAGTGTTCAGTCGCCCTTAAAGGCGTCTTTGTACAAATCCTTCAATTGGTCTCCCGTCCATTGTTCATTCTGGGAAGAGGCTTCGTCAGCAAAGGTAGCGACCTGTTCCTCTGTGACCTCGGATGCGTCATTTCCCCAAGCATTGCGTGCATAGGATACGACGTTGGCAATTTCGCGATTATTCAAAACTTGAGGAGGCATAATTACTGTTGCCGAAGTGCCATACTTTTTGCCAAGGACTTCTATTTCTCCCTTTAAGCCTTTGAGCACGATTTTCGTGATGATGCCTGGGTTGCTGGTTACCCATTTAGAACCAGCCAGAGGTGGGAACAAGTCTTTGCCCTTGCCATCGAGGTTGTGGCATGTTGCGCATCTGCTGTTGAATAACTTTTTGCCACTGGCCAACTTTCTTTCCATTCGCTTTGCCTCGGCTTCCTCCGGAGTTAATGAAACTTCTTTCACGGGTGGATGAAGTTGAAAGTCATTAGTGCTGTGCGCTAGTTGAATGGCACAGAAGAATATGAGGCATCCAAAGAGAAAAACGAAAACGAGTGGAGCATGGAGAAAGTGTTTTGTCGGAGGATGTTTTTCTCGACCGAGCTTGGCATGGACGTCGACGAGAGCAGAATCGCTTTTGTCCATGGACGAGGGGCTTTCATTAATCTTTTTCTTAGAAGAACTCATTTGGAGTCTCCCTTCAATTCAGCGACCGTCCACATTTGCATCGGTGCTCTGCCCGCAACGCTTGACCGAACGGTAGCCACTTCGGCGGGAGAAACAGAAGAAGCTGAATTTCCCCAGTCATTTCGTATGTAGGTCAGCACATCGGCTATCTGTTGATCAGTAAGAGATCCGGGAGGAATGCCCGGTGGAGGCATGGCCGAATTGTAGTCCTTTCCTTTTACTTTCACTGGGCCCATCAATCCAAATAGGGCAATTTTTATCAAAGTCGGCTTATCACCCAATACCCATTCAGATCCCGCGAGCGGAGGAAACTGTCCGGCTAGACCAAGACCAGATGATTGGTGGCATGTGAAGCACATTCCACCACCCGTCGCAGCCTTCATATAGATTTCCTTGCCGGAACTTATTTGGCTTGAGAGCCATTTCGGGAGTTCGGTGGAACTTGCGTTGCCTTCGGCAGGAAGTTCTGCGTCATCCTCTTCATTGGCATTAAAGTATGCCATCTCAGGCAATTCGTAGTTTTGCCCCAGAGATTGGAGGTAAGCCACTATCTTATTGGCGCGAAGAGTGGGAAATATGTGTTGAGAGGATTCACTTGAATTGTGATCGGAGTGATCATGGCGGTAAGCATGGACATCGATGGTACCGTCATTTGCTTCATCCTTAATTTCATAGAGGAAAGGACTTGGGGGGCATATCGAGCCAGCTACAGTTGCCTGAGGGTCAAAGAGGTGACTGTGAAGCCACTCGTCCGTGAAACCGCGGTGACCGACGTTCGC
>Ga0315322_10004180_pt1 | contig 11118 bp, 11 predicted proteins | sample M110021515metaG_FD_203461 | JGI IMG/M metagenome (GOLD analysis project Ga0315322, IMG submission 203461) | Ammonia-oxidizing marine archaeal communities from Monterey Bay, California, United States - M1 100m 21515 | ecosystem: Environmental > Aquatic > Marine > Intertidal zone | place: USA... | reverse complement strand
ACGCAATGAACAGATAAGTAAGCATAACAGCCAAAATAAAATGGTGATAGAGTACATACAGATATCGCAATCATGTCACCACCAGCTAAAAATATGACAGGGGCAGGGTCAATCGGTTCAGGTGGATACGGATGCGTCTTTTTACCATCACTGTCATGTGCTAATGAAACGGACGACGACATCGAAACACAAGACAACGCCAAGTACGTTACCAAACTCATGACCAACAATCACGCAGACATCGAGTACCGGCTTATACGTTCATTCGATAAGCGGTTGAGAATAATCCCCAACTATGCTGATTACTTTCTAGTCACAAATGTGACCAAATGTCGTCCGGGACCACTAACTAAACGCGACCTGCGCGCATATGAAAAACAATGCAAGCCATTGATAAAGAAAAATATTACCAGAAAAAACATTAATCGGTCCCTCAACAAGATCACGGCTTTACGTATACCATACGGAGGTGACACAATAGATGAATATTGGATGTCACATGTGAATAATCGGTCCGATATGGAAACGATGGTCGCATCAATGCACGCACTATTTACTAAGGGCATTTTACCAATGAACCAGATAGGGTTATATCACGGAGACATAAAATCCTCTAACATCATGTATTACCAAAACAAGGCAAAACTAATCGATTGGGGATTAGCATTTGATTCCTCATACAAGAGAGACCATAATGCCGATGGGGTGAGTCGATTGGCTACATATCGGCCATTTCAGTTCAACGTTCTACCTTCATGTATTTTATTCAATGCGGAGTTTCGGACGGCAATTGCTGGATTATTGAAAACAAATGACGACCTATCCCGACAGACGATTAAGGATTTTGTTGCAGGATTTATTACTGATTGGTACACTATTCGGGGACATGGTTCAGTTTCATTACTGGTCACCCTATACGATAAACTTGTTCCCTATGCGGCAAGGATATGTGGCATTACACACACGATCGCGACCGGGACGTACGCGACAAGTGACAAAGGAGATGCGGTTCCTGCATTCGCCGTCGTGTACATCACCAATATTCTAGAACGATTTATTCGAGATAAAAAGTTACATTTAGACGAGTATTACAAAGAGGTATACCTCAAAAGTCTGGACATCTGGGGGTTCGCAATATCCTTTCTAATATTATTTAACCTATTATGCAAAAACGAGGCAACGCTTAATGGTTCTGAAAAGAAAACACTCAGTTCTCTCTGCAACATGTTTATTTATATCCTTGAAATGGATGCGACACCAATCGATGCTGAACTCATATCGAGTTATGTAGGAGATGTTATACAGAACTACCGCAAGTAGGCATAATTATCTAACAGTACAGTACCATTCACATTACTTATTTCTATGCGATTAGAACTGGTTGTATTGATAATTGCGGCGTTCTTTGCATACAACGCATACCATGATGGAAAATACACAACAATGGTGTATAAGAATAAGAAATACCTACAAATCGCAGGATACTTGTTGGCAGGAGTTTCTCTCTATATGGTTCTTCGTAAAGATCCTGACAGGGGAAGGAAACTATTACTACATGCGAACGACACCATCAAATATCTCCCTATTGACAAGAATTCTACCAATATATTATCTCCTATCATAGACTTTACTGTAGGGGATAGTTCCAACAACAGTTTCATGGGCGCGCTTAATCCATCACGTTCGCATTCCACCGTTTCTAATATGGAACAAAAAATCCTTCAGTCAGGGCGGGTTAGCAACCAAGGACAAGGACAGAAACCCAAGACTACGAAACGTTCTGTAAGTGAGACTAAAAAGAAGTACGTGGCATCCATGCAGGACTGGAAATGCGGCGGATGTCATGAAAAGTTGAATGCATGGTTCGAGATTGACCATACTACACGACTAGAATATGGCGGAGGAAACGATGTAGAGAACCTTGTCGCATTATGTAGGAACTGCCACGGTAAGAAAACCGCGTTCGAAAATATGTGATGCCGTAACACTACCCATTTATTGTCTCGATACAATATATGGATAATAAACAACCTACAGATACATCAGAATCTATATTATTTGGACCTATTGAAAAATTAAGCAATGGAAACAATTATGTTTTCTTCGCTTCTCTTGTTCTGGTTCTTACTGGAATAATGATCTCAATAGCGTTCGTTAGTCCAACTAAGAGTGTCAATGGTGAAACAGTTGCAAACTCCACTGGATTACGAATTTTAGAAGCAATGGGCATTGCACTTCTTACCATAGGTGTGGTCTCTATTGTATTACTGCTCTACCTACCATCCCTGAAGTCGGTGCTACAACTTGTTGACAAATTAAAATGGGCGATGTTATTGTTTGTGTTTATATTCGCTATTATCATTTTCTATCGTAATATGTCGTCTGACGCCATCACCAATTACCGTATCATTATTGTTCCGATTATTGCATGGATGTCTATAAAAATGTTTCGCAATGCAATGACCCCATCCACACAGGAAGAATATGTTCCAAATCTGCAAATAGAAAAAATGCGAGTGTCCTTAGTATTTGTGGGATTTGTAGCCTTCGTAATCACCATGTTTTCTGTTGACTTTGGAGGAGTTCTGCGTGAATATATGGGAACTAGTCTCACCGCCACAATCACATTGCTTGTCATGGGGATGATATATTTAGTAACACTATTGAGTTACCCAATAATGAAGACCGGGACGGATGGAGGGAGCGATAAAAACATGCTTGCAGGCTTAAGTTGGACTGGTATTGGACACGGTCTCTTCATGGGAGTGACGTTCCTTCTTGCGTTCATCGGTCTTTTTTCGAACATGTCTAGTTTTACCGACGACGATGGAATGCTGAGTTTCAAGAACACGCGTGCATCGCAACTGTTTGGAGTTTCAATCACTATTCTCGTTTTGTGGGTCCTGTTCTTTTCGGTGAGAACCTACCAAGATGTGCACAATACATTGGACGCAACGGGACAAGACCAAACCACCAAAGTCAAATCAGCAATGAATAAAATATTTCTCCTTCTCGGAGGCGCGTCATTCTTTGCTTCTATGATATACTGGTTTATATCGATTACCAACTCATTCAACAATACGCACAGTGTGACTGCACTCCTTATGAACTTAATGGTAATTTTTGTCATATTGATCATCCTATTTAAGTACCTAGCAAATACCACACATTTCCAAAAAAGTCCCTATTTTCGTCTAGCAGTAGGAACTCTATTCTATATCCCTTGTTTAGCATATGATATTTTGCGCAGTGTCCTTGGAATGGTCGGTCTTACTATTCCACCATTAAAATCGTTGGCAGGTAGTGTCGCAAACGGTGCAAAAGGGGCAGTAGGAAGGATTCCAACGGTTGAAAAACCTGCAGGAAAGGATATGGCGACGTTAGCAACTGTATTGGTTGCGTATGTTGCATATTTCTTCCTCATTCCATATTCGCTTAACAAAATCGCCAAACAAGGGGGGAATGTCATCCTACAAGAACCAGTCTCTCTATCCACTGAAAAATCATTAGGAACATACACCAAGTTGAACGGTATTGATGACAGTTCGATTACTCCGATATTTGGACAGTCTGCCGTATTCAATTACACATACGCCGTATCATTTTGGATCTATTTAGATAGTTCAACCGCATCCGTATCTGACAATTACTATACAGTGATGAACTACAATGAGATGCCTCATATCATGTGGAACCCCAAAAAGGCCACCATGATTTTTACTGTCAATAATAATACGGTCGAAGATGAGACCAACACACAAGATGAGACAAAAAATGGAACCCGAACATTATTAACATTGGAATCGCTAGCAATGCAGAAATGGAACAATATCGTAGTGAATTATGTCAATGGAACACTAGACGTGTTTGTGAATGGTGACCTTATACAATCTTCACACGAGGTAGTACCCGAAATGACCTATGGAGAACTAACTATTGGATCACCCCAACTTTCGGGCAAGGTGTGCAATGTTGTATACTTTAACTATAGTTTAGAGATGAAGAATGTTCATTATTTATATAATCTTGTTAAGGACACCAACCCACCAATCATCACCGACGCATACTATGGAACTACAGAAAATAATGTCTATGTCAATAAGGCAGCAGAACCCGTTACCAAAATCGTCGTCCCTATCAACATTGATACGAATATTCTAGATACACAGGAACAGGGTGCAGACAAACCGGTTGACGAGGTAGGAACATCCTACAAACCCGTGTCCAATTATCTCTCTATGGCGTGGTATTTTAAGCAAAACAAGGACGAACACAATAGCGCATCCCCTGAAGATGGTCCAGTGAGTGATATAGTCATGCCTACACTGAAAACACCTATCATCTCGGGGGGGATGTTGCCCTCCAGTGACCCTCTTAGCGCACCCGTTCAGTTGAAACGCACATAATACATGATATTACATCATTGACAATGTTTTCATAAAAAATATATTTTGGTACTGTACAGTCTATCATGGAAATCACCGAAGTGCTCATTGTTGTCGCAATCATTATCGTGGTGTATATCTTGGTTAAATACGCTAGTGGTGGATCAAAATCACATACATCATTAACAAGCGCGCTCCAAATGCAGGTTATTAAGGCGAATGATCTCATGGGAGGCGCAGGATCTCCTAGATCAAACTATTCCATGTCCATGTGGTTCTACGTTGATGATTGGAACTATAACTACGGAGTACACAAGCCATTAGCAGTTCGATATAAGACCGGAACGGCAACCACTGAAGATTTAGTGCCTGGACTTAAGGCCGTCACCCCATGCCCAGCCATTGTGTTAGGGGGGACGGACAACGTTCTTGACATCTTTCAAACAGTCCTTCCACCCGATGCAGGAAGCATTCCAACTGGAACCAATGCTCAGGTCATCAATGGAGAAACTATCAGCCGTTGTAAACTCACCAATATACCTATTCAAAAATGGGTCAACCTCATCGTATCCTTCTATGGCCGTACCTGTGACGCGTATTTAGACGGAAAACTGGTTCGTACATGTGTCATGGATGGTATTCCCAAGATCGACAAGGACGCCAACATGTACATCACACCCAGTCTCGAGGAGAATAAAGGATCCTTTAAGGGGTGGACTTCCAACTTCCAGTATTTCCAAACCGCAATGAACCCTCAGCAGGCATATGATATTTATACTGCAGGATTTGGCGGAGCAGGCTGGTTGTCTAGTTTATTAAGCACAGAGGTGAAGGTCACATTCTCAAAGAATGGCAAAGTCGACACAGAATATTCTATGTAGTTGGCATAGATTGCTCATTATTTTATCATAAGGTACTGTACAAGTGTTAGTCAATATGATGAACGATATTGGAGTAGCAAGCAGCCCCGCGGCATATTCGCAATCTAACTCACTCGTAACAAAATTTGCATTCATTCTTGTGGTTTTGCTGGTATTCATCGTAGTTCTACAAATGGGGATGGGTGTTCTTGCTTGGGTTTTAGGACCCAATGGATCACCCAAGTTGTTTACTGGAATGATTCCTGGAAATGAAATGGTTGCTTTTGACCAAGCCCCAAGTGCAAACGGTTCTTCCACGATTTTACGTTCCGATAATCAACGCGGTGGCATTGAGTTCACATGGAGTATATGGATGTATGTAAATAATGATCGCGACCATGACAAGTATCGTCACGTGTTCTCCAAAGGCAATCCTGAACAGTACGCCAAGTCCTACTCTAGTCCTACCGACTCTCCCGAAAAAACAGGCATTATGTACCCTAATAATGCACCTGGACTTTACTTGGCTCCCCATAAGAATAGCCTGCTATTGATCATGAACAGTTTTGAGACCATCGACGAGGAAATAGAGATTGACAATATCCCTCTCAATAAATGGTTCAATGTGGTGATCCGTGTAAAGAATAAGAGTTTAGACGTATTTATGAACGGAATCATAACCAAATCAAGACAACTATCAACGCCCCCCAAACAAAACTACGACAAAGTATTCTTACATCTCAACAATGGGTTTAGTGGTTACTCATCTAACTTGTGGTACTGGAACCATGCTGTTGGAACTAGCACGGTTACTAACATCGTAGACTCAGGTCCCGATACGACACTCACTGGTGGAGCCACTGCAGATACAAGTTCAGACTACCTGTCCAGTAAGTGGTATTTCGCTGGTCAAGGTGATATGTTCAATCCCACTGGATTCACCAACTAATCATAATACCAATACCAATATATAATCATACACAATCATTCAGGTGTATATGATTTACGCCTTTACTTATCCTCGGGTTCATCCTCATTATTGATACATATATTGTCAGACACAGGCATTTCGTTCATATCATTCACCCCGTCAGGTATAATATCAGCAGATGACGAGGATGGATCCGTTGCTACATGCACATCAGGTACAACTGTGGGTCGCGTAGTCATCTTATGGTACCAGAACCGAAATGTGTGTAAACACGTAGCCATCTCGGTCATATAAGTACTATATTTAACAGATAACATAAAACTATCCTTGGTCATATGAAAAATAACACCCCAATAAGGTGGGACAAATAATGTCTGGCCTCTATGTAGGGAAACGTCTTTCACTGTCGAAATACTAGTATCTAATTTAGCAACACTAGACCACATATCAGAAGTCATTTCAGGGGTACATCCGAAACTTACATCAGTTAGGTGTTCTGGATGGATAAGTTTAGCACCCACCGTTCCATTCGTCACTGTAAAATAGGAACGATGCGCCACATGACGCCGCAGGGCTGTAACACAATTATCTGTCCCAAATATCAAATCATAACGGGATATATATGAAAGTGGTGGCATCAACTGTAGGTAATGTGATGCAATACGTTCACGAATATCATTAGACAACCCCTGTATCACGTTTTCATTGCCATCACTATAGTAAGACATATTACCTGCAGATTCCTGTAGTTTTAGAAACGAATCAATAGAGGAAGAAACCCGAGTACCATGGACAGCATCCACCACACACACGTCGGTATCGGGGCGCATTCGCACTAACGCATGTATGTTCATATCTTCTTCAATTGTGGTATCAGTACGCAACCTGAATACGACTGGTTGTTTCAAATCCAACACATCGTCTATGCGTGCATCAATAATACCATCTAGTTCAAATACATCGCTTTCTGGGGCAACCTGGAAATGAGATTGAATGTGCAAATAAGTTATTAATACTACAATGAAAACACCGACATGTATTATGTAATTCATATGTACGACGTATATATGAACATTAGATGTTTGTTTATGTCTTATTCTATTCAATCTCTAGTTCAATATCGGATATATCAGATTCTGAATCTGCATAAGACAACATGCTGTAGGCATCCTTAATACTATTTGCCTCCAAAATTGCACGTATTGCATCACTTTTTAATTGTTGTGCGCGTTTTTTTGCGCGTCCATATCGTTGCTGATATACTTGGATCGGGTCTTTTAGATCGATTGTAGGGGCATTTATATCAACGTCGGGGTCGATTGTAACGAGTTCGCCACCACTAACAAGACTATCCCAAGTTGTTGGTTCTGGTTCTGGTTCTGGGTCTGGCGCTGGTTCTGGTTCTGGTTCTGGCTCTGGTTCTGGCTCTGGCGCTGGCGCTGGCGCTGGCTCTGGCTCTAGCTCTGAGTTAATTGGTGACGGATCATCTACATTCGAACCAATATCTGTAGTATCTGACTCCATATTATCATCTGTATGTAACTCTTGAGATGGTGATAATATCACCCCTGATGGACGAATGTCCATGGGTATCTTACCAGATGATATGTTATTACGACCTGAACGTTGTATCATACATGATTCAGTCACTAACGCTTCATCATCGTCTACAATCATCATTTGTTTGATTTTTAGGGATAATCGAAACCGACTCGTTGTAAAACTGATCCCAGATACTTCTATGATGGGTACCAACCGCGTAGTGGAATCAATGATCACATCGGGTATTGCTATTTTATTTTGCGATTCGTCGTATATTGTTGTAGGATGATCACCAGTTGTTGCAACTGAGCATCTACATAACTGGTATCTGCCCGATTTATACGATTTCATTGGACAATCAAATACTGCCTCAATGTCGTTGACCGAAAACGATTCAGTAAACCAATCAGAAGTGTGTTCTGACAAAAGGACGTGACATCTTGTCACTAATAGTTCAAACCATGTCAACACCTCTTCTTCGTCTTCGGGACTGAACATCAGGTCGCATACCGTTTGACTACTAACCTTAACAAGTCCAGCCTTGGATAAAACCTCAGGCGCCTCGATACAGAGTGGCTTCATATCATGTTCGATTTTCGCAAAATACCATCCTGCAGTTCTTTTACCATTTGTGCTTATAGATATTTTATCAAATGTAAAATCCTGTGTGGGTCGATGGATTACTGTATGTGGATTACTCATTACACGTGCATCAGAAAAATATTTTGCGAAATACACGCAGTGTTTTTTTGACGCGCCATTCTATAAAGTCGTTTCAGATTTACATGGCAAGGAATTCCAAATCTGACCATAATAATTTGATTATTCAGCAATGCATTGACTTGTTGCGACAAGACGACCTCAAATACGAAATTAAGGTATTTCTAGAACCTGTCGTATCCATGCTATTTAACGTCATGAACCCGTATATATACGTATTCCTCATTATCAATATACTTATGTTCGTGATGGTATTGTCTATATTGATACTACTTTTGGTGGGATGGTGTCGATAAGATTTTCTCATGATTTTGTTAAAATAATAGTTTATATTATAGAATGTCACGTCTCAACCTTAAAGGAGGATTTATGGGTGTAATCAGCCAACTTAGTGTTCCATTAACACTCATGACTATAAATCATCGTGTAGGTAAGAAACGCCACACTAAACGCCACACTAAACGCCACAATAAACACCAATCTAAACGTACGCGTGCCAAGAAGAGCAAATTTATCAAGAAACGACGCTAAACATACGATAAAGATATAGATATATATAGTCTTTGAATATATATATATTTATACCACGCGATGAGTTTTGAAACCAATATTCAAACATGGGTCATGCTAGACAACCAAATTAAAGTACATAATGACAAGATTAAACAGTTACGCGAGGAGAAAAATGCGATCGGTGCGGCAGCACGAAAACAAGCAGAGAGTAACGGACATAAGGATTCTGTAATTCAAATCACTGACGGTCGACTTCGGTTCACAGAGACACGTGTTACAGAACCACTGTCCTTTAGGTATATCGATGAAACCCTTGCAAATATTATACCCAATCCAGAATCGCGTGACAAGATCATTGCTTGTTTAAAAGAGAACCGTGGGTGCAAGGTCGTCAATGAACTCAAACGGTACTCTACTACCGGAGGTAAATAGGAGTATTCACAGTAATATGTTCCAAACATAGTGTACGAACACCTACAAATGAGTCTCAACAAACAAGCCATAATAACCCCTGATTTTCGAACATATGGCGAATGCAAGCGCAGCACGAGTGGTGCAGGTTGTACAGCGACTTACTCCATATCTGACATACTTGAAACCACATTGGATAAAATATCGGTTCCATCGGCATTCGCATCTTTATCACTACCTGCTGGTCTGGCGTACCGCACTACCAAACAATCACATGTGTGTGCAGAAGTGGACACAGGAAAGCGTGCAAACTTGGCAGGTCCTTCTGACAATGTTGTATCTGATAGCGTATTTGACCGGCTTGTATCACTTGCAAGTGTTGATGGAAATAAACCTAAACGAACTGGTAAATATAAATCTCTGCACCGTTCTAGAGGCAAAAGTAGTGATAATAAATCAAAACGTCGCGAAAAGTAATATTTATCCGATTATTAATACAAATAAATATTACTGAAAATAGACTATAGTGTATATCATTTAGATGTTATAGGACATATACATGTAAATAGAATAATGTCAACATTCATTCAATCCCTTAAATCATACGATGAACCACCTGCTACACCACTACATACTCAACCACACTCTAGAGATGTGTTTAATCAAATTGGAAGTTATACTGAGATGTCTCAGTTTGTAGTTTCTTCTAATGTGGAAATGCTATGGAATATTATTATCCAAAATACAGCATTTCATTCTGCTGCAGCGGTGGACGATACACGTTCAAAGTTGCGCCAGCATTACATAACGCACTTGAAACAGTATATAGAAACTTGTATTCGTTCGAATACAAAGGTTCCGCTTATCGATTTAAATAAGAGTTTTATTGCAGAGTTTATTCGTGGATTTAAAGAAACATCTCAACCAACACAAAGGCTGGATCTGTCTAATACAGTTCCTGCTGGGAATGGTGTAATCACCATTGAAGAACTCAAAGCAGAGAGAAAGTCTAATTTTGATAATCAATATGATAAAATGAAAACTGATTTTGACCAATATCGTGTCACCGAAATGGTTTCTGATACTAAGTTTACCGATAATACAGTGGTAGAACCGCTAAAAAATCAGGATATGGAAGACATTATGACACTAACCCGTCAAAATAGAACAGAACAGGAGAATACATCCGCCCCTCGAAATGTAAATGAAACAGAACACGCACGTAATTGGTTGAATCTAAACGATTCAACCTCACCTACAAATAACGTAATTCAACCACATCCAGAAAGGGAAAAGAGATCAGTATCATTTTTAACTGACACCATCGTTCCGAAAGAGGAGGGTCACTCCATCATACATTCAACACCTTCTACTCCTTCAATTACATCCCAACCATCTCCTATAATTGCTCTACAGACGCGAGTGCATGCGATAGAAACAAAGATAGATGAAATGTATATGATGATTTCAGGATTGGTGAATACTGCATCGATTACAGAAATCGATGTAGAAGAAAATACAACAAGTGTCCATGTTGATACATCGACATCTATAGAAACTCAACCTGAACAAGTGGAGTTACATGCTACAACCCCATTATAAGTTTCATAACAACCGCATCTAAATCAGGCAATATTCCTTCATCAAATTTTCCTATGCGTCCAACACTCATTATATTAACGACATGTTTTTCACGTAAGCTGACATCATATGTACTTTTCTTAACGCGTAGTGTATAAGACATGCGTACCTGATG
>Ga0315322_10004178_pt1 | contig 11120 bp, 6 predicted proteins | sample M110021515metaG_FD_203461 | JGI IMG/M metagenome (GOLD analysis project Ga0315322, IMG submission 203461) | Ammonia-oxidizing marine archaeal communities from Monterey Bay, California, United States - M1 100m 21515 | ecosystem: Environmental > Aquatic > Marine > Intertidal zone | place: USA... | reverse complement strand
GTCGACAATCAGGACGATAGCTACCAAGCTCCAAAACAATCCCACATTGAGAATGATAGCTACCAAACTCCAAACAAAACCTATTCTACTGCAAGGAAAACTACACGAGTTACGATCACCGCAGGCGATGTAATTATTGTCGACGATAAGAATGGGATCAGCAGTGTTGAAATTCAATGTAATGATGGGACTATTATAGAAGCGGACTGGGAACGAAATTCGACCAACGAGTTCGGGTACAATATTTACGAGCCGACGGTAAATAAAACAACAAATCGCCTAGCCGTAATGATTTTGGCGCGGAAGGTTATCGCAAACTATTTAAATGGCGAATATCGATGAGGCGACAACTATAGAAATCTGTAATGGAAAAGGTGCTTCATGATCTAAGGCTGTCGAGAATCGCTAGTCATTGCCTCTATCTTCAACTCGTTTTTTTTCGTCTTTGCAATTGTTCTCGTGTATAATAACAGGTTTAATAACCTGACTTATTTTGTCTGGTCGAATGGCAGCAGTGTAGTCTGCGTTCTTTCATTTAAGTGGTTAGTGGTAAGGAATAGTCAATAATGATTAGTGTAAAATGCAACGCTTGCGGTAAAACATATAGCCTTAAGCCAGAAGCTGCCGGACAAACGTTTATTTGCCAGGCTTGTGGCGGACAAATAGATGTTCCCGCTGGCAGGCAATCAGAGCCTGAACAACAAGCCCCAACTTCATCACCAACTGCATCACCAACTGCAGCACCAACTTCAAACCAGAATTTTCAGCCGTTGCCAAGTAATACGGGAAGTGGCGGTCGGCAGGCTGCATTAGACCGAGTTAAGTTACCTGCGACTATCATGATGGTTATTGCCGGTCTTACAATTGCTACATGCCTAATTATAATTGTTCTCGGGATTGTGAGCATTATTGGCGGTGCTAATACAAGAGGATACCAGGGGGAAGAAATAGTTTTGAATGGAGTGGGCATGCTAATCACCGGTGTGTTGGGAGTCATCGGCAATATTATAGTACTCGTAGGTAGCTTGAAGATGAAATCACTCAAATCCTATGGATTTTCGCTCGCAGCCATGATTATTGCAATGATACCTTGCACTTTTTGTTGTCTGTTACAGTTACCCGTTTCTATTTGGGGTCTTATTGTGCTTAATGACGCAAACGTTAAGAATGCATTTAAACGGACCCGTTAGTTATTTTTTCAGTATGAATGATGCAATTTAATTGAAGGGCAAATTTTTTCTTAATTGTTGCGTCACTAAATTTACGTTACAGAAAGTACTTTTGTTAATGGCTGACCTTAAACCAATTTTCGAACATGATCTTGAAAAACAGATTACCTGTCCCTACTGTTGGAATGATTTTGCGCCGGAAGAAACGTATTGGATTTCGGAGCACCCAGAGGTTCAACCCGACCCAATACTGGGCAATGTTGACGAAAAACTTCGATTCCTACCGTCTCGGTTCGATGTGGTAGGTAACGCTTTAGATGAGCGTGGAGCTACGTGTCAAGAATTGGCATGCCCCCGTTGCCACCTACTTGTTCCTCGTGCCAGCTTCGAAATGAAACCGTTTTTCACCTCTATCGTTGGCACACCGTCTTCCGGGAAATCATATTTCCTGTCTGCTCTAACTTGGCAAATGCGTAAGATACTCCCGCGACATTTGGAATTATCGTTTGCAGATGCAGACCCCAAACTCAATAAAATAATAAATGAGTATGAACGTTTACAGTTTTTCAATCCTGACAAAGAAAAATACGTCAAAATCGAAAAGACCGAGGAGGAAGGTGACCTTTACAGTACGGTTCGATATTCTGATGAAAACATTGTTACTTACCCCTCACCATTTTTCTTTACTGTAAGACCAACTAGTAAGCATCCGCATTCTGCGTTGGGCCGTAGGATGTCGCGTTTGGTAACGCTCTACGATAATGCCGGCGAATCGTTTGACCCCGGCAAAGACGTTGCCACCAATCAGGTTACGCGACACCTGGCCATGGCGAACACTATTTTCTTTTTATATGACCCTACACAAGATCCGATGTTTCGAGATGCTTGTTCCAACGTGAGTGACGATCCGCAGGTTTGTCACTCAAAAGCAATGCGTGATGATCGACAAGAAATTATTTTCAACAACATGACTGCGCTAATTCGCAAGCACGCTGGGTTGACACAAACACAAAAACATGACTGTCCGATCGTGATAATTGTTACCAAGTTTGATGTATGGAAACCACTCATTTCCGATAAAGACTTCCCAGAACCATATGTCGCTCACCCCGAAACCGGCGTAAAGCACTTACACACCGGATTGGTTGAACGAGTTTCAGACAAAGTTCGCGAACAATTGATACAATATAGTCCGGATGTGGTGTCCGCCGCTGAATCCTTTACCGACCGAGTTGTGTACATACCGATCAGTGCAACGGGCGTTTCACCTAAATTCGATGAAGAAAGCGCTGAACTGGGAATTCGCCCAGTCGATATGCAACCTTTATGGGCAGAAATTCCACTGGTGTACGCCTTGGCAAAATGGTCCGATGGCATTATTGGAACCTTCTCACCCACTGAAGATAATTCCTAGGAACCGTTTCAATGCATGAGCTAATTTATACCTCTGCGTCTAAAGGCCTAACTTCCGGTAGCCGTGGTTTTTGTACTGTCGCTGCAACCAAGTCGATGGCCAAGTCACTTTCCAAGAAACTTGAAGGGCTAAGTGGTTACAATCACGTCTATGATCCGGGTAATTCCAACAACCCTGTCAACTTCTCATTTGTCACCCTGAAGGATAGCCGTCAAACTCACTATGTGTTGTCACGTATTTGTGACGCTGGCTTAGACTACACTCAGCGCAGCAACAAATTTGCCCATCATATCGCCCTTGCTAAATCCGAGTTGCCCTCTGCAGGGCCCGCTTGGGCGTTGCAATCATCCGGATCATTTAAAGTCGCTTGGGGTGATGCTCAAACGCCGTATCACATTGACGACAGTAGTTTTCCCGACGGAAACGTTGCGACGGCAGTCTGCACTAGTTGGCAGAGTTTATTAGGAGATGCTGGATACGGGGGAATCATCGCAGGACAATTAGCCGATCGGGCTATTAAGGACATGGTGATTGCTTACGAATTGGGAACAGATATTCTCGGTTTAATTTCGGAATCGCTAGCGATCATCCCACATAACAAACGTTGGCAGGCAACATTTTCCACCTTCGCTGGTAAGCCAAACGCAAACTACACTTGTAAACTACGTTGTGTTTTGGTCGGAAGTGAGGAAGCACAGAAAGCAGCTGGAAACAAGCGGGTTCGTTTTCTGGATTTGACGAATCCCGCGCCGATTGAGCACGAGAACGAATATGTCGTAGCCGCTCGCAATGGTCAAATAGCACAACCAGACGTAGCACCCACGCCTGTTGAACAGCCGAAAAGATGGGTTGAGGAAACACCGGTCGACGATGGACTGCAACAAGTCACTCAGGTACCAAGCATCCTGTCCACCGATGACGTAGATTTAGTGGAACCGGAGCCAACGGTTTCGCGGCCTACATCTATCTTTGATGATTCTTATGAGGCTGGAGGAATTGCCCCCCCACCGTTACCGCGTCAGGGTGGCAGAGGCTTTGGACGCATCGTAGTGGGTCTATCGGCGGTGGCATTGCTGATGCTCGTTTTATGTGGTGGAGGTGGCGGAGCATATTATTACGTGTTGACACAGCGATCGGCGCGTCCCGATGTAGATGATTTGATCGCCCGCAATCCGACTAAGGTAGACGAAGATGGGGGGAAATCTGAAAACAAATCAGACGAGGGTGATGGCAAATCAGACGAGGGTGATGGCAAACCAGACGAGGGTGATGGCAAACCAGACAAGGGTGATGACAAACCAGACAAGGGTGATGACAAACCAGACAAGGGTGATGACAAACCAGACAAGGGTGATGACAAACCAGACAAGGGTGATGGCAAACCAGCGATGGAAAAGGCTGCGATGGATATTAAGGAGATCCAACAGGATTTCGAGAACGCGAAAGCCACCTTAGATGAACATATTAATAATGATGACAATTTTAAGAAATCTGACAAAACCTATATATTTCTACCCAACACGGGGCCGAGCGCCACACAGATTAGTGATCAGCAGGATAAACTGGGAGCGACGTCCAAAGCCGGAAAGGAACTAGAGGACAAATTCCTCGCCCTTCGCGAACAATCTTTCAAAGGGGGGGTATTACCCAAGGAGGATCAAGGTGCTGCCGCGATCGTTGACGGGATTGCCACTAAACTCCTCGGTCAATATGGGGTTGAATACCCAAAGCTGGAGAAAATCCTAGAACTCGCCCAAGACCGCATCGAATATCTTAGCCACGCAGAAAATTTGCTTAAAAAATCTAAGAAGGACTTCGACGATCTGCTAGTGCGAGTAAACAAAGTGAATTCACAAAGGGCTACCGACCTCAAAGATGAGATCACAGAGAAGATCAAATTTATCGCTGACATTTTGAAAACCGGTAAGAATAAGAGAGATGGTCTTCGAGCGGCAGTCACTGACGCCAGGAAAGTACCAACACTGGCTGACAAACAACAAACAATAGCGACCAGTCTCCAGAAAGATACATATTACAATTTGATCGTGGAGATGTTTACCGGTAACCCACTATCATGGTTGCCAAACAGAGAATTTACACCCGCGGATGGACTCAAGAATTATGTGCTGCTCACTGCTGACCTCAATGGAAAACGAAATGAACTTCAGTTCATGTCCAATACTGCCATAAATTTTCCGGGGATCAAAGTAAACCCTTGGTTGCGGCATTTTGTATCCCGAGGTTCTGCGAAGAACGTACCAGCAAATGATAAAACAAATATTTACCCAATTTGTTGGCTGGGGATTTCAATAGAGAACAATGAAGCGAAACTTAAGCCCGAAGGTGGCAAGTATATTGCGAGGTTAGACACCCCACAAATCGGCATTGAGTTAGAAATTAGCGAGTTTACTCCGGGCATGAGCTCCCAGCAAAATACCGAATTTTTTAAGCTCTTTGTCGTCACAAAGGAGAGGACGCCGACAGACGTTAAGCGGGCGTTACTGGCCCTTAACGGGAAACTGTTTTTTACATATGGCAACCTCGGTTCTAAGAACCTCAAAAAACTTCCGGTGAATTTTAAATCCGGTGTCGAAAAGATAGGGGTCAATTTTGGACCACGTCCGAAGGGGTACATGCTAGTGGATACGTCTGCCAACAAACCTGCAGACATTCCCTTGGATTCCAAATTTCAGTGGATGATTAATATGGGCAAATGGAATCATTCCGAGGGAAAAGTTGAAAGATTAAAGATCCAGTATCCCACAGAGGAACCACAAAATCGTCAGGCGATCAATTTAGGCAGAATCGACGATACAAATAAGGCCGGCGACGAGTTCATAATGGTGCATCATGATTCTGCAATGATAGTTCAGAGCGAGGCATTCGAATATGACAACGCAGATTTCAACTCGTATCTATTGTGGAAATTAGTACAAGAACCCATGCCCCTGCTTAATACTTTGCAAAATCCAAAACCTTTTATTGAACACATTAAGGCTAAGATCAAATCTGATTTACCTGAACCAATTGCTAAATATCTAGACGAACCAACATTTAACAATTCTTTTCGCAACGCTCTGAAGAGTATCGGCATGGCTGACAAGGTGTTAGACAGTGGGTACGCTGCTTTGGCAGACACAGTGTGGAAAGGTCAGCAAACAGACTGGTGGAAACAGTACATTAACGCCGGAGGACCAAGCAATCAAAACAACAGGTTTAAAAATAAACAAATAACAATTGAATCCTATCCCATTTGCCCTCACCTCAAACTATTTAATGAATCAAAGGGGCCAGCATGGTTCCAGGCACAATTAGCATTCGAAAAAAATCGCGTTCCAAAGCCACAAGAAAATAAGGCGCAATATGATCAAAGGGTCAAGCCATTTATAACCACCAGGACTATGAAGTACAACGAACTCCTGAGCTCTTGGGCGACGAACTTCAAGAAATACTATATCGCAGTATTACACGCCAATATCAAATCCAAATTATCTCAATCTAATAGTTCGAACCTCTTCATCAAAAAACAACAGATGATCCAATCGTTTGAATTGCAAGTATTGAATTCTGAGGGTGAACCGCTGGAGCCGATATACAAACTCGCACTAACTGATCCATAAATTAACACAACCAAAACCGAATTGCCAAACACAAACAAATAATAAAGAAGATTCACAATGACACGATATAATGATTTGACACAGCGAATGACGGATATCGCCCAACGGCCAGATATCGCTAACGATGGTGAAATCGATGAACTCGCAGAAGAGTACGCAGAGTTTTGCACAGACGCGAATTATCGTCTGGGGGAAGTCAAACAATTGCTCACAAAGGGATTACGCGCTGAAGCGGTGAGTCGCGCTCAACGTGATCCTGATCTATTAGACCTCGTAATGGCGCTCGACTTTCTTTTTCTACCGCGTTGGAACGAACTCTGCAACCGAACCAACATTTCTCTCGCACCCTTGCTCTCCTTAGCAACCGCCGGCGATCTTAACGAAGCCTATACTGCCCAACAACCTCTCGAGGGATTGTTGGCTCAGCATCGTTTGTTAGCCTTAGCAAAGGCTTCCCTTCGTGACCGACTGTTGGTGCTACGACAAATCAGCGAGAAAGACCCTAATAATGAAGCGTGGACCAAGGATATTGAAGCACTCGAAAAATCTCGTGTTCGTGAGTTAGAATCCGACGTAGAATCAGCGGGGGCGCAACACAACCTACTTGAAATCGCACATTTGCACCGAGAAATAAACAATACACAATGGCAAGTACCAGTTCCTGAAACTATCCAAACCAAAGTTTCGACATTACACCGAGTATTACGAAGGCAGGCTTTGGTAACGGAATTTGAAGCAATCGTCGCCAATTTACATCAAGCCCTGGAGAACCGTGACATAGACGACCTGAAGCGGCTGCTTATTACGGCCGAGGAAACAGCCATACAGATTCAACCGCCAATAGATGCGGAATTGTATGCGCAGCTTGAAGCACCGAAGCAGGCTATTGCTGAAGCAGCATCCGAGGCCGATGTTAAAGCTCAATTCGATATTGCACTGGATCAACTACGTCACAGTCTGCAGACGAATATATCCAAAGAAAACCTCGTCACGTATCGAACTATCTTAGAATCTAAGATTGCTGCCGCTGAGAAACATGGCTTAGTGATCCCAGAAGCCGTAGTCGTACAAGCAAGAAGGAAACTGAAGGAAATCGATTCTCAGCAGAAACGCGACTTTGTTCTTAAGATAGTCGCCGTTTCATTTACGTGTTTGGTCCTAATTGGCACAATAACTGGGATTGTTGTATTTCTTAATATAAGTTCCGCGCGCGAAGCTGAAGTGGCCAAATTTGCTACACTTTTTGAACAAGAGAATTACCAAGGACTCATTGCGGCTTACGATCGGCTTGTTAACGAAGGTTCGAAGTATGCTGACAACCAAGATATTCTAAAAATGCAACAAGAAGCTCGAACTAAATTTGCGGCTGATGAAGCGACTAAGGCGAAAATAAAAGTCTTAGTCGAAGCGCTGGAAAAAAATGGCTTCGAGTTAGTTTCCTCAGCAAATCTTGAAGAAGCCCGCGACTTAGCGGAGCAGGTGCAAGATCTAGTAATGCTAGCCCGGCTTGACAAATTTGAACTAGGACTTGAAGGTTTTCGCAATCAAAAAGTGCAAGACAAGCAGGAAAATTATGAAAATCAATATCGACAAATTGCGCTGAAAGTCGAAGCTTTGAGTCAAAAGGGAGCGTCACTTACTAGCGATGATCTCGATAAAGTCCAAGGCGAGTTGGAGTCACTACAGGATGAATTTTTGGAAATCGCCAACAAAACTCTGATAGAGAGTCGACTTAGTCAAATCACTGCGTTGCGCAGACAGATGCAAACCGATATAACTTTTGCCAAACTAAAAAACGAACTTTCCGTTTCATCTGGTGTAAAAACTCAGTATGCAAGCGCGTTAGGTAATTTAAAAGAATTCCTGCTGACTAACCCGCTAAATGCACAAATGAAGAACGACATAGAATTTGTAATGCTAGAGTCCAATTATTGGTCGGGTATCGTTGCTTGGGGGCAATTTTATAATGTGCAGTTCCAACCCGATTTGATCACCAAATCGCCAACAGAAATCGCCGCGGAACAAGCAGAAGCCGTGATTAAAACCGGAACAAAGTTGGTTCAGATGTATCCGGAATTTGAAATAAAAGAAGAGTACTTAGATCGAAAAGAAAGTTTAGAAAATATCACGCGACGTACTGACTTTAATGCTGTACCACTCAAGACTGACATACGAAGATTCACTGGCTCAACACGAGCTATTGTACTCGTGAATAAAGATAGCCAGAAGGTGACCTATAACCTTCCTGCCTTGTTACCTTGGGATACTTTTTCTGCCAAGGAGATTGGCAACAAAATCATTTTTAAAAGTTTCGCGGATCAGGATTATATCCTGACGGAATCTGGTGAACGCGAAAGTGATATTGTTTATTATGGTGCTTCGCCAAACGAGACCATCCAAAAAGGGTTACTTGACGCTTTGGAAGAACTTAAGGGGTCTACCAAATCTTGGGAGGAGACTTTCCTAGACGCGCTGGACGTCTTATTCGATGATACGAAAACCACATTTCCAAATCAGAAAAACGGCAACACCGGTGCTAAACACCAAATACCGCTGCCGGCAATTCAACGATTGTTTTTAGCTCGCTCGTTGTTAAGTGAGGCTAACGAATACAGCTCCGTGCTCAAAGAAGAATTTGGAGATACCCTCCAAGAGTTGGAATCTGCGGACGTTGATAACGGAATCGATTTTGTTGCTCCTACGACGGATCAAAGTCGCATAACCAACAGGAACTCCGACGAGGCACTCAAAACCTTAAAAGAACAACTCGATCTGCTGCGACCAAAAGTTCGCCGTCATCTGGACGACTTTTCAAACACCCCGAGTTCAGCCGTAGTTTGGGTCGGTTGGATTGACGTGCGAGATGGAGGATACACCGTACGATTTTTAGACGGCAAACCCAAGAGCGGTCCAATGTTTACAGTGATGAGTAACGGAGCGGACACATCAGAAGCAAAACTTATAGACTTAGGCAATGCCAACGGTGGTGTCTTACAAATCCCGAGCAATACCATGGGAAGTAATTTCAAACACCGATTTGGTCGACCCGTTTTTACCTACATAGAGAAAACAACAAAGGATTGAGACAGTCGATGGAACTATTTTATATACGATTTAAGGGACGCGTTACCGGCCCCTTCCAAAGGGAGGATATGCAAAAACGCGCAAAAGAAGGGGCTCTATCGCGTTTCCATGAGATCTCAACGGATGGTCAGCTTTGGAAGAAGGCGGCAGATTTTCCCGATTTATGGGGTATACCGTCTGATATAAATTCATTACTTGCGCCCGAGGAGGTTAACGACCCTCAGCCTGAACCCGCGATTACCCCCATTGCAGAAGAACCAATTTCGTTGGCCGCAGTAACATCAGATCCATTTCCATCAATGCCTGTTGCCAATACGCCTGCCCCAACACAAAAGCAGTGGCATTACCAACAAAGCAACGGCTTTCAATGTGGCCCCTTGCCTATTTCCGTAATGCAGAATCTCATACAACAAGGGGATATCGTTAGTACTACATTAGTTTGGACCAATGGTTTGTCAGACTGGACACAAGCGCAATTCGTAGCAGAATTCACTCCACTTCTTTAAACGTTGAAACCCAGAACCTATTTGCTTGGCTCTTAACAAAAAGGCGATTTAAAATGAACACCTACCATAAAATAGTACACTTCGGGTGTTGCTTGCCATTGTTATTGCTGTTTGCGGTAATAGCGCATGGTGCAGATGATTATCGATTTCGCACTTGGGTCGATGATAGTGGGCAATTCAAAATTAAAGCACAGTATCAACGTATAAAGAGTAATAACGTACTTCTGTCTAAAGAAGGCGGCGGTGATGTGGAAATTCCCATCATAAAGTTATCCGACCGCGACCAAGAGTACATACGTTTGACAAATCGTGGTATGGAGCCAAATGCGGACTTCGACCGTATTGCAAAGGAACAACCATTCGTTATTGATATCACAAAAAACGAACCTATATACCGGCATACAGTTAAGTACCCCTGGAAAGTTGATAAAAAGAAACTGTTGGCGGAGTTTGCGATATCAGGTAACGGTAGCCAGGAATTATTGGGAAGCACAAAACAACAACAACCAATCATTGTAGGGAAGGAATTAAAGTTTGAACTCCGATTCGCGCCCGCGTCCCCAAAGGACTCAGTTACTAATCGTCAATTTGATTTAGCTGGCGATGTAACAACGCGCATAACATTCGACGACGAAAAAAAGGAGTTTACGCTGTTTATTAAACCATCAATAGATGTAATTAGAGGGCGCGCCGGAGCGACTAAAATACCTATGTCGGTTGAACAATGCGAAAAACGTGTCGTTGCAACCCAGCAAACCATCGAACTGTTTACACAACAAATCGAACAAACGCTACCACAGCAAATATCCGCCCTCGAGTCAGCTCACGATACGGCGAATCGTAACAGACAGTCGGCCTTCAACGCAAAGAATTTTCAGGCTGCCGGGGTGTTTTCCACTCAGATGAATACACTCGAGGTAAAATGGAAGGGGTTGACGAATCAAATAAAGAGCAAACGGAGTCGTATCCCCGCTCTGAAAATCGATCAAGCGTACCTAAACGAAATTGCGATTTATTTGAGCGACCTAGACGCGATCACAGTGAAATATAGAATATTTTCGAAGATCGGTGAAAACAAAGAACTGATTCTCGATGCGATGTAATAACAGTAAATCGAGAATCAGTACTTTGAGGGATGTGCTAAACCTCTCTCGCTTTGATCTTTTTGGGGAACAGTAAATGACGATACATTTAAATTGTGATTCTTGCGGAAAAGCTTACAGCCTAAAAAATGAAGTTTCTGGACAAACGTTTATTTGTCAAGTCTGCCAAAACGAGATACTTGTTCCGGGAGAGAAACGAACGACAACTTCGCAAATTCTTGGCG
>Ga0315322_10004171_pt1 | contig 11126 bp, 12 predicted proteins | sample M110021515metaG_FD_203461 | JGI IMG/M metagenome (GOLD analysis project Ga0315322, IMG submission 203461) | Ammonia-oxidizing marine archaeal communities from Monterey Bay, California, United States - M1 100m 21515 | ecosystem: Environmental > Aquatic > Marine > Intertidal zone | place: USA... | reverse complement strand
CCCTAGATGAAGGTTCTTACTTCTTTGTTCAAGAGGGAACTATTGGCGCTGCCCATTCTTTTGTTTGTAATACACAGGGGACAATTGTATTCGGCACAACTAATATTACCTTTGCACAGTTTAGCGACTCTGTTGAGTATACTGCAGGTACAGGTATTAATGTTAACGCCAGCCGTGTAATCTCAACCTCTGGAGTTCCTACTAACGCAGAGCTTCAAGCAGTATCGGCCACTATGGCTACCAGTATCAGCAACAGCAACTCTGCCATTACTGCTTTAAGTGCAACGATGGCTACCAGTATTGGAAATAGCAACACAAACATTACAACTAATGCCGCAGCCATTACATCTATTAATGGTGTTATTGCAGGCGGTGCTTTTGCAAGTGCGGGAACATCTGCTACACTAGAGACTAGAATTGCAGCAGTGTCTGCTACTATGGCAACAAGCATTGGCAATAGTAACTCAGCTATCACTGCCTTAAGTGCAACGATGGCCACTAGTATTAATAATACCAATACTGCAATTACTTCAATTAATGCCGCTACGTATAGGCCTAACACGGCTTTGTCTGCTACTACAGGTACCTTTACTGGTGTAGTTAGCGCACCTCGTGTTGTAGCAACTAGCGCAGTCATCGGGACACCGAGCCAATGGGCTATTTATGTATCTTCAAACAATCTTAAAATGGATTATAACGGAACCACAAGGCTTCGCCTAACAACTACTGGCGCATTGCAAGTAGCTAATGACCTTGAAGCCTTTACAACTTTGACATAAAAATATGGCTATTAAATTATCAGGTAATCTTTCAATGTTAAATGACATTGTTGCTGAGTTTGGCGGCAGTGAACCACACAAGATATCTGATTACTATAGCGATGGAACCTTGCCTACCACTGGCTACATTACCTTTTCTGATTTTTATGGTCAGGCTTCTAGTGTAACAATTAACATTACAATTTCTAGCAATACAAACAACTACAACCTTTGGAACAGCAAAGGCGGTACCTATTCTGCTGGGAAGACTACGGTAAATGTAACAATCAACTCAGGGGTTACCATAGGCTCTACAACTTCAGGTACCTATGCTTTTACCACTGGGTTAGGCTGGGTTACTGGTGATGTTATTAACATTACTAACAACGGTACAATTAAAGGTAAAGGTGGTAATGGTGGTGCTGGTGGTAATGCAGTTTACGGTTCTGTACCCTCAGTTGCTGGCAATAACGGCGCAACGGGAGGTCCTGCGTTTAGAGGGCAGTTTGCCTGCACGGTTACTAACAACGGCTCTGTCTATGGCGGCGGCGGTGGCGGTGGCGGGGGTGGTGGCTGGTGGAGCGCAGGGCTAAAAGCTAACCAAGAAGCAGCATATGGCGGCGGCGGTGGCGGTGGCGGGGCTGGTGTTACTTCTAGTTCTGGAGGCGCTGGTGGCACTGCCAGCGGCGCAAATCCCTCTAATACTCCAGGAGGTGCTGGCAGTGCAGGCTCAGCTACTGCAGGAGGCGCTGGTGGTTCGACACAATTAAGTGCAGGGCCAGGCGGGGCTGGCGGCGGCCTAGGGGCTAACGGCATTGCTGGCACTACCGCCGACCAACCTACTTTTCAGCCTTCCGCTAAAGGTACTGGAGGCTCAGGCGGTGTTCGTGGCTACTATCAAGTAGGCTCTATCTTTATTAACGGAGGTAGTGGCCTAAGCGGAACTGTAGGCGGTAGAAGTGCGTAGTTGACAAACAAAAAATAAAAGGTTATAATAGTAAAATGGATTATAAATTATACGTATCAGGATACATAGAAGAAACACAGCAGTTGCTTATTTCTTTTTCAAGTGACGAAACTGCTAGGGAAGCTATTGATTATCAGTCAATGGCTTTTGATGTAGTTCCTTATGGAGACGTGACAGCACAAGAAGTTATAGATGCTATTGCTAAGGTAGCACCTACAGTTTGTAGTGATGTTGTAGTACAGGAAACATACACAGACGATAGTGCAAAGGCGCAGGCGCTTAGGGATTTAGTCGGTCAAGAGTTTACTTATAAACTTAAAGACTTATATATTACAGACCCTGTTCAACAGATAAAAGAAGCAGCGCCAGAATCGGTTGAGGCGGAAACATTATAATGCCTATTAAGAGTGACATAACATTTGCAGCTAACGAAAATACCGACAACAAGGTTGTTGTGTCTTTTGCTTCTGGCATTCAAGAGGGTAGTTACATGAGCAGGGACAGTGTTCTTGAAATAGGCCATAACGGTGGAGAGGTTGTTTATCACCCAACAATTTCTGGTTTAATCAGAGGTGGTGATAATCACTTAATGACTAAAGGACGCATTCGAATAGTTTATAAATTAGAAGAGACCGTTACTACAGAACAGATTCAAAACTACATTACATATGCTTTAGCTGACCAACAAAATGTAAGAGCAATACATGAGCCTGTGTCTAATTCAATACATGTGTTTTATAATATATCCTATACTCAAGATTCATTCAGAGAACTGCCTGCTAAGTATGCGCCTCTGTCTAATGAATCTAAAATGACATTTAGTGAGGGAAGCGACCTAATGTGTTTTCTTCGTATTGACGACGACCCTAGTGCATGGACTGTAGAGTACAGAGATATTACGAATACTGCCACAATTAATAAGCAGGGAGAACTATGCTATGTTATTTTTAGTACCGCTGTTACCGTAGGCGGTAATGTCTTAACTCCTGGAAAAGCATACAAAGTAACCTCAGAAACTCTTGATGTTGCTGTATCTGAGAATACGAAAGTAGTAAGAATGTACCGTGATTAATTTTATTAAAGCATTGTATCACTGGTCAAGAATACGTAAAGATGCACCAATTAACAGACCCAAAAGAATTTTTAAAATACTAAGCTTGTTTGGAACTACAAGATATAGAAAGACAAGGGCTGACTTTCTTTCTAATCCAAACACTGCTGCGCTCCTAGAAAGAGATAAGACCTTATCAGATATAATGTCTAACTATAAAGACCTTGGGAAACATAAAGAAGGAACGCTGGGTAAAGAGATTTATGAGTTCATGCAGTCAGAAGAAGTTGATTATGCTAAAGCAGTAGCAGACTTCGGAGGGTTTACTGACGGGTACGATTCACGTGAAAGAGACATGCACGATATTATCCATGTTGTTTTTGGATACAGCCGCTCCCGCTTTGGGGAAGGAGCCACGATAGCTACACATTATTGGCAGGGTAATTCTTTTGGATTAGCTTTTATTGTTTTTGTAGGGCTGGCTAGGCAAATGTTAATACAACCCTCTGCGGCTAAAGTAATGTATCTTGCAATTAGAGATGTATATAAAAGGCAAAAAGGTATTAACTTTCACTCGTATGTCTTTGAAGATAATCTAACAAAGGACATAGATATAATAAGAAAAGAGCTTAGAATAACTGAACCTACTGCTGAGTTACGAATTGTAGATAAGGCATCTACTTGGGATTAATAAACAAGTTGTATTGCCTATAAAAGACTTTTGATGTATAATAAACCAATTGTAGTTTTAATAAAGGAAATAAAATGATGCAAGATGGGGACAAGACTGTGCTAGACATAAGCGCTCTAGGTGTAACAACAGGGGCATTGTTTGAGGTACTTCCTAGCATTACAGCACTGGCTTCACTTATTTGGGTATGTATTCGAATCTACGAAACAGAAACGGTACAGAGTTTATTAGGTAAACAGAAGGATTAAATAATGGCATCGACATACACAACTAGAATCGGTCTTGAGAAACAAGGTGATGGAGAAAACCCAAACACTTGGGGTCTACGGCTAAATCAAAACACCATTGACCTAGTAGATGAAGCTGTAGCTGGTTATGAGACTATTGATATCTCGGGCGCTGCCACAACTACTCTTACAGTAAACAGCGGGGCATCTGACCAAGCCCGTAATATGGGTCTTAAGTTTCAGGGCAACCTTACAGAAGACAAGTATGTTCTTGTCCCTACTAAAGAAAAAGTTTATTATATTGTTAATGATACAACGGGCGACTTTAATATTTATCTAAAGCAAGACGGTGCAGCAGATAATACAAAGATAACAGTTGTTGAATCTGGCTTCTCAATGATGGTAGCTGTTGACCCTGTTGATGTTGTAATTGATGCGCTAAGGCCTGCAACCTCAGTGGCAACAGCTACTAATGCAATCTTCTTTGCAAACACATCTACAGGACAATACGTAAGAACAGACCAAGCAAGCAGAGTATCTGTCGGTGGTATTCAGTTTGACGACAACGTAAGCATTACTTTAGGTACTGATGGAGATGTTGACCTGTATCACAACAATTCAGACCTTTACTTAGATATGTCTAACGGAGATAATTTATTTGTTCGTAATGGCACAACAACAAAGTTTACTTTAAATACAAACAGTGGTGACTTTACTGCCACTGGCAACATTACTGCTTATTCGGATGAACGTCTTAAGTCTAACATCAAAACACTAGATGGCTCCAAAGCATTTGACATGCGTGGCGTGTCTTACACAAAAGATGGCGAAGAAAGCTCTGGTGTTATCGCTCAAGAGCTAGAGGCCATTGCGCCTGAGCTTGTTATCGAAGGTGAGGAATATAAGTCTGTAGCCTATGGTAATATTGTGGGCTACTTAATTGAAGCAGTTAAGCTTCTTAAGGAAGAAGTTGAAGAACTAAAAGCTAAAGTACAGTAGGGGTTTCGCATGACACTACAAGCATCAGGGACAATTAGTTTTGCAGATTTACGGGATGAGTTCGCCGATGTCACTGGCTCTGTAAGTTTTGCTCGTTATTATGCTGGTACACAAGGGGAAGTTCCTCCTGCAGTTACAGGCTCAGGGCAAAACCCTAATATACCTGTAAGCGGAGCTAGTAGCTCTATTGCTTTAAACGATTTCTATAGTGCGCAAAACTTTTATCAAATGTCTATTGTGTCTGTGGCAGAGTTTACAGGTAAGCTTCAGCTGATTAGAGGTGGAATAAATAATTCGCAATTTGGCGACCGTACTTTATATAACTTAGACGGTCAAATGGCACGGCAAGGTTATGACTCTCTTAGTGGGACTGGGGGTACTCTTGCACCAGGTCGCTATATAGAGATATCCGCTACTAATAAAGAATCTGTAATGGCTTGGACAACATGCACTATGTTAAACACAACTACAGGGATTAGTGATAAATTCATAAACGGAGTAACAGCCCTTATAAGTCCTGGAAGTTTCTTTGGCAGTCCAAATAAATATAGATGGGCTGTATCAGTAACTGCAGGTAACTACGGCCCCTATGACCCAATAGGCTCACAAGTTAGAACCACATTTGAAAACAATGGTAATTAATTATGTATAGTGTATATAAACCAAATAGCCTTGAAGATTTAGAAATAGAAAAATTTATTAAAAGTAGTGAGCATTCTATTTTAGTAAACGACACTCCTAGTGCAGTGCCTTCTTTAACAGGTCCTGGAACTGATTCCAATACATATAAAAAAGAATTATTAAAACATTTTAATACTACTAACTTAGTATACAAGCAAACTAAAAATGGGGAGCCTGTCTTTATTAGGAAGGCTACTAATGACCCAATGCTTATGGAAGATGGTTATCTTACACTTGAGTTTGGTTTGATTAATTTTTACAACGGTACTAAGTCTTTTATTTATGACCAAGAGTTTTGGGATGCTTGGCACTCTTATTTAAAAGAAGAAGGCTTCTGGGGTTGGGCCACAATACTGGCAAACTCAGAAACTACAGAAGCATACAAAAGAGTAATAGACCTTGGCTTATTAGGGGACGATGTTCATATGGCTCCTTTTAAAATTAAAGGTCAGGCAGTTCCTGGTTATTCAAAAATTAAGGTAACATTTTAATGGCGTCTACTGATACAAAGTTTTACCCGCTAAACTTTCTTCCTGGTTTTCACAGAGAGTCTACTAAGTATTCTGAAGAGGGTAAGTGGTATGACGGCAACCGTGTTCGCTTCCGTGAAGGTAAGCCAGAGAATATCCGTGGTTATCAGAAGTTTAGCAATGATGTAATTAGCGGTATCCCTCGTGACCTTATTACTTGGGCGGATAACGACACTAGAAAGTACAATGCCTTTGGTACAAACACACAGCTATACGTAACACAGAATGATATTAGGTACGATGTAACACCTATTACAACTGCTGTATCTGTAGCTAACAACTTTGACACTACACTAAATAGCACTAATGTACGTGTAAGTGTGGGCTTTAGTCACGGCAGGGTAACTGATGACCGTGTTATCTTTGAAGGTGTTGACGCCTTTAGTGGTACAAGCGTTAATGGATTAAGAGTAATTACTTCAGTAAGCGGTACTGGTGTCTTTTATGTATCTGCTGCCAACAGTGCTACATCTACAGCTTCTAATGTTGGTGGAACAAACGGCACTATTAGCTTCCTATTAAAGAATCAAGAGTCTGATGCTATTCAAGGCTTGGGCTATGGTGCTGGTGTCTACAATGCAGGGGCTGTTCCCATTACTGGAGTACGTGCTTGGAACGAAGAGGCTACCTCATCTAACATTACATTCCAAGCTGCTCAGTGGACACTTGATACATTTGGTGAAGACCTTCTAGCTCAAAGAAGAGGCGGTGGTCTTTATGTTGTGGACATTGATGCCTCTATTGTTCCTGTGAGAGCCGTGGCTACATCTGCTCCAATAGGAAATACCTTTACAGTTTCACCTAATGACAGACATATTATCTGTTACGGTACACAGACATCTGCTAATGACACCATCTCTCCTATGTATGTAAGGTGGTCTGACCAAAATAACTATAACGAGTGGACACCCTCTTCAACTAACACAGCTGGTGATGTCTTCTTAACCGAAGGCTCCAGAATTGTAGGTGTAAATCGCTCTCGTAATGCTATTAATATTTGGACAGACAGAGCAATGTATGTACAAGAGTTTGTGGGTACACCTTTTATCTTTAGGTTTACCCAAACAGGTAGTAACTGTGGTCTTATTGCACCACATGCAGCACAAGATGTTGATGGTGTTTCTTACTGGATGAGTGACAACAACTTCTACATGTATGATGGCCGTGTTCAAACAATGGAATGCCCTATTCGTAGATACCTGTTTGATAGCTTTAACATGACAAACAAAGACAAAGTGTATGCTGGTATCAATTCAGAGTTCAAAGAAATCATTTGGTTGTATCCGTTGGAAGGAAGCTCTGAGCCAAATGGCTATGTTATTTATAACTATCAAGAACAAACATGGGTATACGGCAAGCTGTTTGAAGAAGGTATTGTAACAACCTTTGCAGACCGTAATGTGTTTGATTCAACCCTGACCACAGGCTATGTATCAGCTGCTGATAATGTGTATCTCTTTGATAACGAGCCTTCTGGTGTTTATACAGGAGATGACCAACCGTTATCGTCCTTCCTTGAGTCAAGCACCTTTGACCTTGAAGAAGGTAAACAGTTAATGTTTGCAGATAAAATTATCCCTGACTATTCTTTTTCAACTGGTGAGAACATTGAGTTTTACATAACAACTCGTGACTACCCAGCAGGACAAGATGTTGAGAAGGGTCCTTTTATTATTGACCAAAATACAAATAAGGTTAACTTTAGAGCCAGAGGTCGTCAGGCAACTGTAAGAGTCTCTGCTACTAATAGTGGCTTCTGGCGTTGGGGTTCTTTGAGAATAGCAATGCAGCCTGATGGTGAACGCTAATGGCTAACTATCCTAAGCTTCCAAGGTTTACTGTCAACGAGTTGGTAGACTTACAAAAACTGTTGTTGTCTTGGTCTAATGAATTAACACGTGAATTAGATGCAAGAGATATTCAAGTTCAAGATTCACCGTCAACCACTATAAATACTGTAGTGTCTACATCGGAGATTGGTAGACCTGCTAATGGTAATGTTGCATATTCAATTAGTGCTTCTAAGTTTAGAGGCTATGTAGATGGAACTGGCTGGGTTGATTTTAATTAATAGACTGGTATATAAGGGTACTATATAGTATAATATAACAATGTATGAAGGACTTAGAAATTTATTACAGTTAAAGGGGCAAGGCATGGCAGAAGACATGTCTGGCTTTCAGCGCCAGTTTGACTTAAAGTCTTTGATTCCTATCATGGCAAAGCAAGCAATGCCTCAACAACAACAAGCTATGCCTACACCTCCCATGCCTTCTCCTCCTTCTTTTCAGTATGGTGGCGAAGTAAAAATGGAAGAAGGTGGAATGCTTACAGGCGGTGACTTTGTTATTGATGCACATACTGTAGCAGCAATTGGTAATGGTTCTTCTCAAGCAGGCGGCGAAGTCTTAGACGATATGATGCCTAACGTAGGGAATCCAGATGAAAGCTTTAGAGGTCTTGTAACTGCAGAGACTGGCGATGGTATGTCTGATAACGTGTCATATGAAGTCGAGGGTGACGAACAAATTAATCAGGCTTTAATAAGTAAAGACGAATACATTGTAGACCGTGACCAAGTTGTTGCCCTGGGTGACGGAGACGAGGACGCAGGCACTGCTAGATTAGAAGCACTAAGAGAAAAGATTAGACAATTAAAGTTTGGCACTAAAAAACAGCCAGAAGAAATTAACTCAACAGAAGTTATACAAACAGTATTAGAAGGAACTGAGTAGCTATGGGATTTTTTAGCGGTAAAACAAAAAAGATTACTACTGGTGGTAATTTAGTTAGGGGTCTTAAAGGTGAGGGTGAGGCCCTTCGTCCTATTATTGACAAAGCCATTGATGCAGGCACAGGTTTATACGAAGGGTTTGGTGCGGATAGTAGGGTTGCTGGTTACTCAGAGGCAGAACTAGCGGGGCAACAGCAAGCACTCGAACAAGCTCGACAGGGCTATGGAGGTCTTTCTGACATTCAACAAGGAATTGCTGGGCTAAGAGATACTGCAGCAAGAGCGTATCAGCCTATAACACAAGAAGACATTCAAAGACAGCGTGACCTTTTTGCAGGGCAAGATGAGGCAGCAAAACGTGTGTTACAGCGTACGTTTAAAGAGGGTCTTAGGGATATTGGAACATCTGGTGCTGGAGCAGGTGTAGGTGGATACGGCGGCGCTCGTGCAGATTTACTAAGAGGTGATGCTCTTGGAACATATGCCACAGGATTAGCAGGTTTAGAAGACAAAGCAGCCACACGGGCATATGAAGGAGCAGTAGACCAACGTGCCTTAGCTGCTGAAGAGGCAACCCAAATGGGACAGCTATATGGCTTAGAAGCAGGAGCAGAGGCTGATGTTTACGGCAGGCGTCTTGGACTGGCTCAAACTCAAATGGACATCGGTCAAGACCAACGGATAATGGACCAAGCTCGTAAAGATTTTCAATATCAAGAGTTCCTTGAAGAACAAAACGACCCATTCCTTAAAGCTCAAAAGGCAACAGGTGCCGTTACAGATTTCTCAACTTTGTTTACACCACAACAGACTACACTTCAGAAAAAGAAGAGTGGTTTTGATAGAGCGTTGGGTGTTGGCATGATGGTCGCAGGCGGTATGACAGGCAACCCAGCTTTAATGAGTTCAGGTGCTGGTCAAGCTTCAGGCGCTTATGGTGGTAGCACGGGTATGCACTTAGGTAAATATGCTGGTGGTTCTACTGTAGGTGGGGCAAGCTACCCATATACTGGTTCTCCTATGACAGTTGACAGCATCTTAGCATCTAAAGCAGACTTAATGCGGGTGGGTCCCACTGTAGAAAGAGCTAATTATACTCCAGAAAAAAGCCCAGTAAGAGTTCCTGAGAAAAGCATAGAAGAGCAGGAGCAGCTAAAGGATTTGGAATCGGGTGGTGATTTTGTTAGAGACAAAATAAAAGAACAAGAAAACGCCGATATAGTAAAGGCTTTTAATGCAGCCAAAGGAGATGAGTCTTCTGGTCTTAGCCAACCAATGGGAGGTCCTACGAAATCTCAGTTACAAGGTGCTGGTGATAGACGTATTGAATATGTCAGGGGTATTGCTCGTGCTGACGGTGGCTCTATTGCTCTTGAAGAAGGTGGTATATTAAGCCGTGTGCTTGGGGGAGCAAAGAATATTGCTTCTAGCATTGGAAGTGGTATTGCTACTGGCGCATCTAACGCCTATCAAAACTTTCAGAATATGCCAGCTGAAGATAAAATCAGATACGGCTTAGCTATTCTAGCAGAAGAAGATAAGGTGGGAGACTCTGGTGGTCAGGCTCTTGCTCGTGCTGTCTCTGGCGTCAAAGCAGAAAAACGTGTCGAAGACCTAGAAGAAGCCAAGCTTGCAAGAGCGCAGGCTAAGGCGACTAAAGATGCCAGCACACCTACTGGTACAGATAGAACTTATATCTTTAAGGCGGTTAGCCAAAAGTTTGGTTATGACTACGACCCTCTAACAGGAGAGATTCGTGGTGTCCTTAAGCCAGAGCAAACAGCAGAAGTTGCTAGACTAAGAGCAGAAGCACTTAGAGAGTTCAAAAGAACTGGTGGTGACATGGCAGCTGTAGAAGATTTAATTGCAGACTATCAAGCAATGGCAATTGCAACTACAACCGCAGCGCCTCCTCCTACAGTACCTCAAAAGAGACCAGGTATTATACAGAGGATGATTGGATATGGCGGTAATCCCTAATGGCTATAGCAATCGGAACACAACAGTTTAAAGAGATTGCTGAAGATATTGAAAGTGGTAAGTTTCAAACCCAAGAAGAATTAAATGAATATCTTTATAGCAAGAACATAGATGCTGATAGATTTGAAAATCTTTTAAATCAAAGTTATATGGCTGAAAATGCTGCCATCGTAGAACAGACGGGCTTAAATGTAGACCCTGCTGTCTATGAGGAAGCTACCTATGCTGTTCAAGGTATGTCACCTGAAGAACGAACCTCCTACTTACAAGGTGTTGGTATTGACCCTGAGTTGTTTGGAGAGGTTGAAACATATGTAGAGTTAGGCGGTCCTGAAAGATACGCTGAAGAACAAAAGTCTACTCTTATGTCTCCAGGAAAAGTAATTGGTTCTGCTATTGGTAGTATTGCGGAAGACACTGCACGTGTAGGCGGTGAGCTACTTGAAGGAGCTTATAGGCTAGGCGCTGGAGCTTCGGGTGCAACGACACCAGAGCAAACAGCTGAGTC
>Ga0315322_10004170_pt1 | contig 11127 bp, 7 predicted proteins | sample M110021515metaG_FD_203461 | JGI IMG/M metagenome (GOLD analysis project Ga0315322, IMG submission 203461) | Ammonia-oxidizing marine archaeal communities from Monterey Bay, California, United States - M1 100m 21515 | ecosystem: Environmental > Aquatic > Marine > Intertidal zone | place: USA... | reverse complement strand
CCACATTTGATGACATGTCACGATCTGTTTGGCCTTTACATCATAACTTGCATGTTGCCCAAAATGCTTCTGCGATGCGAGTTCGCGTATCACGAGGGTGTGCAAACATAAAAAAACCGTCGCGACGAATCGCGACGGTTCACTTTCACTGTTTCACACGACCGGCTGCTTGTGGGGCCGGAACGTTTGGAGAAGGCCGCGTAAGTTCCTGGCAGCTGCCCTTGGATTTCTCACGAGACCCGGCCTCGAGTGGTCACGGCGTAGACAGGACGATTAGTTAATCGCACCGCCACCACCGGCTCCACCACCGGCTCCACCACCACCAGCTCCACCACCACCGGCTCCACCACCGGCTCCACCACCAGCAGCTCCACCACCAGGCCCCTCTGTGCCAGTGATGAAGTTGAAGGTCGAAACCTTACCGATCTGTGAGAAGAATGGTGCAGGTGTGATTCGCACAAAGCGGCGATCCGCTGAAATGATCGCGATACCAGTCATGGATGCACCCTCGGGGAGTACGGTGATGTCCGGTTGGAAGCCGACCGCTCCACGACGACGATTGAAACCACGTGCGGGATCGATTGCGCCATTAGTCAATGAGGTGATATCGTTATACAGATCCTGCAGCACCTTGCCGCTGCTGTTTCCGTTAATCATTTGCCCAAGAACCTGGTCTTGGACTTCACGACGCACATCGCGGAGGTGGGCAAGTTGAGCATCAGCAACTTCTTGTTGTCTTTGACCTTCCTTCACGTCGAAGACCACCAAGGCGTCTTGTTCCGTCAAGGGGATTTGCTTGCGGATGAATCTTTGCGACTTTCGTCCCACGTCCGTCAGCAACTCCACCGTCACGTTCCCAGTGGAAACATTGCCCCAAACTCGACGAATCAACAGGCGGTATTGTCCGGTGAATCCCTCTGGGCAGATGTAAGTCTCGGAGACTTTGCCGTTGTTATCACCAGTGCTACCGGGGTACGCATCGGCAAGAAGGGTTCCACCTCCCGCGGTCGAAAGGTTGTCAATCGAGCAGATTGTGCCGGAAGGTTCTTCGATCGCGAGGTCAATGTCTGCGTTTCCCGTCCACGAGACGCGAACAACCACATCGTGTGCTGCCGCTTGCTGCAAAGCAGCGTTAAACGCGGCTGCATCTTCTCTTCGGCCTTCTTCAAGCAGACGTGCATGCGTGGCTCGTGCGATCAAGCGTGCTTCATCAGCAATTTTCTTGAAGTTCTCGGGCCATGCCTGAGAAAGCACGCCTTGGCATGCCCAAGTCAGGTCAGGAATGCTATCGAGCTTTTTCGCGATCCGCAGTCCCATCACGTAAGGCTCGCGACGATAGGGATCAAAATTTGAAACATCGCGGCAAAGACGCATTGCCGATTCGCTCGCGCCGATTGCTTCCAATCTTGCAGCAACATGTAACACTTCTTCCGGGCTGGCTGCGAAGTCAACCGCCGACAGAAAAGCTCTTTCGACATCTTCCATCGGAGCCGCTGTTGCTTTCAGAGCGATCGCATACGCGTGGTACATCCACGCCTGAACATGGCCAGCTCTGATAGCGGAACTGATCAGATCGCGGGCTCGTGAAAACTCTTCCACTGCTCCCGTTTTGTCACCAGCAGCCTCGGCTTTGCCAGCGCGGATCGTGTAGAGTCTCGCGGTGGACCGAATTCGCTGGTCTAGCAATCCAATGTCCTCGGCCGTTTTGATATTCAGGCCAGCAAAGTACTCCGCCCAAGCATCTTCGCGGCTCTGTCCTGATTCTGGTTTCAGGTTGATCGCGGAGATGTTGGCTGATGCAGGCACTCGTTTGGCAGTTGGTGCCGCAGGAGCCTGGCTAGGTGAGCTGGACTTCTTGTTGCTTAGGGACAGTTCGTCAGGGATAGCATTGAAGCCACCGCCGCCCATGCCACCCATGCCGCCGCCCATTCCACCCATGCCGCCACCCATGCCGCCGCCGCCCATGCCGCCGCCCATGCCGCCGCCCATGCCGCCGCCCATGCCGCCACCCATGCCGCCACCCATGCCGCCGCCGAGTTGCATGATGGGAACGACTAGGTCGCCTACAGGATAGACCTTGGTGACGAGGTTCTCTTCCGCAGCTTCTTGGCTGGTGATTTGCATCACCTCGTCTTTGATGACGTAGGTCAAGTCGAGGTCACGCAACATGATACGAAGGAATGATCGCAACGTAACATTCTTAAGAGTGATTGTGACTGGCTCCTCAGCAGAGAGGCCAATGTCTTCCAATGCCTGATTGTCAATCACGATAGGAATGTTGTGTGCTTCAGAAATTTGGGTGATCGCTTCGCCGAGTGGCAACTCGATAAAGCTTTGGGATGTCTCATCACCAAGGGCGCTCTGGATGCGACGCTCGGTTTCATTGTCACCCACGAGCTCAATCGCTCCATACTTCTCCAGACGACGACGGCTCATTCGCTGCCACCAATCTGAGTCGGGGAATTGTACCGGTGGCTCATCCACGAACGGAATGTTTGCCTTCATCACAAGCGAGAAAGCATCGACGAAGTTACGCCATCGCATCTCACGGTAACGATTTGCACGTGCGTAGGTCTGGAGACTCAGAGGAAACTCAGTGAAGTGTCGTCCTGAAGCTGAGTCGCGAATGATCGAGTCACCCGCAATCTTCGCGAATTCGAGAGTGACTTCACCGTCTGCTTCTTCGTAACGCCCCTCGGCAATCAAAGCATTCATCTGCTGCGAGAGAACCTTCAATTCCTCTTCGCGGCGGAAAGTTGCGGCTAGCAGTTGCTCTTGAGCTGTTGCTCCCTGTTGGACCTGCTCAAGATTTCGCTGACCTTCCATATAGCCAGCTTCCAACCGACTGGCAACTTCGATGGAAGCACGTACCTGCGATGAGAGCTCGACACGTACTTCAGGGTTGACATCCGGGGCAGCCTCGATGTTGGCCAATAAAGACTTCAATGCACCAGCAACACCAACCGGGTCGGTTCGTAGGCGTCGATTGGCTTCTCTCAGCTTGGCTCGTACTTCTGCGCGAAGTCGACCCTCTGCTGCAGCGCGTTCGGCGCGAACCCGGTTCAGCAAGTCGCCTGTTTCCTCTTTCAGCTCATCATCACCAACCGGCATGTTGCCGAATAGCGATCCGCTATCGATTGCGGGAGCCGGTGCGGGATTGGATGGTTTTGGCGCTGGTGTCGCAGGCTTGGCTGCTGCGCCTCCGCCAAATGGATTGTCATCGCTGAATATGTTGTTGCCTCCACCGGCAGCAGGAGCAGGTGTTGCAGGAGCTGGATCCGGAGTTGCAGGTGCTGGATCACCACCGAAGGGATTGTTCCCGGCATCGGCAGGAGCAGATGGTTTTGCAGTATCAGCGGGTGCTGCCGGTTTGGCGACGGCTCCACCGAACGGGTTTACATCTTCGTCGCCAGCTTCCGCAGAAGCTGGTGGCTCGCTAAATGGATCGTCGCTTGCTGGAGCGGGCGTCGCTGGCTTGGCACCAGTGGGCTCAGCACCAAAAGGATTTGCATCATCGGTTGCAAACGGATCGTCCGATTTCGTGTCTTCAGTCTTTGTATCGTCGGCAGGAGCAGCACCGAAAATGTCGTCCAAGGAACCTTGTGGATTCTGCACCACAAGACGATTGGCACTGATTCGCTCAAGGCTTTGTGCCTGAGGATTCGTGGGGTCTGCTTCTAATGCACGCTGTGCGACTACTTTCGCACCCTTCTTGTTACCTTGCTGAAGTGCCAGTTGCCCTGCTTGCACCAAGGAATCAGAGTGCATCGCCAAAACACGAGCGGTTTCTTCCAGCATTGGGGTGCCAGCGGTCGGCAGCATCAAGCCATCGTTGTATTGAGCTCGCTTCACAAGCCCTGGCAGGAACCCAAAGAAGTCGTTGCTCTCGGATACTTTCGCATCAGCAACGATCTTTACTTTCGAAGCAGTGGTCTGCCCAGAAAGCTCGAGTGAGCCTTCCGAAAGATGCCCCGCAAAGCTGCCCATCAGGATCGAGTCACGGTCCAACCGAAGAGGTGGCAAACGGTCAGATTGAACCATTTCCATTCCGGCTAGCAATGTTGCATTATCAAGCCAAATAGGTGACATGACGGCTGACTTACCCACGCGATCCGCGATCGCTGCAGGCATCTTCTCGGGGGTGTTGCCGATGATCCCGACCGTACCACCCGTGTGGTTGGCAAGGATTGCCATCATGCCAAGCTCAGTTGCTGGGCCAATGGCGATACTGTGTACAGCGATGTGATCGGCACGCAACGCGTCAACCAATGCACCGAGGCGAACCGGGTTGTTGAGACCGTCAATTGAGGAACCATCACCGATATAAATGATCGATCGGGTGCGGTTCTGAGGCTCAGTTGCCAGAGCTGTGCGAACCGTTCCGATGGCAGTCGCGAGGTTCGTGTTACCGAGTGGAAGACGCTTGCGAAGCCTTTGTACTGCCAGTTGGGTACTGCTGGCAGGACCAAAGCTCTTGCTCATGTCCGTTGAACGGACGTCAGCGGCGTAAATGCGAACGCGGTCGCTGGGGCGGAGCGAATCAATGATCGCCTCAAGTGCTTCCAGCGATCCAGTCCGGAACTGGCCGACCTGGCTCGCGGAGGTGTCAACGATCACCACCACGTCAGCTGGCTGCGACTCACTCGCTTGTTGCAGCGTGCCGTCAGCAACTGGTTTTACGGATGCCGCAAAATAACCTTCACCCGTTTCGGTGTTGAAGGTTGAGATACGGACATTTGCCCCCTCGGTGGCGAAAGCAGTGGTCGCTCCCATCGAAACCAAACAGGTCAAGATGGCAAAAGACTGAAGGCTCTTGGAGCGAGTTGTGCGTGCGACTTGTCGCAATCCCATTTGAAATATCTCCGCTTTTAGCATTGAACGCTCGGTGCGTGCCTCGGGTTATCCGAGATCTGAATGGCATGCAAACGACAGTCCCCTGCCGCCTGAATACCAGTCAAGTCGTAAATCGTGTGAAAAGCTGTACGAGAAGACTCTGACGTAGAGTCTATTCCCGCTTCGTGGCATCCGCTACGAAAAAACAAGCCTTTCCTAAGCTCCCTAACCGGTTGATTCCGGTTGTAGGTGTTGCAATTTGCAACAACTGCTGCATCCTGCAACATCCAAGTAGCCCTGAAGTGGCTTTCGGACGCTGGATGGTGAGAGTGTTGCGAGTTCCGTGCCAATCCCGCGGATTCTGCAAAATGATCGGGTAACGTTCCGATTACAGGTAAGGTGCTGTCTGAAGGCACCCAGCCCGATAACGAATGCGAGTGGCAATAAAAAGACTGCTTCGTCCGCTTTTGCGAACGCTGGTATTTCGCTGGTTCCGTGTTACCGTCCGGCAGATTGTTACTTGCGGACAGGCCCGTTGTGGTCAGCGGATCGCTGCTTTCCTCGTCACGAGTGAACGCTCGCCTGCCGCTTGACGGGCGGTGGAGCGAAGCGTGCGCAGGGTAGTGAGGTGAGCGATGTGAGAAGATGTTGCTCACTGGCCGGAACTGTCGGAGAGTCTGCTGCGAGGTGCGGTCAATTAATTCGGCCATGACGATATCCCAGCAGTATGACGCGACCAAAAGACAGCAATGGATGCTCGTGATTGGACCGCTCTGAATGCTCATCCGTTAGCAGTTCTGAGTGATTGTGCCGTTCGTATCGGTCGTACTGACCTAGTCGGCGGCTGGGGGCTCAATGTCTTTGGTGGCGCCAGAGCCAGTTTGACTTGCGCGACGGTTCTCTCGCTGGATGGCGTCATAGACTTCTTGTCTGTGCACCGGAATGGATTGTGGCGCCTCGATGCCGAGGCGAACTTTGTCGCCGCGGATGTCAACGATGGTGACCACGACATCATCGCCGATCATGATGCTTTCGTCGCGGTGTCGTGAAAGGACTAACATTGGGGCCTCGTGTGGTGCACTTGAGGAGGCTGGTTGATGGTTTCGGACCGACAACTTCCGTAAATCCGCATCCTCGCGGCTAAAAGTCGTCGTCAGAAGTAGGAATCGACCGCGTTGTGGCTCGAGTTGAGATAGAGTCTCAGAAGGTCCGCACGTACCGGTCGTGCGGATTCGCCACGTTGGGATTAGGCCTGCCGTGTCGACTAGGCAGCTTGGCGTGCAGCTTCGGCAACAGAAACCTGCTGCGATGCCGGGGCCATCGGAAGCGCCTGCTGAATGGGTTGCTCATCGCCAGTAATGACTTGGCAGCCGAGTCGGCGATTGAGATTCAGCAACAAGGGTGAGCGGAGGTTCGTCGTCAAACGTCCAACATGACCGGCTACGGTGGTCAGAATGTACAGCTCGGCGTCAGGCTGCATGTGCAGGCAAGAGAGATCGCGGCGAGTGACATGCACACGGTAGTCAGTGAAGAAAGCACGTGGACTGATCAGCCCCAGGGCACGATCGCCACGGGAAGCGCTCTGTAACCAGGCCACTGCCGGATTATCCGGATCTGGTAAGAGTGCCCATTGCCGTAGGCTTTCCATCCCAATCAAGCCTTGGGGGAACAGGAATAGCTGGTCTGGGTTTAGTTCCAGAGTGCCAAAACGTTGCGTGTCGATTCGCATGGCATGTACCGCCGAAATTACAGGGTTTTTTCAATTTCTCGAAACCGCTCGGGCGCCGACCGAGAAAACAATCCTCATAGTCGGTATCGGCGCAATGAGCGTTAGAATCGACAAAATCGCTACAGGAAATTTAGGACTGTCATTTGTGATGTTTTGCCAATCAGACGCATCGATGCCTCCAGTGCCAGTTGCCTTTGGCTCATGTCGCTGACCACTGTCGCGATATCAGCATCAATTTCGTCGCTAAGTTGACTCTTCATCGAAATTATTCGAGTCTCGGCAACGTCCGAGAGTTGCTGTGCATTGCGACTCCAGACACCCACACGTCCTCGAGCGCGACTCGCTCGGTCGAGGTCTAGATCCAATGTCGCTTGAAGTCGTGTGATCTCTGGTATGTCGCCTGTTGTGACGGCCTTACGCAGTCTCAGAAGGGTATCCAGCGTGCCACCTGCGTCACGTGTGTTGAAGTCGCTGCCGATAATCGTGTCCACCGGGCCAATCACCGATCCAACATTGTCAGCGCCATCCTCTCCAATCCATCCCAGTCGAAGGCCGGCATTGCTACTGCCCACTCGACGAATCGTCAGCGGATCAGCATCGGGAGGAGCCGTCAGTTGGATTCCATTGCCGAATTCGTTCAAACCCACCAACACGCGAGCGGTATCTTGATTCAAAGGATGATCCCGGATCAAGTTGATCACGTCCCCAACCGTGGTAGAACCTTCAAGGTTGAGATCCAATTGCACACCGTCGGGGCGAACAATGGAGATTTCGGGCGAGTTAGGATTAAGAGCGATTCCTTGACCGCTTCCGAGGTCCGACAACAGCGTTTGCTGGGTGGCCGTGCGGATTCCGAGCACCGTTGCCGCACTTCCGCCATTTTCGCCGACGGCGTAGTCCGATCCGCTTTTCATTGAACGCAGTTGGATCCGGCCCTCGTCGCCTTTGAGCTCTGCCCGTATGTCAGCCCCGCTTCGATTGATAGCAATCAGGACGTCGGAGACATTTTCGGCGGCGGAAAGATCGACGATGAATACTTCGTCGTCTTGGATGATCTGGAGTCCATCCGAGAGATCGATTCCGGCTCCGCTATCCAAGTCGGAAATTTTGGTTTGTCCTGTGACGGCAGGTGAGATGCCCGTACCGATCAGTGGTGGCGGATTCATGCCAGCGGGATTCAGGATCGTTAATTGATCCGCCATTTCTGAGCCTGGTGCGTCGGCGAGTGCCAAGGTGCCACCGAGACCATCAGCGTACTCGACGCGAATTCCATCGGTCGTTAGTGAGGCAGCAAGCGTCCTTCCATCCACATCGGTACCTGAAATCAGCGTCACCACATCACCCATGGTGGTTGCCGCGGTGAGGTCGAGATCATACCAATCTCCGCCACCGGAGACACGTAGCAAGCCGGGGGTGATGCCGTCGCCGTATCTCATGTCGACCAAGCGAGTATCTGCGTTCACGCCAGCTTGCAGTTGCTCTCCTTCGTAAAAGACTGACAAGGCTCCCAACGCTTGATTTGCGTTTAGATTCAGGGCGCTTGTCTCTCCGGCACCCAGATCGGTGCGGGCGATCGCTTCTGCACCGCTGTATAGGATTTTGTCGTCTATTCGCGAGAAAGCATCTTGTGAGTTGAGGAATCCACCCAGCAATTGATGGTCACGATACATCGCATTGCCAGAGGCAAACACGGTGTTGATGGTCTCATCGATGGTGGTGGCAAATGCCGCTCTTTCGTCGTCTGAAATGACATTCTGAGCGGATTCGATCGCGACAGCCCTCGCTTCGATCAGAGCATTGTCGACCCGTGATAATGAACTGTCCGTCGATTGATAGAAGTTAAGCGAGGAAGCAGCGTTGCGACCGAGTTGGGTTGCGTGATCGATTCCCCGATGGAGCCCGATGGCGCGACTTGCTGCTGCCGGATCGTCGGACAGACGCAGCACGCGTTTTCCCGTGCTTAGCTGGTCGTATTGTCTCTGTAACGCTATCTGATCTGCATTGAGTTGAAACAGCAGACGCTGATTACTCAGCGGAAAACTGGTTCGAACGGTCGTGACTGGCAGAACTGACATTTCGCAGGACTTTCGAGCGCAACGGACAACGGTGTTCGCAAAGGCGGACCCCATGGGATATCGGCACCCCTAAGGGGAATGCTGGAGGAATTACTGCTACGACCCCTAGATTTGGATCTCACCTCGCTTGCTTGCAGGCAGTTGATTAGATTTGCTCAAGTTCGCTCGATTTTCATCACCACACCAGAATTCCATGATTTTTATTGGAACCGTCAACCTGACCCGGACTCGCGATGAGGGTAATTTCCTCTGTCCCGCGTGTGGAGTTTCACAGGGTTATCGGTTGAGAGCGACGAGAGCGTGGTTGACGATCTATTTCATACCCACAGTCCCTGTCAGTGATCACGAGGCGTTCGTTCAGTGTGATCATTGCAAAGCAAATTGGGATCCGGCTGTTCTCGAAATGGATCACTTCAACCACTCTGACATACCCGAGGAACAATTCTGCGTCGAAGCCGTGAGGTCTGCAGTCTTGGTGGTGTTGGCGGACAATGAGATCACGGAGAATGAGATCAGCACTCTGCAGACGATCTCATCACATCTAATGAAACGACCCGTCGAACGGGATGAGTTGGGCCAACTGTGCTCCAGTGCTCAACAACATCGAATCGAGCCGGTGAATTTTGTCCTGACTGCGTCGAGGAACTGGAATCAAAACCAGCGTGTCAGAGCGCTGCAGGCGATGTTCTTAGCGGCGGCCGCAGACGGCCCGCTGGGAGAATTACAGCTCGGGATTCTGGCAAGGATGCAGGAACTCTTCGATTTTACTGATGCTGAATATCACCGAGCCATCGAACAAGCAGTCGAGTGGGAATCAGACGGTTAGATCGCAACAGGTGTTTGTGCTTTGTCACAGCACGATACGTCATCCGTTCTGTTCGAACGTTCCCGCGTCTACTACCCATTCTTCAAACGCGCCGTTTCGTTTGATACTGCAGTAGCGATATCGGCTGCCCGCCAGAATGTGATGGTGGAAGCAGAACAGGATCTGGAAATCAATGCAGCTGACAGCGTCGCGTGGCTGGCTGTAAGGCCGCGGCGTTTTGTCGTTAGCTGCACCAGCGTTCAAAATACGAGCCGCCGGTCAATTCCAGGCTATCTGAGGTTTCCGCGTCATGAATGTCAGCTGAGGTGAGTTCATCTAACATGCGATCGGTCTGATCAGCCGAGTTTTCGAGGCGATGCATCCACAGTGATTTCAAGGCACCTACGCTGTCGAACAATTCTGGCCGCAACATCAACATCACACTCCGTGAAACCTCGCGGTTCGCTGCGGGGAGGGCTGGATCAGAGGACATGCGTTGAGAAATCATGTCGTGCATCGAAATGTTCATGAGGGCATTCGATGTTTTGCGTGTGACGCCGTGACCCTGCAGCGATGCCTCTTCTGCATATTCCGTCGCTCTTTCGGGGTCAACTGCGTACTGAACGGGTGCGGCATTGCGTATCGACATGCGACCGATCAGGACATCAGTCCAGCTTTCGATGCCTTGGCGAACACGATTGAGCCTCTCGGCCTTGGTTGCAGCAGCGCCACGGGCTTTCAAGATGATCTGGTGAACACGATTGCTGGCTTCCAAATGGTTCAACAGGATTGCATGCGTTACTGGTGAGATTTCCTCGTCGGTGGAACGTTCGTCCATTCCTGCGCCAAGGGCAGCGACCACTCGCGTCAGGATCTCCGAGACCAGAATTTCCTCCATCAGAGCGGTGTGGTCGGACCACCATGTATCCATGGCCTGTTCGTCGTCTGTCTGTTCTGCACGGCTGTACCGTGCCATCGCTTGATGCCACAGGCCGAAACGAGCGTGAGTTGCGGTCCAATATTGTGTCAACGCTTCAGGAGACAAAGTATCGCGGCCATAAAGAATCGCGGGACCATGCTCAGAAACCACCGCAGCGAGATCAACTAGGAGAACACTATGCATAGCTTGAAGTGGGCAATCAGAGGTGTGAATTGTGTGTTCACCTCATAGAGCAGGATCCGTGCCAATTTCGGTTTCGATTTCAGGGGGGCGGGCCTAAGTCGCTTAATACGAAGGGTTTGCGGTCTGTTTTTGTGGGTCCTCTCGTTGTTCGTGTCTCTGGAAAGAGGCATTTGTTCACGTCGATGTTGATTTGATGAAACATCAGCGTCTCTTTTGTGCAGCTTGCCATTGATGCATATCCGCTATGAGGACGGCAACGCAAATCCACATTTTGAGCCAGAAATGCGGGCAAGTCAGGGGAGGCTCGGCGGGATGCCCCGCGACTTGATTGAACGCAGAAGCGTAAACAGCAGATCGCAGAACAGCAGATCGCAGAACAGGGGATCGCAGAACAGGGGATCGCAGAGTGGTGGACACACTCTGCGACTCATAGCGATCAGAATCTGAGGAAGTCCGCAGGATGGCCAGCCTGACATTTCAGTCAGTCGCGTGGCATCGCGTGTTGAAGCTCAGGACAATCCATTGGCCTCGGCAAACTGATGAACGACCGGACGCTCGGTCA
>Ga0315322_10004168_pt1 | contig 11134 bp, 8 predicted proteins | sample M110021515metaG_FD_203461 | JGI IMG/M metagenome (GOLD analysis project Ga0315322, IMG submission 203461) | Ammonia-oxidizing marine archaeal communities from Monterey Bay, California, United States - M1 100m 21515 | ecosystem: Environmental > Aquatic > Marine > Intertidal zone | place: USA... | reverse complement strand
ATTTCCACCAACAAACTAACTGCCAGAACATATAATAAATGTTCATTCCCAGATTAGTTTCTTTAAACTTCAAGGTCCACTGAGGCAATTCGACATAAATAAATTTGGGATTTTCGAGCCCATGCTCATTTAAGAAAGCCTCCACCGCGGGACGTCGTGCTTCTCGGGTCACCACATGGACCTCGCTACCCTTGGCAAGCTGTAACGCCCAATTCCAACCAACTCCTCCTTCCGAACCTTTGTGAGGTTCACAACCATATGCGGAAAGTAATATGACAGGGCGGTCTTTCATAACTCATCCAAAATTTTTAAGCAGCATGAATCTCCCCAGCTAATTCAGCAAAATTCTCCAACTGCTCACTCATTGAGTAAAAATAACTTTTAACCAGCAAATCAACATTCCCAGCCCAACCCCAATATTTGACAAGCTCCACGCACTTAGCTTTTGACTCTAATAAATCGACAACACGAATACTCGCCTCGCTCGCAGGAAGACGGTCAACCAAATGGGCCGAAAGAAACAGATAGTGAACAAGATCCCATCCCGGAACACCCTCATCTCTTCCAAATTCCCAGTCGATAACGGACACATCCCCATTTTTAGAGGAAAGAACATTCCAGGGAGCAAAATCTCTATGACTCAGCGATTTTTTGATCCTCAGCCCAGCGGACCGATTGATCAAAAATTCGCGCTCCTTCTCATCCGAAATTTGCGAAACTACTCCCATCCATTCATCCAAACTCGAGAGCTGAACAGCAGGAGAATCAGGACACCAAGACTTAAGGACTTCACAGACCTTCTCAAACGGAACATCTCCCGGGGCATCAAAGTAAGGAATCGCAAAAGCCTCCCATTGGTTCTCGCTCCAAACATTAGTTAGCGAAGGGATAACAGCATTTCTTCCAGCATTCATTTCCAGAAATTTTCGCTCCCGAGATATCTTCTCTACCGCGAGAACACCCCAACCCAACTTGATAATAAAATGATGTCCGGTTCCAGTTTCAGCGAGGAGGATGATTCGCCGTTCCTCTTGAGAGGGGTTTCCAAGAAGAAGACAGACCAAGGTGGCTTCTGTTGTATCAAGCACAGTTTGAATGGCAGCGCCGCTTAATATGGATCCTTTAATTCGCTTCAAGAATAACCGGCCAAATGGAAACCTTGAAACCGCACCAACAAACAAGCGCGCCGGAAGTCTTTGTGGACGATATAGCTGCAATCCCTTGCTGACTGATGCAGCGCAATCCGGAACTAAGAGAAGGATATGTCCTCCTCTCCTAAGAACTCTCCACGAACCATCTCCATGTTCATCAAAACCCAGAGGTGCCAAGATTCCCTTATCTTTTAAGTCCATCTTCATCAGAAATGCCGGCGATACATATCAAGAGTCTTTTGAGCCGCTTGTTTCCACGTCAAATTATTAACCACATAGTCACGATTGGCCTCGCCCATTCCCGGCCATTCCGATCTCGTAAGACAGGCTTCAACGAGCCCATCTTTTATGCCCTCCACAGTGGGCTCAAACAACCAGCCGCCACCCGCATCATCAACATGGCTTGAGACCCCGGCACGTTTTGAGACCAAGACCGGACGAGCTGCGAGCATCGCTTCTACAATACACAAACCAAACCCATCAAAACGAGAAGGAAGAATCACGACATCTGCCTCTGAATGAATGACTAGCGAGTGCTCGGGCCGGGGTCCGGTAAAGAACACCCGGCCCTTCAGACCCAACTTCAAAGACAGGTTCTCTAACTCTTCTCTGTCCTCCCAATCATTACCCGTGAGGATCAGGTCAACCTCATTAAAAGATTCCTCCCTCACGAACTGGCCGAAGGCTTCAACTAACAAGTCCAACCCTTTGTGATTGCGATCCATTCTTCCAATAAACTGAATGCGCACGCGATCCCCCATTCCCGGTATTCTTACTTGGTCTGGGATTTCTGAAATCGTTTCGAGTTCACAGCCATTTGGAATGACCTCTGTAGGAATATCAAATCCCAGTTCGCGGAGCGGCCTTTCATGTTCACCAGCCAATAGCTGAACCGCTACTGCGTTCCTGATTGTTCTCTTCTCAAAGACGTGCCAAAAAACCCACTTCCTCAAAGCATGGTGCTGAGTGAGCTCAGGGACATAAGGATCATGCGGCACAAAAATGAACGGGATGCCAATCCGCGTTAGATGACGACGTAGCATTCCCACTTTGGGGTGATAGGCTCCATGAAACACCACTCCATCAAGCTGGTGAACATTGTTTTCGAGATCCAAAATTAGATTTTTTGGCAAGCTCATGGGATTCCGAGAATCATGGGGGTAATGAAGTAATTCCTCATCTCCGGATAGATTCTTAAGCTCTGTCCTCAATGTAATGACAGGACAGCTACGTGGAGAAATGAGATTCATTTCCTTGGACAAACCGCGACAATAAGCAGAAATGCCCTCAACCGAAGGATAGTGCGGAACGAACTGAGCCACCCGTAAATGCCGGCTCATGTCAGCTTTAAATGACTTCTTCTTTTCTCCCCGTAAATAAGTCTTTAAGTGACCAAAGACATCTTCGATGACATCTTCAAGGCTATCGTTGACATTGATCAATCGCGCTCGCTCTCCAAGCCGTCTTTCCAAATTCCGGTAGAGAACCAACTGTTGGCTAAGAACATCCATGGGAATTTCCCTTTTCCGCGGAAGAATAATCTCCGGATCCCCAACCAGAACGAACACAAGCTCCGGTTCGGGGAATATCTTAAAGACCCGGCGAGCTAGGCCTAGACCCGCGCCGTAACGGTATCGGACCGGATCTACCAACATGTCATTGTAGTAACGGTCAGAAATAACCAGAGACGTTTTTGCGCGAGCGTGCTTCAGCACCGTAAGTGAAGCCAGCCACCAATCCCAAAACAAGACTCCTAATTTGACTGTCGAAGAGAGCCACCCTCTTGGTGGATCCGCATGCGGATTACTTACTGGTTGCCCTAAATCTTCACGACCTTGGACTCCATACGGTCTCCAATGCAAAAATTTCTGCTGTAATCCCATGTGATTCAGCTTCTCGGAAACTCCCTCAATGACCGATGACTTTCCACTCCCATCCGGGCCCACAAAGGCAAGCATCGGCAGTTGAGGTTTCAAGTGATGGAGGGCTTCACACCACCAATGTCGAAGAACACCGCAAATCATATCACCCCCAGATCTCCTGAACTGTTTCCATTTAAGAGCCCTTCTAATACTCTTGACGTGCTTCGCGCTCTTTCTCGCATCACCTCTCTGAGCCCATTCCATCATTTCGTCGGCCCACCCAACGCCAAGCGCCCATTCAAGACTTTGATAAAAACAATCGCGATCTTCATGTGCAGCCCTCGTGATTATTTCATCGTATTTCTCTTTGTAGAACCCCCCCCAAAGTAGACTTGTTAGCCAGCAAATTAACCCATCATGACCCAACCGGGGCCTTCGGATCCCATCCGCCCCAACGATTGCTGCGGCAATCACGGCCTCCGCATCGGCATATCTAAATCCATTCCACTCCAGCGATGGCAGAACATCAATCTGTCCCCATTCATAATATCTCTGATGGACGTATGTCCGAGTTATTTTAACCAGAGGAGTCCCTAATTTTTCTTCAATCCTCAGACCCAATTGATCGCCACCAACCTCAAGAAAATCATAGTCACCCCCTTCATCTTCGCTATCGAAATCATGTGGTCTTAGCAGAATCGTTCCGGGAACGTCTACAAAATCAATAATTCTCTCTTTAGTCATGAACCAGGAATAGTTTGTTTCAATAATCAATTCGTCAAAACCCTCAGCTACTTTAATCAGGACTCATCTTATCGAACCAAAATAGCGGTGAACTCAGCTCTCTTAAATTTAGGTAATCTAGGGCAACTCAGGTGTCTTATCAATTTCATCAAAACGATTCTAAGAGGAAGGAGATTTGTTACGATAAGGACAAGGCAACCTCTCTATTATTGATAATCTTTAGGAACGAAGCTGTGGCTGAAGAGTATTTTCATAATCGGAATGAGGCTTATTAATAACGAGCCGCTCGGATGACAGAAGAATGTCGTTGCTTCAATATACTGGATTTTTTTTTGAAGAAATTGAGCAAAAATACTTTCAAGTTTTTAGTGCTTTCTAAGTTGCTCCGCGAATCGAGCCCTTGGGATTTCCAATAAATCTGATCATCTTCATCGCGAGCTACCGTAATCTCAGCTTTGAGCCCGGCGGGAACGGGGGTATTTGCAAAGACTAAGACAACCTGAAGACAGGACAGTCGGCACCAATGCCTCGCCTTTTTCTGAGACGAATCTTCAACAACTCGGACGTCCTGATAAACGAGTTTGCGAAATTCTTCCGTAATTTTCTCGAGTAACTTTCGCGACTCACCATCATCTCCAGAAGTGAGCTCAATCACCGGGGCCCCTTGTCGTGGAAAAAGATTTACCACCCACTGTTTTTGGAATGCGCTCGCAAGACGGGCGATTGGACGCTTAGTCCAGATAGCCTTTAAAAAGCACCTTCTCCGAAATGAAACGAGCTCACTTTTTAACAAAGTAAGATCTTTGCTAGATACCGCTTTCACAATCTCAGGCCAATGACGACCTGAGAGCCTTGTGAGAAGTGAAGGTAAAACCGCTAGCTCTCTTTCTGAAAAATCAAGGTAGGTAGGTTTTTCACGAAATTTGGTTACTCCCGTTGATAAAGCATGAAGCATAAAGCGCTTGCCAACCGCAGCTGCCGGATCTTCATAAAATGGCCCTCTGCGGATCAGATCTTCCTTGTTTGAGACTTTATCAACCACCCAGGTAAAAGCCCACTGCAAGTGCTTGAAAAGATCGACCTGAAGAGAAATCAGTGAGCCATCTGAGCTTTCGCGAAAAGCCACAATCCACCAAATCCAACCCTGACGGTTCGGCAAAACAACCCACCCAGCGGATTCCAAGACCTTGATCACATGACCGACCGCAAGATCCAATGAGCCTTCAACAATCAGATCTAAGTCACGCCCAATACTGTCAGGATATCCACCCAAACCATTCGTGACAGCCCACCGGAGTCCAGAATCATTCAATTCGCGGGCCACATCTTCAAGCGCGGCGATCTTTTCGAATTCCAAGCCCATCTAATCTGACTCCAAAACCTTATGATAACTCTTCTCAACAATACGGCCAATCACGTTCCAAGTCATGTGATCACGAACAATATCAGCTGAAATCTGGAGTAACGAAGTTCGCTTATCGGCACTAAGATTAATGCCTTCTCTCAAGCCTTCTCGAATCCCTTCAATTGTTGAAGGGAAAACGACTCCCCCCCCTTCTTTAGCGAGCAACCCAGCGGGGTCGGAAGCCGGGGTCACCAAACAGAGTTGCCCGACTGCCATGGCTTCAACCACTGCAAAGGGCAATCCCTCCCAACGACTCGGATAGAGGAAAGCATCAGACGCCTTCATGAGATCAAATTTTTCATTCCCGTATGCCGGACCATACAGGTGAAAAGAATCTTCAATCTTATTTTCCCGAATCATTTCTCTGATCCGGCTCTCAGATCCCTTCCATTCCGGACCAACCAAAACGATTCCGAGATTCTTGGCCTCAGAACCCAAACTAGCCACCGCAGGAATTAACATATCGAGACCCTTTTGCTCAATATCAAGCCGCCCCACAAAGACACACACAAAACGCCCTTGAAAGCGTGGAACGGTCCTTTCGATCACTTCTAAATCCACCTTCTCGGGCAACGTTTCGAGATCAATCCCGTTGAGCGCCTCAACAATCGGAACCTTAATTCCGTAATGTTCGATTTCGGCCTGATCCCCCACCGATTGAACAAAAGCAGCCCGGTTCATATAGGGCCTTTCAAAAAAATATTTGTAGGGGAGCTTTATCCAAGGACGACGCTTAAGCAAAACCCGAGCACAGTTGCCATTTGGAGTAACCGCATAAGGAATACCTTTTCCACGCAAGTATTTCGCCAAGCTAATATTTCCTGGCACATAAGCGGAGTGGAAATGACCAATATCTGGTTGAAGTTTATCTACGATTCCTCTGACCTCTGGAGGACAAGAAAAGCAATTGCGAAACGGCTCAACTCGATGAATCGATACGCCTGGAATCTCAATTGGATCCTTTTTAGTCTCAGAAATGAGATGCACTTCGTGCCCCAAGGCGGCAAGCTCCCGAGTCAAAAAATAAATCGTCTTATCCACACCATTCGCGGTGTCTGGATTACAACGACCCTCAATAAAATGGAGAATTTTCATTCAGATTTTTGGGTGGGAGAAATGATCTTAAGTAGAAACATTTTCGAAATAAATTTGTCCCCCAGAATCCATAGTCTCGTACATCTGCGCGCTAGCTTAATCAACAAACAGCCAATCAACGAGCTCTCCTCATTTTTATCATAATTTAGATAATCTTTTGCAAGTGCCTCTCTCTCTGAGCGATGTCGTGGGGTGAGTTCGCCTAACTGAATATGATCGGCAGTTTTATTGTCATCGATCCGGAATGAAACTGTTCTATAATTCACTCGTCTGATCCCTAACTGGCGGCCTACCCGCAGCATCCACTCGGTATCCATTATCATGTGAAAGTTCTCATCGAGAGGATTTTCAATTAACACCCGACGACGATACAACGATCCCGTGGATGGAGCAGCATAACAACCAATCGCGGTCATCCAATAATACCAAATTGGTTGATAAATTGTCCGAATCGTCCTGCTTGCGGCATCTACAAATACAGTATGTCCATACAAAAGATCAAAATCAGGATCTTCCGATTGTAATATTTTTAACATTTTATCGATGACGCCAGGCAAGAGAAAATCATCCACATTCAGCCATAAGATCCATTCTCCTCTGGCCATCGCAAATCCCTTATTGAGCGCTTCACTTTGACCACGATCCTTCTCAATTATTCTAACAATTTCAGGAAATTGATTCAAAACCTCGGATGTTTCATCATCCGAACAATTATCAACTACGATATGCTCCACAAGACCACCTTCCGTAGGCAAGACACTACGATGACATTCCGCAAGATGTCTGCCTTGGTTCCAAGAAGCACTAACGACAGAAATTAAGGGGCTCATAAAAAAGCTAACAAGCAGGCAAACTATGATCACGCAAATCCCGGACGAGCGCCCATCGAGTTTGGTCCAGAACCGAGCGAAGCCGCAGAAGCTTTCTCTTCACCTTCTTGACTAGCCTTATATTCCATCTCGTCCCTAGCAGCTATGCTTTTAATCAAGATGACCATCAAAATATGGAAGGCTCCGAACCATGATCCTCCGATAGTTGCCGTGATGATTCCCAACCCCGTGGAAAGCGCTAGAACGAAAGAAATAATCCGTAATTCCTCAGAATATCCATCACGTTTCGCAATCTGGTAACTCCGTAGAAAGTACCAAAACATCATGCAATAAACTAAATAATAAAGCACACCTCCAAAGATTCCATATTGGATTAACACGGATGGAAGGAGGGCATGACAAGTACCAGAGTTTATGTTCACCATTAAGAATGATTCCTTATCTCCCACGATTTTTTTCACCTCTGTATAATCCAAAGGAGTGTAAACACTCCGCCCAAAAAGAAAGACTCGTGAATCGTCCCTCCACTCCTTCAGTGCTTCATAAAAAAGAGAACTCCGATAGTCTGAGGAGTTTTCAATCGATCTCATCGAGCTTCCTTTCTCGATCATCACATACTGAAGAGGCCTCGCTACAAAGATGGGCATGTCGTTGTTAATGAATTTTGAAAAGATATTCGCGAATAAAACAACGAGGAATACCAAACACATCGCCACAAAGATGAGAATTATCCGACGGTAGATAAAAGCAATAATCACAGCATACACTAATGAGAGTAAGACCGCCGCTCGGCCTCCACTTACCACCGATCCAAGTAGACCCATACCCAAAACCGAAACTACTAAAACCTTCAAAAGAAGCGCCTGCGCCTTAAACCAACCTGGTTGACAAAGAAAAGCAAAAGCGAAAATCACTGCCGTGGGAGCAAGAACACGCATCGTAAAAACACCCAAGGTCGCATTGATAAGAGGAATATAAAACATCCCAACGTCTCCAGACTCGTCAGTAAGAATCGAAAACCCACCATATCCTTGCCGAAACAGATGGATCGTATTTGCGAAATTAAGGACTAGACCGATGGCAAGAATCCAAATGATCGTGGAGATCGCATTTTTGCCTACCCGGAAAGTGTAAGGCATGCGAATTGCCAAGAAGAGAACCACAACCGGGGCGAAAGTCGAAGCATATGCCTTGAGCATATTGATGGTGGTATAACTACCCCCGTCGAATGGTAACGTCTTGTTTAGAGCGAAACTCAATGCTCCATAAAAAAGTAACACGCCCGAACAGATGAATAAACCTTTCCCATTAACCCGCTTGAGAAAAGCAGGGTTTGGATAAGGATTCCTACCCAATAAGAAGATAATGATACCATAAATCAACAAGATTGCGGCGGCATACTGTTGGGAACTAAGTCGGAAACCAAAATTCAAGTTCACACCACTCCACACGAGAAAAAGAACAATCTGCCAAGTAAACTTATAGAGAAAGCTTAGGTAGAGAAAAAGGAGAGCAACTAACCCATAAATCGAGAGATCAACAAAACGTGACTGGCCAATTACCGAACCGAAGAAAAGAGCTCCGATACTAATAAATACCAAAAGCGCTGCGAAAGTGATTTTGTTTTTCATCGCAAGATAAGATTAAATTTGGAAAAGGTATTTGGGGGGGCAAAAGTCTCTGCGGTCTACAAACCGGGGGTGGCAGATAGCGGATTATTAGCCACAGAGAAAGTATTTAAAATAGTCTGAAACGTTCAACTGTTGATTTTGCTGATTGATTCTCAATCGAGAAAATTAAATTGAGTTCTTCGTGATGAAGCTGGTGATTTTAAGGCCTTTTACTTTAGCTCATGAAGAGAGCTAACCCCTAAGCTGGTGATGACGTAATCACTTCGTTATACAAGTCATAGTGACGAGATGCGTAACGGGCTAGAGAATATTCTTTCAAGGCAAATTCCCGACACTCTGCTTGCCATAATCGCCCTCGACGTTTTTCTGAAATTATCCACTCGACTCCGTTTGCCATATCAGAAACCGAAAATGGTATCGCTTGATACCCATTTTCTTTGTGGCGAAAAACAGAAGCTTGGCCAGCAGCACGAAATCCCACAACCGGGGTTCCACAAGCCAAAGCCTCCGAAGCAGTCTGGCCAAACGTTTCTTCGCGGGAGGGGAATAAAAAGACATCACCTAAGCTGTAGATCTCGGCAAGCTGGGTATCATCACAGACCGAACCTAAACGAATCAATCGAAAGCCATGCGAGCAAATTTTAGCACTCTCCTGATCGCCAAAGACGAGAATATCACCATCAAAATGGCGCTGAGCTAATTCTTCAAGGACCCCTTCCAAAAGATCACCGCCCTTACGCGAGTCACTCGTCGCACCCAGAGCTCCAAAAACAAGAACGGTGCGATCCGAAGCGATCCCCAGCTCGTCTCGAAGAACCGAATCAGGTCTTGGTTTGAAAACCGAAGTATCAAGACCGTAAGGGATCACCGCAGTTCGCCATCCCGGCCGATTATGCATTCTGCTTAATTGCTCGATCACCCAGGGCGAAGGACCCACTGCGGTTATTCCAAGATCTCCCCAATACTTTTTCTTAAGACTTCCAACCCAGCTTTCCCAATCGACTGAAAGCCATCTCGGATTTAGTTCTGGGATTGCATCATCATAGTGCCCAACCCCTAAAATTGGCCATAAATCATGAAGAGTCCATACTAACGGCTTCCGAATTTTTGAAAGTGTTTTTACTGGGAGGAATCCATTTCCCGCCCAATGGAGATGTACAAGATCAGCATCACTTGAATTGATAATCGCCGCCAATCGGCTGGGGATGATTCCAAATGTCCACATCGAACCAGTAGGGTTTCCCGACCACCGACGTAAGGCCCGCTCGATCGGAGGCGTCAACTTCTCAAGAAGATTTTGAAAAATCGAAATCTCACCTGAGACAGAAACCTTGGGATCGTGACTACTTTTGCGCCGAACCAGCATCTTAGAATCAACGCCAGATTTCTCCAATGCCTTATGAAGGCGATAAGATGCCCGCGACGCCCCACCGACGCAATCAGTTGATCCAACGTGGAGAATTTTCATACGGTTAGCATTGCGTGCTTCTCCTATACTGAAAGGTGCTTTTCTAAAAAGCCCTTAGATTCCTCAATCCAGCCCGCTAATAGGTGATCCTCAGGACCTAGCTGATTCACATGATGCTCTTGGATTTCCTCGATCTCACTTGTAACTGTTGATAAGCCCAACCTTCGTCGGAAAGTATCTATTTTTTGATCCTTGCTGGGATGGCTCACGATAATAAAGGGGAGCCGGTTTTTGAGACTGAAAACCACCCCGTGGAAGGTATTAGTCACAACGAGATCGCATCCAGCAAGAAGTCCAGGAACATCGGCAGGATCGCAAAACGCGATATTGCGAGTAGCCCAAGAGTAATGATATCCAATAGAACATAGATCTTTACCCACCCTAGCAGCAAATCGGCAAACTCTCTGCACATCATGCTCCGAGGGACCCATTAGATAAGTCCCAATAGCTCCAGCAGTTTTGGCATTCTTAATCGGCTTATCTGGTTTAGAAAGAAGAACCGGATCAACGACAAGATCAGGACGACGCCCAGTAAGAGATTCCACAATGGCTAGAGAATTCTCATCACGAACCGAAATCGCTTCGAATTCCGCAAGAAGTGGACTCAAAGACGCTAACTTGGGATCATCTAGAGAGGTTGAACCAAAACTCGGCGCATAAGAAATTTTAAACCCCGCACCCATTCCAGCGCCGAAAAAATTCAAATCACCTGCTGAAAAGGGATTACAAATATTCCAAATTTCATCGCTCCCGAAAACAACACAATCATAGTCGAGCGCGCTTAAATTCTCCGCCGATTCAATTTTCACTCCAATAGGTAATGTCGCAATAGCTTTGAAATATGACCTCTTCTTTCGGATATTATTCAGAAGACGCAGGGGATGCCGGGTCCGGTATATCGCCTCATGATCCAGCTTTTTTTGAGCAGCATTAGTGTAATCGATCAGC
>Ga0315322_10004164_pt1 | contig 11140 bp, 9 predicted proteins | sample M110021515metaG_FD_203461 | JGI IMG/M metagenome (GOLD analysis project Ga0315322, IMG submission 203461) | Ammonia-oxidizing marine archaeal communities from Monterey Bay, California, United States - M1 100m 21515 | ecosystem: Environmental > Aquatic > Marine > Intertidal zone | place: USA... | reverse complement strand
ACCGGCACTCAACAGCAGATGCACGCCTACCTTGACATGGGCTTTTACATCGGCATTACCGGATGGATCTGCGATGAACGCCGGGGAAAGGATTTACAGCAGGCTGTTGCCAGCTTACCGCTTGATAGGGTGCTGCTGGAAACCGATGCGCCCTACCTGCTCCCGCGGGACCTTAGCAAAGCGCAAAAACAACAGATCGATGGGCGTCGCTGTGAGCCTGCGCTGCTGCCGCACGTGCTTGAAGTAGCCGCCGCCTGCATGAAGACTGATTCGGCACGCTTAGCCGAGCACGCTACTGCCAATACAAAGCGTTTGTTCGGCTTATAGCCATTACTGATTTTTACCGCGCAACGCCTTTGCAACCCCGGTTACCGTAGCGCCGGCGACAACCTTTTCCCAACTCGGCAAGCCGGCTTTTAGCACTGCTTCTGTCTGATCTTTTGATGTTTCGTTCAGCATAGTCATCAGCGTATCGAAGAAAATAACATGAGCTGGCTGCCCCTTGCTAAAGCGGGCATTTTCGGTGAAGGCAATGTGCCCCTCTACTTTGATATGCGGCGCCAGCGACTTTATTGCTGCCACTCTATCGAGCAATCCGCGTTGCGGGTTTTTAAATGTATAGCGCTGATTGTCATTAATAACTGTCCACTCGTCCATCGTATCACTGCCGAATACATTGCCTTCAACATCCTTAGTATCAATAACAACAATAGCACCGGGTGCAAGCAGTGCGTACTCGAAATGAATTTCGCCATCGTTGCCATCCGGCAGCAAAAAGTCATGAAGCACATGAGGGCTCACAGTATGAATGCGGGCATCAATGCTGCGGGCCAATCTACGCCGAACAATAAATACAACAAGACCTATCGGCACTAAAAAGAGTACCGCCAGCATCGCGATCGACTGAACGCTCAAACTTGTCATCATTAGCCTGTATTTGGATAAAAAGTGGTTATAAAAACTGGGCCACCGCGGCCGCTGTCGGTTGAACGGTGTCAAACGCCGATGGCAATTTAAGGATTCGTGCCAGCTCTTCCGGCAGCTCCAGAGTCTCGTGAACCAGCGGTTCAACGATGGCTTCAAATTTTGCTGCGTGCGCTGTAGCCACGAGGTTCCAATGCCCTACCCGATCTGTATCAGTGAGATGATGCCGATAAACGTAAAATGCAGTTGCTGTATGCGGGCACCATGCCACGCCAGTGTGTTCATGCTCGACAACAATCTGTTCGCGAATTTGTGCATCGCTGACCGAATAGGTGCTCAGGCGGCTGTTGAGACTGTCGGCCTCGCCCCACAAGCTCCGCAAACGCTCCATATTGCTCGGATTACCAACATCCATTGCTGAGGCCAGTGTTGCGATGCTGGCACGGGGCTGCCATTCACCGCGGTCAAGAAAATCCGGGATGGTGCGATTGGCATTGGTCGCAAGCACTATCCTGTCTATAGGAAAGCCCATCGACTTTGCCCAAACACAGGCAAACCCGTTGCCTAGATTGCCGGTGGGAATCACATAACTGCTCTGCTCACCTGTCTTACGGAAATGCTGCAAACTTGATAACGCGTAGTAAACCGACTGCGGCAACAAGCGCCCGACGTTAATGCTGTTGGCAGAACACAGATTGTGCTCTGCGCTGAGCGCCCGATCGGCAAACAACTCTTTAACTATGCTCTGACAATCATCGAACTCGCCTTTCACCGACAGTGAGGTGACATTGTCGTCCCAGCAGGTTAATTGATGTTGCTGCCGCGACGACACACGGCCATCTGGGAAGAGCACCAATACCCTGACACCCGGCTTACCATGGAATGCGGCTGCCACCGCACCACCGGTATCACCCGAGGTGGCAACCAGAATAGTCAGCGGTGTATTCAGCTTTCGGCTTGCGGCAATGCGAACCATGCAGGCCGCCAGAAAGCGTGCGCCAAAGTCTTTGAATGCAGCAGTAGGTCCGTGGAACAGCTCGAGCACTGAGAGCGAAGACCCGCCCTCTTCCAATACCCGCGAAGGCGCTTCAAAACTAAACGCTTCAGTGCAAATTTCAGCAAGCTGATTTTCCAACACAGAGCCCGCGAAAAACGGCTGCAGCATTTTTGCAGCAAGGTGGTCGATCGCATCGATGCCATCAAAATCAGCCGGGGCAAATGTCGGCAGATTGGCTGGCACGTATAAGCCGCCATCAGGCGCTGTACCGCTCATGATGGCATCTTCAAGGCTTATTTCCGGACCGTTTCTGGTGCTTAGATAACGCATCAGCTTGGCTCTCCGAGATACCGGGAAAGACGAAGCAGATCCGCAAATACCCCTGCCGCAGTCACCTCAGGCCCGGCTCCCGGCCCCTGAACCACCAGCGGGTTTTCGCTGTAACGACCACTGGCAAAACTGACGATGTTGTCGGTCAGGTTAATGTGGGCAAAAGAATGCGCCTTGGGTAAGGAGCTCAAGCGCACACTGGCAGTGCCGTTCGGAATATCGAGCCGACCCACATAACGCAGAACCTCACCGCGACTGCAGGCGTCCTTCAGACGCTCGAGCATAGCGGCATCGTAGTCTGACAATGCGATTAAGAATTCTTCGGGGGTGCCGCCATCAAGATCGCCGGGCACAAGGCTTTCAATGTCAATATCGGACAACTCAATACGCATGCCCAACTCACGCGCCAAAATACTCAGCTTGCGAGCAACATCCATACCCGACAAATCATCTCGAGGGTCCGGCTCGGTATAACCGCTATCACGAGCCTGACGAACAATCTCAGAAAATGGCACTGTGCCATCAAACACGTTGAATAAATACGCCAGAGTGCCGGAGAAAATTCCCTCAATTGAGCGCACTTCGTCGCCAGTTTCAACCAGGTCCTGCAAAGTCTGGATAATAGGCAATCCGGCACCACACGCAGTCTCATAAAGAAAGTGCACTTGATTTGATTTGCGCGATGCAAGCAGTGCGTCATACGCGGCGAGTGGTCCGCTCTGAGCTTTTTTGTTGGGGGTAACGACATGAATGCCGGCGTTAAACCAGTCGGGGTAACAGTCCGCTACAGCGCTATCGGCAGTGCAATCGATCATTACCGCATGCGGCAGATGATCGGGATTGATATGCGCAGAAAAACGCTCCCAGTCGAGTGCCTCACCGTACTGCTCGAGCTCGGCCCGCCAGTTTTGCAGGTCGACTCGACGCTCTGCCAGATACATTTTTGATGAGGTCGCTATACCCCGAACGCGGAAATCGAGGTTAAAGTTTTTCAGCAAATGCAAGGCCTGCGCGCCGATCTGATCCAGCAATGTGCCACCGACATTGCCTGGGCCAATAAGACCCACCGACAGAGTCTCGGCAGAAAGATAAAAGCCGGCATGGGCTGCTCGCAGTGCCCGGGTTGCTTCACTTTGACTGATAACAGCTGAAATATTGCGCTCTGATGAGCCCTGTGCAATAGCATTAACGCTAATGCCGGCTTTGCCAAGAGCACTAAAGAACCGTGAGGCAATTCCAGGAATACCTGCCATGCCATCACCGACCACCGCGATAACACTGCACGCACGACGAACTTCTATGGATTGAATCTGATTCTGTTCAAGCTCATCCAGAAAGGCTTCACGGATTACGGCCTCGGCGTCACCTGCCATACGTTCAGGTACGGCAAAGCAAATTGAGTGTTCCGAGCTGGCTTGCGAAATCAGGATCACCGAGATCTGAGCTTCACGCAGCGCACCGAACAAGCGGTCGGCGGTGCCTGGAACCCCTATCATTCCGGAGCCCTCAAGGTTGATAAGCGCAACGTTAGCTACCGTAGTCAGCCCCTTTATGCTCAGGCTCGATTGGGCGTCCGCACTGATCTTCGAACCATGCGCTTGCGGATTAAAGCTGTTCTTAATATAAATGGGTATATGCAGATCGACCGCAGGCGCCATGGTCTGGGGATGAATGACTTTGGCCCCAAAGTACGCTAACTCCATCGCTTCATTGTATGAAAGCTCGTGAATAATGGTGGCATCGGGAACCCGATTAGGGTCGGCGCTCATCACGCCATCAACGTCGGTCCAAATAACAATCGAGCGCGCATGCAATATCGATCCGACAATCGATGCCGAAAAGTCGCTGCCATTGCGCCCCAATACCGATGGCAAGCCTTGCTGATCAGAGCAAATAAACCCGGTTACCACGGCTATTTCAGACTTATCATCAGCAAATATTTTTTCGCCATTAACCCGGGTTTCGGTCCAGTCGACGGCAGCCCCGAGTTCGCCCTGATTGATAATAATCAGCTGGCGAGCATCGACCCAGCGCACGCTGCGCTCGAGTTTATCGGCACCCGATTCCTGATCGAGATACGCCGCCAATAGACGCGCTGACCACAGCTCGCCACAACCCGCCACAATATCCCGTGTGCGCTGCGGTGCAGAGCCGACCAGCGCTGTCGCCTGCAGTAAGTCGGCGATGTCTTTAAGCTCATCCTGCCAGGGGGCCTCGAGTTCTGCGCAGACCTTTGGGCTGGTAAGTAGCTCCTTCATGGTGCAGCGGTAACGCTCGCGAATAGCGTCGATCGCCGGATCAATTGCCGGGACATCGGTCTCTGCAAGCCGCACTAGGTTTAACAGGGCATCGGTCATGCCGCCCATCGCAGAGACTACAACGGCTTGCCGCGGGCCCTCTTCGGCCTGAACCAAAGCAGCCACGCGACGAAAGCATGCAACATCGGCAAGACTTGAACCGCCGAATTTGTGGACCTGCCAATTGCTCTGGGACATTGTAAAGGGCGCCTGTTGCTGAACGAATATAAAGTGGTTAACCGCAAACCGCGTGCACCTGATTGCTGAGTCAACGCCGCGAGGCGGAATTGTACTGCCTGTGCGGCTTTTTTGAACCCCTGAGCCCAACTTCAATGGTTTTTATTCTGACATCGGGTCGCGGCAGACCCGGTTTTGAGCAGCGCCTCAGCGCAAACAGCGGGTATCCATTCCAGCTCAGGGCTTGATCCGTGCTTATTATTAGCTTACAGGTTATCGATTAAAACCCTATTAACCTATGTTTTTAATAGTTTTTCTTTGTTTTAGATTTGGGCGGGTTCCGGCCCTAAAGCACAAGGCTCCAGCCTAAGGCCACCACCACCCTGCACCCGCGTTACCGGCGAGGACTCTTTCTTAGGGTCTGCCCCTTGCATGGTGCCCAGCATCCGTTAACAATGCTGGCATGCGAATGTCCCGACAAGAATTTCTTAACTGGCCGAACAAAGCGATCACTTTGATCGGTATGTCGGGCGTGGGTAAAACCATGTTGGCGAGCAAACTGCCGCGCGACAGCTGGTTCCATTTCTCCGGCGATTACCGCATCGGTACCAAGTATCTGTCTGAGCCTATACTCGATAATATCAAGCTGCAGGCCATGGAGGTTCCGTTTTTGCGCGACCTTTTGCGCAGCGACTCGATTCATATTGCAAACAATATCTCGGTCGACAATTTAGAGCCTATTTCAACCTTTCTTGGCAAGGTCGGATCCGAGGCGCTTGGGGGCTTGCCACTGGACGAGTTTAAACGACGCCAACGGATGCATCGGGTGGCAGAGAATCAATCAATGGTTGATGTCGAAGAATTCATCGTTAAAGCACACGATATCTACGGCTATCGCCACTTTGTAAATGATTCCGGTGGCAGTCTCTGCGAACTTCAGAGCAAAAAACCTCTGGAAGTTCTTGCACGAAATACTGTCATTATTTATTTGCGGGCTGACGATGAAACCGAGCAGCGAATTATCGAGCGCTCCGTGTCATCACCAAAGCCGATGTATTATCAGGAAGATTTTCTGGACACTAAACTCGCGGAGTTTATTAAGCTTAAAGGCTTAAATGACGCTTCAGAGCTTGAGCCGGATTTATTTGCCCAGTGGATGTTTCCCCAGTTGGTCACCCATCGCCGGCCCCTGTATCAAGGTATTGCAGACGATTACGGCTACACACTGAACGCAAATGATGCTGCTGCTGTGACTGATGAGCATGAGTTGATTGAATTGCTCGGAGACATCGTTGCTGCAGGCTAAAACGGCAGCATGAGCTCGGCAAAACCAGGTAGCAATATTGTATTAGGCGCAGGCTTCACGATCGCTGCGTCTTTGGCAGTAGCGCTCATGGCTGCGATCATAAAATGGTCTTCGGTAGCGGTCTCCACTGAACTATTAATGAACCTCCGCTGGGCGACCGGCTTACTGATTTTTTTATGCTACTGGTGCTTTTTCGCCCTCGTTTAGAACTAAAAACAGAGCGGCCAGTTGCACAACTATTTTCTCTCAGCAATGGCGCTGCTACGAATCCCCAAGCTCAACCCCAACTCAGTAGAAACTGATAGCTAAGAACAGCTAGCGCATTCATGCTCAACCTTGTTATCGGTTAAAAGCTCCGTTGCAGCATTGAAGATAAAGCTTCGGGGCTTTTTCTTGGACTTAACACAAGCCTTCTGCGCACATTACAATAGGCTGTGGCTGTGCAATAAGGGTGGATAAGATGTCTTATTGGCAAGATCAGATTCTTCCGGCGATGATTGATCGCGGGATGCGCAATGACGTTATGGCAGAGCAACGACATCGGGCGGCTCCCGATGCCACCGGTCGTGTGCTCGAAATTGGCATGGGTTCCGGCTTAAATCTGCCGCTTTACTCGCCCGAGAATGTGTCGCATATTTTTGGCCTAGAGCCTTCGGCGGCACTTCGTGAAAAAGCCAGCGAAATGCTTGATAGCACCACTATTCCAGTGGAGTTTTTGGCAGCAAGAGCCGAATCTATTCCGCTGGAAAGCCGCAGTGTCGATACGGTGGTGAGCTCCTGGACACTCTGCTCTATTCCAGATGTTGAAGCGGGCTTGCAGGAAATCCGGCGAGTATTAAAAACCGATGGCCGCTTTATTTTTCTGGAACATGGGCGGGCTCCCGATGCGTCTGTTGCTGCGTGGCAGCAACGCCTGCGAGGTATTAGCCGGCCACTGCTGGGTTGCGACCTGAGTTATCCTATGGACCAGCTTATCCTTGAGGCTGGCTTCGAGTTTCCGCAATTGGAAACTGGATATCTCAAAGGCCCAAGGCTGATCTCGTATCACTATATTGGACAAGCAAAACCTATATAGGCAGACTGTTAGCCGTTTCACAAATAGCACATATCCCTTCGGCACCGATGCTGGAGCCTGCATGACAATCTATTAGGAATATCAGTATGACTGCACGCAAAAACTTATTCGCATTAGCCGCTGCATTGACTCTTGCCAGCTCTGCCGCATTTGCAGGGGCTCATACCGCAGCAAAGGCAGCGACCCCAGCACCGGCAGCTACGCCAGCCACTGACACAGCAGCAATGCAGCTGACCATTTCACAGGTTCAGGCTGAGCGCCAACAGATTGTGGCGGAGAATCTGCCGTTGACCGCAGAGCAGGCGCCGGCTTTTTGGAAGACCTACCGTGAGTATTCCAACGAACGAGCCAAGCTGGTTCAGAGTGAAGGGCAGCTGATGCTTGAATTTATTAACAACTTCGATGACCTCAGCCAAGAGCAGGCAAAGAGTCTTCTTGACGACTTTCTCAAGGTTGAGAACAGTTCTCTGAAACTAAAGAAGAAGTATGTCTCACGCTATCGTAAAGTTCTAAGTGAGACGCAAACGTTTCTGTATTTTCAGATCGAAGCCAAGATGGATGATGTTTTAGCCTACGAAATGTCCCAGCTTATTCCTCTGGCATCACCTAAGTAAGCTCCGGTCGCAAGTTTCAACAACAGGGGCCGAGAGGCTCCTGTTTTTTTTCCGGATTATAAAAAATGGTTTGTGGTGACTGACTAACCGGCGCGTGGTAATTGCGTCGACTGTTCATACATCGCAAAGGTCGATAAGCTAGACTAAAAATCTCCAGAAAATAAAGAAAAAAATAACAATGTCTCAGAACTTCAATAGTACTTCCGGCCAGGGTCCGCTTGCAGGCATTCGCGTGCTCGAAATCGGTCAATTAATTGCTGGTCCTTTTACCGGCTGCTTCCTCGGTTATTTCGGTGCCGAAGTCATTAAGGTTGAGGCGCCGGGTGACGGTGATCCGATACGCAAATGGCGTATGCTCGGCGACGATGGCACCTCATTGTGGTGGCGCAGTCTCGGTCGCAACAAGAAGTGCATTACGGTTAATCTGCGCACCGATGAAGGTAGGGACATCGTGCGTAAGCTGGCCGCTGAGTCTGACGTACTGATAGAAAATTTCCGCCCCGGCACGATGGAGCGCTGGGGCCTCGGTCCCGAAGACTTACAGACGGATAACCCGGGACTCATTTACTCGCGTATTTCCGGCTACGGCCAGACGGGGCCTTATTCTGAAAAAACCGGCTTTGCCTCCGTCTGCGAAGGCATTGGTGGCTTCCGGCATTTAAACGGCTTTCCCGACCGCGCGCCGGTGCGGCCTAACTTAAGCATGGGCGACACACTCGCCGCTTTGCACGCTGCACTTGGTATTCTGATGGCGGTTGTTAAGAAGCAGAATGACCCTGAACATCGGGGCCAGGTAATTGATGTCGCCATTTATGAGGCGGTGTTTAATCTCATGGAATCGATGATTCCTGAATACGATTACGGCAAGGAGATCCGCCAATGCTCGGGCTCCACCCTTACCGGTATTGTGCCGACCAACACTTACAGCTGTGCTGATGACAAATACGTCATCATCGGCGGCAATGGTGATTCAATATACAAGCGCTTGATGCATGCGGTTGGTCGTGATGATCTGGGTGAAGACCCGCGCATGGCTAATAACGCCGGGCGCGTTGATAACGAACCTGAAATCGACGCAGCAATTGCCGAATGGACCCGTCAGCGCAGCTCCGATGAGGTGCTCGATATTATGGCTGAAGCGGAAGTGCCCTCTGGCCCTATCTACGATGCTGCTGACATGATGGCGGACGAGCATTTTCAGGCCCGCGGCTTATTTGAGAAGGTCGATGTAAATGGGCGAAAACTGGCTATTCCGGCCATTCCCCCGTTTCTAAGCGACACGCCTGGCGGCACCCGGTGGCCCGGTCCTGAGGTCGGTTCACACAACCAGGAGATTCTCAATGAAGTGCTGGGCTATGACACAGAAACGTTAAAGCGTTTCGAGTCCGAAGGCATTATCTAGGCATCAAATTGGGCTTTGGTCCACTGAATAAGCTGCTCTTTGGTATCGACATCGTGCGACAACGGCGATGATTTTTTCTGCTTGCAGTACTCCCAATACTTGCCTGTAATTCCGTCAACATCAGCCGATGCGGCCAGATAAACGTAAGTCTGTGCAGACTTCTCCGGGTCTGCAAAAAACGGTCGGAATAGAGTCACAATTAATTTAACGAACCCACGGCAGTGGCGAAATACGTTGGTGCCCACGAAATAACCGGGTGATACGGCGTTAAACGTAACCTCTTCCGCAGGCACCTGTTCTGCCCATGCATAGGTGGCATAAACCATGGCTAATTTCGCACGATGGTAAGCTTGGAACGCGCCGGTATTGGCATACCGCTTGCCCTTCCAGATTTTGCTGCACGCCATATCGGCGAAGTCGATTCCGGGCCCTGCTCTATGCGCATCGGACGATATTTGAATCACCCTTGATGGAGCGCTTGCACGCAGACAGGGCAGTAAAGTTTCTGTTAACTGCCAGTGTCCCAAATGCATGATTTCCATGTGTTGCTCCTGCCCTTCTATGCTCGAAAAAAACTCAGGGTTAGTCAGCCCCGCGTTGTTAATAAGCACATCCACACGGCCGTAACTATCGAGCACATGTTGCGCAAACGCCGCCACTTGCTTCCGGTCAATCATGTCGCAATAGACAAATTCGACCCGTTGGTTGCCGCTCAAAGCGACAATCTCGTCCCGAGCAGCTTCGCCCTCGGCCTTCTCCCTGTCGTTGAGTACCAGCGTGGCGCCAAGCTTCGCCAGCTCGCGAGCCGCGATTCGCCCCATACCACTGGCCGCACCGGTAATGATGCAAACCTGTCCGGTCATGTCGTTAAGGTTCATCTGATTTGTACTCATAGCAATCTGCCACTGCGAGTGGAGCAGCTGCGCCTTAATTGGTGCAGATACGGTTAGCTGCTAGTATAGGCAACTGGGTCTTTGCTGCACAGTGAGCAGCGGATTCATGCCTTTTGAAGGTTGATTAAGGCGGTAATTCATGGGCAACTGCAGTGTATGAGGCGACACCTCCAACAATTGTTTAATGGGATTTAGGGTTTCCAATGAATCAAAGTCTAGCCAGCCTCGATGAGAGCCCCGGCTTTGTATTTGTAAGCGGACTTATCAATACAGCCCTGGCACACACAAAAATGGCGGAACAGGAGACCCATAACGGTCCCTTTCTTAAACTTCACTCAATCGATAACGCCGATGCGGGTTACTTGCGCCTCTGGAAAGCACCGCCAGAGAGCACCATCGACCGCATGGTTCATATCCGGCTGTTGGCCGGCCCGGTGCAAACCCAGCTGTTGTTTATTTTTGGCAATGAGACTTCAGCGCTGCCTCATTTTCACGCACAGAGCGTTGAGTTTCCGCCTGATGGCTGTGTCTACAATATTGACTTCATGCCTCGTCTGGACGCGATTGAGCACCCAGACTATTACACTGAGGTCTTTTCAGAGCTGACCAAGCCCTACCTAAAGGCCACCAGTAAAACCGAAAACAGTTGCGCTAAGGCGCTCATGAACCCGGCAATTGCAGCGTATTTGTCACCCTGGGGTATCGTGAGTCACCGCACCACCATACAAGAGTTGCTGCGTTTGCAGCCCCTACTCGAATGCTATCTCACGCAGTACCTTTACCTTAGCCGCGGACTGGCATACGCTGGCGCATCGCCTGAGCAACTGAGTCATCGCAGCCGCAAACATCTGGCTCGTTTTTTTGATGATGACTTAGACCCGCGAGCCTGGCGTGGCGTTTATGCCGTAATTGGTGATGCCGCAGGTCAGAAACTAAAAAAAATATTGCAAACCAGCTTAAAAACAGCCTAAATTCAGCTCGATTTGCCGTGCACTTACAACACAAACACCAATGCTTAACTTAGGAGCAACTATGAATATCGCAATTATTGGCGCCGCCTACACCGGCTTAAAGGCAGCCTCTTATCTCAAGGGCAAAGGTCATACTATTTCGGTGACCACCACC
>Ga0315322_10004159_pt1 | contig 11147 bp, 13 predicted proteins | sample M110021515metaG_FD_203461 | JGI IMG/M metagenome (GOLD analysis project Ga0315322, IMG submission 203461) | Ammonia-oxidizing marine archaeal communities from Monterey Bay, California, United States - M1 100m 21515 | ecosystem: Environmental > Aquatic > Marine > Intertidal zone | place: USA... | reverse complement strand
TCACTTCAAAGAGGCTATCAAGTTTACACGGAAGTATGCTCTTCATGTCACTCAATGAAATATTTGAGTTATAGAAATTTGGGTGAAAAAGGTGGGCCAGAATTTTCAGAGGCTGAAGTTAAAGCAATAGCGGCTTCTTTTGAGGTGACAGATGGTCCGAATGCGGATGGTGAAATGTTTGTAAGATCAGGAAAATTATCAGACAAATTTGTAAAGCCATATGAAAATATTAAAGCTGCTGAAGCTGCAAATGGTGGTGCTTATCCACCTGACATGTCTGTTTTAGTTAAAGCAAGAGGTGGTGGAGTAGATTATATTTATTCTTTACTTCAAGGTTATGAGGACGCACCTAGTGAAATGACTTTAGATGAAGGTGTTCATTATAATAAATACATGTATGGAAATAAAATTAAAATGGCAAGTCCACTGTCAGAAGGCATAGTAGAATACGGCGACGGAACAGAAGCAACAGTTGAGCAAATGTCAAAAGATGTAACAACATTTTTAATGTGGGCAGCAGAACCTCATTTAGAGTCTCGACACCAAATGGGCTTTAAAGCAATTATTTATTTAATTATTTTAACTATCTTGGTTTATTTCAGTATGAAAAAAATCTGGTCACGTATTGAACCTGAAGTTTAAAACGTCACCATCTTTTACGATATAATCTTTACCTTCTAGTCTCATTTTCCCATTAGTCTTTGAATTTACCCAGCCATTATTTGCTACAAAATCTTCGTAGGAAACTGTTTCAGCTCGTATAAAACCTTTTTCAAAGTCCGTATGAATTTCACCAGCTGCTTTTGGAGCAGTACAGTTTTTCTGAATAGTCCAAGCTCTAGTTTCTTCTGGCCCTGATGTAAAATAGGTATCTAACTCTAGGATATTATAACCTTTTTGGATTAACATACTTAAACCTGTTTCGTTTAAACCAATCATTTCCATATAATTTTTTCTCTCAGAGAGTTCAAGTTCATTAATTTGATTTTCTATATCAGCTGATACAACCAAAGTATTTTCTTCACCAAATTTTTCTATAAAATTTTTTGTATATTTATTTCCTTCCCTGACACTTTGTTCATCTACATTGCATACAAAAATTTTTGGTTTAATCGACAATAAACCACTTTGGTTAAGTAATTTATTTTCAAATTGGGATTTTAAAATTGATATATCTTTGTCATTATTTATACAGTCCAATGCAACTTCTAGTATTTTCAGCTGCTCCTCATCAACATTTTTTTTATTACTTTTCTCCAGTCTTTTTTGAATAGATTCTAAATCTGCTAGCATCATCTCGGTTTCAATAATTTCAAGGTCTCTAATTGGGTCTACATTTGGGTTAACATTTTGTATGTCATCAGAGTCAAAGCATCTAATCATATGAATGATTGCATCTACCTCTCTAATATGTGAGAGAAATTTATTTCCTAATCCCTCTCCTTTAGAGGCACCCTTTACAAGACCAGCAATATCTACAAATGAAATAGTAGTGTTTATAATTTTTTTTGATTTTGAAACTTTTGATAGATTGTCCAGTCTTTCATCAGGCACAGGCACAACGCCTATATTTGGATCTATTGTGCAAAAAGGGAAATTTGCAGCTTGTGCCTTACTTGAATTAGTTAAAGCATTAAATAAAGTGGACTTACCAACATTGGGTAAACCAACAATCCCACATTTGAAACTCATTATTTATTATTTACAGTACTAGAAAATAAATCTAATTTTTTTTCTACAAGTAATGAAATTGAATCATTTATATTATTAGAAATCTTTTCTATTCCGAGCATCTCATCTTCATCAAAATTTTGAAGAACAAAATCACCAACTTCTAAATTTTCTTTTGGTTTACCAATTCCAATTCTTACTCTTGAATAATCCTTGCCAATAAACTTATCAATTGATGCAATTCCATTATGACCTGCGCTTGATCCACTAAATTTTGCTTTAATCTTTCCAAATTCAACATCTAAATCATCATGAAATACAATCACATCTTCTGCATCTATCTTAAAATATTCAATAATTTCTCTTATACAAATTCCTGAATTATTCATAAAAGTTAAAGGTTTAATTGCATAAACTTTTTGATCTCCAACGTTTCCAGTTGTTAGCAATCCTTTAAATTTTGGTTTTTGTTTTGATAAGGCAAATTTTTTATTAATTGAATCAATGATTTTAAATCCAACATTGTGTCTATTATTTTCACTATCTTGAGTGGGATTACCTAAACCTACGAATAAGAGCATATTTTTTTATTAATGGATAGTAAAATTCAACTTTGACAGGTTATTTTTTTTCTTCAGCTGGCTTTTTGTCATCATCTTCTTTTTTGTCATCTTCAGCTGCTGGTTTTTCACCATCTGCTACTCCTGCTTCTGCTGCTCCCTCTTCACCTTCGGCAGCTTCAGCTTCAGCTGGTTTTTCAGGCTCTTTCATAACTGTTGGTGCCGCAAGTGTTGCAATAACAAAATCTCTTCCTGTAATTGTTGGAACCACTTCACTTTCTAAATTTATTGATGAGATTTTAAAACTTTCACCAATATCAACTCCATCTAGATCAATTATAAGATTTTCAGGAATTTTTTCACTTGGACATTTTAATTCAACTTTTCTTCTTACAATGTTCAGTACACCACCTCTTTTTAACCCTGGTGATTTTTCATGATTAATAAATTGAACAGGAACTTCTATTCTAATTTTGACACCTGGAACTACTCTTAAAAAATCAACATGAATTGGTTCATCAGTGATAATATGATATTTTATTTCTCTTGGAAGAACATTTTGAGGTTTTCCATCTACGTTTAATGATACGATATTTGATAAAAAATTCTCTTTTTCTATTAAAAATTTTAACATTTTTTTAGAAATAGATACTTTTTCATTTTGTGCTTCACCACCATAAATTATTGCTGGCACACCACCACTATTTCTAAGCGAGCTTAACTCACCTTTAGTTTTAGTATTTCTAATGTTTGCATCTAATGAATTCATAAAAACAAGGGTTTTTAGCTTAAGTTCTTTAATAACTCAAGGTAATTATTTAAATAAATCTGAAACAGAAGTTGAATTAGATATTCTTTTAATTGCCTCTCCCATTAAGCTTGAAATAGGCAGAACCTCAATGTTTTTGGCATCTTTAATTTTATTATTATTATCAATTGTGTCTGTGATCACTAGATTTTTAATTACAGAACTTTTAATTTTTTTAACAGCCTCACCACTTAGGACCCCGTGAGTAATATACACATAAACTTCTTTTGCACCTCTATCTTTTAAAGCTTTAGCGGCATTAACAATTGTTCCTCCAGAATCAATAATATCATCTACAATCACACATGTTTTTCCCTTAACATCGCCAATTACATTCATTACTTGAGATTGACCAGGCTTTGGTCTTCTTTTGTCCACAATTGCAAGTCCTACATTTAATAGTTTGCCTAGTGCTCTTGCTCTTTCAGTACCACCAACATCGGGCGCGACACAAATAATGTTTTTACTTTTTATCTTTTTTTTAGCATGTCTTGCAAAAATTGGAGTTGCAAATAAGTTATCAACTGGAATATCAAAAAATCCTTGAATTTGACCTGCATGCAGATCTACAGTTACAACTCTGTCTGCTCCAGCTTTAGTAATTAGGTTTGAAACAAGTTTGGCAGAGATAGAAGTTCTTGGTACAACTTTTCTATCTTGTCTTGCATAGCCAAAATACGGAATTACAGCTGTAATATTTTTTGCTGATGATCGTTTTAATGCATCAATACAAAGCAAAAGCTCCATTAGATTATCATTAGCAGGGGATGAAACAGATTGTATGATGAAAATACTATTTCCTCTGATATTTTCATTTATCTCAACATAAATTTCACCATCAGAAAAATTTCTAATACTGGAATTTACCAATTTAGATTTCAAATATTTTGCAATATTCTTACTGAGAGGCTTGTTGCTATTTCCAGATAATAATTTCATTGAAAAACCTAATTAAGCATAATTATTGAAATATTTCTACCATAATCGTTATGTTTTAATCTTAAAGCTCTCCTTGCACTAAAAAAATTATTTTTAATATCAAAAGTATCAATTTTTATAGTGTCAATATTTTTGATTTTATTCCTTCGAAGAGAAGAATAAACATACTTAGTTAAATCAAAATATAGTTTTTGTTTGTTAATTTTGAAATATTCAAGATTATTTTTATCTTTTTTAACAAATTTTTTCTTAAAATCTTCCTTTACTTCATAATTTTTTAATGAAATTGAAGGACCAATCGAAGCAGTCATATTTTTTAAATCACAACCCTTTTTTATCATAAATTTAACTACGTTATCTACAATACCTTTATATGCACCTTTCCAACCAGCATGAATAGCAGCGATTATCTTTTTTTTATCATCACAAATTAATATGGGCACACAATCTGCTGTCAAAACTGCAATAGGTAAATATTTTTGATTGGTTATTATAGCATCAACTTTAGGCTTTATTTTTTTTTTATATTTTTCATCAATATAAATAAATTTATTACCATGTGTTTGATGAATTAAAAAAACACAGTTTGCTTTTTTGCTGATCTTTTTTCTTGTTATTTCTAAGTTCTTTTTTACATTTGAGGCCTTGTCTTTTGAACCAGGACCACAGTTTAAACTTTTATAGATATTAGTTGATTTACCACCAACACTGTTAAAGAAAGCGTGTTTTAAATTTTTTATTTTTGATAGTTTTTTTGATTTAATCAATTTGAAAGCCTATTTTAAATTTATTTTTTATATTTTTTATTAACATTACTTTAAATAATTCACCCATTTGTTTTTCATCTATAAGGCGTCTTATTCTATAGAATAAGTCAGTTTTTTTCGAAAAAGATATATTCTTACTTATAATCTCTGCTCTTTGTAGTATACCCATACTTGTTAAAAATTTTTTTTGATTACTGACAAGAGAGTTTAGATTATGAAATTGATTAATAAATTTTTGAAATAAATTAAAGTTAATATTATAAGTTATATCTGAGTCACCAATATTTTCTAGAACATTAGAATATTTGTGATTATTCACAGCTTGCAAAGTTTCATGCATTTTTGCATTTAAATGTCCATAATCAATGATCAATATACCACCATCATTTTTTGTTATTGTATTGCAGATATTTTTTAAATATTCAAATGAACTTGGTGAATATTCAATAATGTTTTGATCTTTTGAAATTTCAAAGTTTAATTTTTTTTCAATTTTTTTAATATCAGTAAGTTGTTCCTTAAATTTAGCTTTATTTATTTTTTTGAAATTCACAAACCTTTCAACCCAACCTTCATTTTTCTTAAAAAATTGTTTGATTGGTAAGGCATCAAAAAACTCATTAGCTAGAAAAATTGTTGGATTAGAATTAACTTTTTTAATGTCATCTAACCAAATTACATTCTCTAGTTTTAGATTTTGTTGTTGTTGCTCTGTTAAAAAAGTACTTTTTTCGTGTATTTGAAAATTGCAATTATCGAAGCATTCTGGAAAATTTTTTAGTGTATCGATTATCACTCTCATCATTTCTCCGTTACCTGCACCTAGTTCAATCAAATTAAATTTTTTGGGAGAACCAATACTTTTCCAAAAGGTTATTACCCAAATGGCAATCATCTCTGAGAAAAGTCTTGTAATGTTGGGTGAAGTAGTAAAATCACCCTCTTTACCGAATGGGTTTCTTTTCATGTAATAGCCAGAATTTTTATCATAGAGTGCCATTTCGATAAATTTATCGAGAGGTAAATTAGTCAGTCTGCTTATTTTCATTTTTAATATAAAATAGAATTGTTCCGAACAAAATAAATATTAAACTAATAATTTGCCCCATTGATAAACTAAAAATTAGGTAACCAAGTTGTTCATCTGGTACTCTAAAAAATTCCAAGATGAATCTGAAAATAGAATAAAATATTAAAAATATTCCTGAAATTAAACCAGGTTTTACTAAAAAATTTTTTTTTCTAAAGTAAAGCAATATTAAAAATAAAATAATACCCTCTAAAACTGCCTCATATAGTTGTGAAGGATGTCTTGATAAATTATCTACCTTTGCAAATGTTACAGCCCAAGGAACTTGTGTTGTGGTTCCATAAAGTTCTGAATTTATAAAATTTGCAATCCTACCCAAAAAAATTCCAATTGGTGCAACTAAAGAAACTAGATCCATATATAAAAATGAGTCTTGATTATTTTTTTTAGCAAAAAGTAGACTTGCAATAATAATGCCTATCAAGCCTCCGTGAAAAGACATTCCACCTTCCCATATTTTAAAAACATCTAAAATGTTATTTATATAATGATTAAAATTATAAAATATTATGTATCCTAATCTTCCGCCAATAATAATTCCAATAATTAGGTATGTTATATAATCGTCAAATTTTTCATTAATATCTGATTTTTGAATAAAAATTTTTTTACATAGCAACCAACCAATTACAATTCCTGCAATGTAGGCCAGAGAATACCATCTGATATCAAAGGACATAATCTGGAAAGCAACTGGGTCAAAATTATTGATGAACATTTTAAATAATACTTATAAAGTATATCTTAAATATGAAAAATTCTAAATTTATAATTGATAAGCTTGCTAAACTTTTTGAGCAAGGCATAATTTCATCAAAAGATCTAAGTTCAGAGCTTTTAAATATTTTAAAATCTAAAAGAGATGAGATTGTTTTTAAGATGAGACTGACAAGCAAAGACGAATTTGATGTACTAGCTAAAAGAGTTGAAAATTTAGAAAATAATATTACGAAACGAAAGACCAAAAAAAGAAAAAAAACTAAATTGGTAAAAAAATCTTAACACGCAAACCATTCATCTTAGATTTCTCTAGCTTTATATTTCCTCCATGAGATCTAATGATATCAGAGGCAATTGAAAGACCAAGTCCTACACTAGATTTTGAGTCTGCTCTTCCTTTATCAATTTTATAAAAAGGCTTGAATACGTTATCATGTTCTTTTATCAATATACCAGGACCATCATCATCAATTATTATAAATAAATTTGTATTTTTTTTATTAAGTTTAATTTCAACCTTGTTTGCATATTTTAGAGAGTTATCAATTATATTGTTTAAACATCGATTAATTAGATTTTTTCTTCCATTAAAATAAACTCTTTGAATTAAATCTTGTGAAATATTATCATTTCCATATTTTACAATAATTTCTTCTATTAACTCTGATAAGTTAAACATTTCATCTTTTTCAATATATGATGAGCTAGTGAATTGAAGATATTCATTTAGCATTTTTTCCATTTCATCAATATCTGAAGTTAATTTTTTAGCTAAATTTTTGTCATTAATGAATGCAATTTGTAATTTCATTCTTGTTAGTGGTGTTCTTAAATCATGACTTATCCCTGACAACATTTCATTTCTTTGATTTAAATGTCTCAAAATTCTTTTTCTCATTTTATCAAATTCATTCCCTGCCTGTCTGATTTCAAGCGCTCCTGAAGGTTTGAACTCTCCTATTTCTTCACCTTTACCAAATCTTTCAGCTGCTCGTGCAAGGTTTGTTATAGGTCTTGTTTGATTTTTTAAAAATATTAATGAAATAATCACCATAATAATCGCTGGAACTGTAATCCAAAGCGCAAATATTCTTGCAGATGAGCTTGTAACTCTATCTTTTGGTATCAAAAATTTAAAATATCCATTTTGATATTTTATTCTTAAATCAATTAATTCTTTATAACTTGTTGAGTCAAACCAATATCTGTCCAAATCAAAATTAGATTTTAATTCTCTTCTAAGAGTTCTGTCAATTGGGCTAAACCATCTTTCGTTATATTTGTTTTCAAATTTTTTATTATCGATAAATTCTATATTTAAATCTAAAAATAGAGAAAAAAGATTCGTCAACTCATTTTTATCTATTTTTTCGTTATCATAAACTTCTACAAACGTACTAATTTCGTTTACTAATGCTCTCGTCATTCCTTTATTTGTTTTGATCCAAAGACTGTCAAAGAAAACAATTGTTATAACTAATTGCAAAACTAAGATGGGAGCTGCAATAATTAAAAGAGCTCTATAAAATAATCTTTTAGGTAATATATTTTTAAAGAAATTACTCAATCCAAAGAACATATCCGGCTCCTCTTATGGTTTGTAAAAATTTAGGATTTTTAGGATCAATTTCAATTTTTTTTCTTAGTCGAGTTATGATCACATCAATTGATCTTTCTTTATCTAAATCTATTAATCGACCTATGTCTTCCCTTGAAAATGTTTTGCCAGGGTTATTGATCATTTTTTCCAATATTGTTTTTTCTGTATTGTTAATCTTAAATTCTTTATTATTTTTTATAATTAATAGTTTGTTTAAATCAATTTTTAAATTTGAAAATTCTATAATTCTTATTTGTTCAGTTTTAATTGTTTTATTTAAAATATTTTTTATTCTTAAAATAAGCTCTTTTGGCTCAAATGGTTTTGGTAAATAATCATCAGCTCCAATTTCAAGTCCTTCAACTCTTTCACTTGCCTCACCTTTGGCTGTTAAAAGAATTATAGGTGTATCTAATTTTTTTTTATGATCATGAATAAATTCTAAACCACTCTTTCCTGGCATCATAATGTCTAAAATTATTAGATCAAATTTTATAATTTTAATTTTTTCAAAAGCATTTTCTGCACTATTTGCAGTAGTTACTAAAAAGTTATTTTCATTTAAATATTTTTTAATCAAGGATCTAATCCCATCATCATCATCAACAACTAAAATATGTGCAATAAATTTATCCATTGATAATTTTGCTTAATACGTTATCGAAATTAATTACTTCTTCAGAGCTTGAATTAAGTAATGCGTTATAAATCCTCTTCTTTTGTAGATCAAAAATTTCATTAAATATTTTTTGTCCTTTTTCATTTAAAAAAACATGTTTAATTCTTGTATCTTGATGATCTTTTTTAAACTTTATAACTTCTAGTTTAATTAAATCTTTAAGCACTCTATTTAAGCTTTGTTTGCTTACCTTTAGTCGTTTTAAAAGTTTTGAAATTGAAATGCCTTGGTACATAGATATTAAATGAATAACCTTATGATGTGCCAAACCAATGGAATATTTATCTAATATCTTCTTAGCATCTGAAAATGTTTCTCTATAACTAACAAATATCTTCTCAATTAAATCTTTTAGTTGATCATCTTTTAAATATAAAAGTTCTTTCATTATAGGTAAGTTATATTGACATATTACAGATACAAAGATATTTTTCAGTTATAATTTAAAAAATTTCATACATGATACCCTACGATAATAGTTCTGGAAAAATTTGGTATAATAATGAGCTTGTAGACTGGGCTGACGCCAAGATTCATGTTTTGAACCATGGACTTCATTATGCTAGCTGTGTTTTTGAGGGAGAGCGGGTTTATGATGGCTCAATATTTAAATTGGAAGAGCATACATCGAGACTTTTTTATTCTGCAAAAAGAATGGGAATGACAATTCCTTATACCGAGAAAGAAATAAATAATGCAAGTAATAAAATTATTTCAGTTCAAAATGTTGAAAATGGATATGTAAGACCTACTATTTGGAGAGGTAGCGAAATGATGGCAATTTCTGCACAACAAACAAAAATTCATGTAGCTATAGCAACTTGGGAATGGGGATCTTATTTTGATCCCAAACTAAAAATAGAAGGTATTAAATTAAATATTTCAAATTGGCGAAGACCAGCGCCAAATACAATTCCTTGGGACACAAAAGCCTCAGGTCTTTATATGATTTGCACTTTATCCAAACATGAAGCAGAAAAACAAGGTTACACAGATTCTTTAATGCTTGATCATGAGGGTAATATTGCTGAAGCAACAGGGGCAAATATTTTCTTTAAAGATCGAAGTGGAGAAATTCACACTCCAATTCCAGATTCGTTTTTAGATGGCATAACAAGAAGAACGGTTATTGAAATTGCTAAATCAAAAAATATTAAAGTACATGAAAGAAAAATTAGTCCATCTGAACTTTCTAATTTTATTGGTTGTTTTTTAACAGGTACTGCTGCCGAAGTAACACCTGTTTCATGTATTGGCGAAAATCAGTTTAATGTTTGTAAAACTATAATTGATTTAAATGAAAGTTATCAAGCCTTAGTTAGAAAGAAAAAAGCAGCCTAACCTTTATTGTCTTCAGACATTGCATGATCAATTCCTTTACGCATATAATCATAGCCTGTAAAAAGAGTTAAGAATGCAGATAACCAAAGTAAAATAATTCCAACTGTTTGCGCATTATAATCTTGAAAATTAATAATTTTATTTCCTATTTCACCCGATAGGAGAAGTGCTATCGAAACCATTTGTAAAACTGTCTTTAATTTTGCAAGATTTGATACTGGAAGTTTAATTTTTCCTTTAGCTAAAAACTCCCTTAATCCTGAAATTAAAATCTCACGAGTAAGAATTATAATTGCAGCAATTACCTCATAATGTCTAATTGTACCATCCATTACTAGCAGAATAAGCGCCGTAGCAACTATAATTTTATCAGCTATTGGATCTAATAATTCGCCTAACTTAGATTCTTCCCCAAGCATTCGGGCTAACATTCCATCTAAGAAATCGGTAAATGATGCAACAATGAATAATATTAGTGCAGTTAAATCTCCATAAAAACCAGGAAGATAAAATGCTAAAACAAAAAAAGGGACAATTATAATTCGTCCAATTGTCAAAATATTTGGAATTTTTTTAAGCATAATTATTCGTGAAAAAAGTTATATATCTTTTTTGCAACTTTTTCTTCAACACCTTCTACAGATTTTATTTCATCAAAACTAGCAGACTCTACAGCTCTTGCTGAGCCAAAATGGTTCAATAATGACCTTTTTCTTATAACTCCTATACCATCTATTTGATCTAACAATGATTTTGAAATCCCTTTAGCTCGTTTTGCTCTATGCGAGGTGATGGCAAATCTATGAGCTTCATCACGAAGTCTTTGCATAAAGAATAAAGTTGGATCATTTTTTTCAAACTTATAGCTTTTGCTATTATAAAAAAAGGTTTCGTCACCACTATTTCTCATTTTTCCTTTTGCAATAGCAATCATAGGAAGATTGTGCAATCCAAGTTCATCCAATACTTCTT
>Ga0315322_10004157_pt1 | contig 11148 bp, 24 predicted proteins | sample M110021515metaG_FD_203461 | JGI IMG/M metagenome (GOLD analysis project Ga0315322, IMG submission 203461) | Ammonia-oxidizing marine archaeal communities from Monterey Bay, California, United States - M1 100m 21515 | ecosystem: Environmental > Aquatic > Marine > Intertidal zone | place: USA... | reverse complement strand
CTGAAGATGGAATGGTTGAATCTATTAGAATTTTAAGGAATCCTGCTGAAAGTTTTATTGAAGTATCTTTATTATATGACGAATATATTAGATGTACTGATTTAGGAATCTTTGAAGAATTACTATCGCTATGAGTCAAGAGAAAAAGCAACAAAAATTATTTAGAGAATTTATTGACTACCAGCTAAAGCCATTTAATTTAACATACGACAAAGTTAAAGAAGACCCCCAATGGTACATGAGATATTCCACAACTCAAGAAAAAGAAATTGAGTTCAAAGACTATATTGTTGAGAGATGTATTAAAGTTCTAAAGCTTACTAAAAAAGAAGCTGAAGATGAGGCAAGATGGTTTATTCTACAATGGGGATTAACTACAAACCCATCAATTTCTGAAAAATTTTGTGATGAAATAAAAAAACAAAAGAAGACTTAGTCTTCTTTTTTTTCGTTCTAAAAAGATAAATACTAAATGAACGAATTACCTAAAAATTGGCTTACTGAAATGCCGTTTGATTACGAGTTTAAGTACTACATTCTACTTGCTCAGATTAAGCGACTTAAGGAGAGTATTCTAGAACATAAATTAGAATCAACGCTAGAAGATATAGAATCTTCTTTGGTTATTTTATATGATATTAAATATGCTAAAGATGGTATAGAAAATAAAGACTCTAAAATAATTGGAATTGATTTTGATAATATGGAAATTGAATTTGATTATCCTGAAGATAATTTTACAGTAGAATCAATGTATGAATTATGTGATGTTGCTATTGGACTATATGAAGGTCTTCATTCTGATTTAAGAAAAAGCTGGAGAATTGTATCTAAAAAACTCAAACTTTCAAATCTTACTATAGGTTCTATAAAGAATAATGGATTCCTTTATATACGTAATAAAGGAAAATTACTAAAATATAGTATTAGTATTCCATTACCGTTTAATACAACATGGAAAGATGTTCGTGTTAGATATATTGATAAAATACCTGATGATTTATCAGAACTCTCCATTTTTATTAAAGAAAATAATGATGGCCTTAGACACTATTGGTGCGAATCAATTGATGATATTCCTCTTAACGATTGTCTTATTCCAGTTATAAAAAGTGTGCTATATAAGAACTTAATATAAATATATAGAATATAAACAAAGATTAAAACATGGCTATATTATCGTTTGAACAATGGTCTATTAATGAAAAATCAGCATTAATAGAATCTTACATGAAGAAGGTTAACTTTCTGTTAGCTGGAGAAAAGATTGAAGGGTTAACAGGAAAGAATAATAAGAGGATTTACGGTGAAATAAACGATAAATGTCTAGAGGATTTATATAATGCGTTTTATGCAGAAGGAGACAATGGGAAAGATTTAGATGTTAATCCAGAATTACCTATAATTTATTACGGAGGAAATAAACCGGAATCGTTAAATTTTATTAAGAAATATAAAATTAAAGAAGATGTAATGTATAATATCCCGTCTCAAATGAAAATAAGTGGGTCTAAATCTAACTTCTATAAGATGTTTGATGGTGCATGGTGGCTTCCTAAATCTGTATATAAAATTGAAGATACAAAGGAATTAGAATTTCCTGTTATTGGAAAACCTGATGATGAACATTCAGGAATAGGTATAGAGATATTTGATAAATTTGAGGATATTAAGAAGAGTAAATTAACATTTGATAATTTCTCAGAAGCTAAAGATTTAGCTCAAGAATTTAGAGTTCTTTTAATGAATGATAAAATCTGTCTAGCAAATGAAAGAATCTCATATTCAGATAATGAAATTGAAGATAAAGACCCTGATGAACAGACTGAATTTGTTTATGTCGATAATGATTTAAGTAAACTAGATTTTTTAGATGATGTGATAAAAATATCTAAAGAGATTAGAAAGAAGATTAAATTAGGATTATGGAGTATCGATATTATGATTGATTCTGATGGAAAACTCTGGGTTGCTGAAATCAATTCTGCCTCTGGAATGGCAGCTGATAAAATGGCGAAAGTTTATATTATGATATATGAGGATTTTTATGGAGAAGAACTTCCTAAAATATTCAAAACTTTCTTATTTGATGAGTACATCGAACCAGTATACAAAAAAAATCTAGAGGTAAATAGTGAGGCTATTAAAAGGTCTAAAGGCGCAGTAGATTATCTTAAAAATAACTAATTATGAAACATATAAAAACATATCAAGAATTTATAAACGAGGATATTCCTACTGTTGAAATTAACCCAACTAAATTTCCAGAGTATGGAAGCCCGAAAGATAAGAACTTTTGGAAAAGAGGTAAAACTGACGGAGATTTATACGATGATGTAGTACAAACTAAAGAGGTAAAGATACCTGCAAAATCTCTAAATCCATCACAAAGCGCGATTTATCTAGGTAAAGCCCTTGGTCTTGCTATTGCTGGAGTTTCTGGAGGAGATTTAGAAGCTGTTATTTCAGCTGATAATAGAATTCTAGACGGCCATCACAGATGGGCGGCAACAATGTTTAATAATCCTAAAGATAAAGTTGGAGGACTTAAAGCAGCGCTTAAAATTGGAGATTTAATTCCAGTTCTTAGACAGGCTGGTGATGTTCTTGGAAATGAAAGAGGATTAGAGCCAGCAGGAGGTGATGTTAATATATTCAAAGCTACTATTGAAGACGTAATTTCTGCAATTTATGATGGAGAGAATATGGACCCAGAGTACTATAATAAAGAAAAATCAGTTAATTGGTTTGAAGGAGTAGGTAAGGATACTATAGCATCAAGGCTAATAAAAATTCAAAGTAAACTTCCGCCAGATGGAGCACCACCTAGAAAAGAAATGCCTAAGATTAAACCTAAGCAGGTTAATAAAATTTCTAAACATTTATCTGGAGGTAAAATAGATATTAGAGAACCATACAATAAGTAATGAAACCTCTGATAGAAATGAATATACGAATATTTGTACATCACATGGAGGTAGATGCAGTATTCGATTTTGTAAATAAAAGAACAGAAGTTATGCCAGATTATTGGATTAACGAGGTGGATGTTCCATTTTCTGTTTCTGGAGGATACGTAGAAATATGTATTGATTATATTTCTTATTCCTACATAAGAAGTATAAAAGAACACCAATCACTATTAGATATATGATATGAAAGAGATTTGGCCAAAACATAGTTATGTTATAATTACAGGTGGAGCAGGATATATTGGCTCACACACTGCAGTAGAACTGTGGGATGCTGGATATACTCCAATTATTGTTGATAATTTTTCAAATACAACTATAGATAATATTAAAGGAATTGAAGAAATAATAGGCCAAGAAGTTAAGTACTTCGAAGCAGACTGTACGGATGCGGATGAATTAAATGAAGTATTCAAATCTGTTCAAACTCTAGGAGGACATGATTCAATTGTTGGGGTTATTCATTTTGCTGCATTCAAGTCAGTAGGAGATTCTGTTCTTAATCCAGAAAAATACCATAAAAATAATATAGGTTCTTTAGAAACTTTAATAAAGGTTATGGATAATCTTGACGTTAATAACCTTATATTCTCTTCAAGCTGTTCAGTATATGGTAATTCAGATGTTTTGCCGGTTACTGAAGAAACTCCATTCAAGCCTGCTGAATCTCCTTATGCTGAAACAAAACAATTATGCGAGGAGATAGTAGCTATATCTAAACTTAATAGTGTCTCTTTAAGATATTTTAATCCTATTGGGTCGCATGAGAGTTCGTTAATAGGAGATAGGTCGATAGATAAACCAGCCGCTATAGTTCCAGTACTTTGTAAGTCAGTAATAGATAATACAGAAATGCTAGTTCACGGAGATAATTATGATACGAAAGATGGTACATGTATTAGAGATTATATTCATGTTGTAGATTTAGCTAAATCTCACGTATCTTCACTTGATTATTTAATAGGATCTGAAGGAAAGCACGTATATAACGTAGGAACTGGTAATGGTGTTAGTGTATTTGAGGCTATTGAATCATTTGAGGAATCAAATAACCTTAAGGTAAATTACAAAATAGGACCTAGAAGAGCTGGTGATATTATAGAAATTTACGCAGATTGCTCAAAGATTAACAACGAGCTAAAATGGTCAACAGAAAAAACACTTAAGCATTGTATGGAAGATTCGTGGAATTGGGAATTAAATAAAATTCAAAATTCTATAAATAAACTAACAAGCAATCAATCTTAAACTTTTTTGATATTCCCTATATAATACTATGGGAAAGAAGAAGAAAGACAACAAGATTTTCGTTAAAAAACCAAAGGTAGGCGAAAGCTACTGGTTTTGGTTTGCAGGAACTATTGTATATGGGGAACTATATGATTCTGCTGATGGATTAACTAAGCACTATGGAGAACCATGGTATATGCTTATAGATAAAAATGGTACTAAATACCCTACAAGTATCTTTAGCCTAAGATTCGATAAACCAAATTATAAAGAAGATGTATAGTATAACAGACTTAAAAGAGATGCTGTTCATTGACATTGAGACATGTTCAGCAGCAAAAGATTTAGAAGGATTTATAGATATTATAGGACCTAACGGAGAAGAGCATTGGGCTAGAAAAGCTAACTATATTAGAAAAGATAATGAACAATACGAGGGCATATGTAACGCTGAATTATATCCATTAAATGCTGCACTATATCCAGAATTTGGTAAAGTTTTAGTAATATCAATAGGCCAAATAACATATCCTGATGGAGTGACCGCAGTACCTAAAGTCAAATCATTTTATGGAGATAATGAGAAAGAAATTCTTAAAGAATTTATGGGTACTATGGTTAAGATATTTCAACTTAAGCCAAATATTAAAATAGTTGGTCATAATATAAAGGGTTTTGATATTCCATATCTAATAAAGCGTTCTATAATAAATGGTGTAAGTGTACCGGATAAATTACAATTACAGAAATTAAAACCATGGGAGAATTGTTTATTAGATACTTATGATTTATGGAAATTTGGTGGATGGAATAGTTCGTCATTAAGTTTAATTTGTGACCTATTAAATATACCATCTCCTAAAGAAGCAATGAAGGCTGGAGATGTTAGTGAATCATATTGGAATGGTATGTTAGAAGAAATAAAAGATTACTGTGAAGGTGATGTGGTAGCTACTATGAATGTAATGTTAAGACTAGCAAAAATGGAAATAATAACTAAGGAAGAAGCAGAAGCTCCTCCTTTCTAAATATATAAAATATGTACGAATACTATAATCACTGGTTTCAAAAAGAAAACGAAACAAAAACTCTTACAGATAAAGAAATAAAAGAATATTGGAATGGGAATAATTAAAAATATTAAAGAAGGTTGGGGTAATTATTTGAGATTTTTCTATGATGGGAAAAACATGAATCCGAGTATTTTAGAAGAAGGTAAAAGAAGAGCTGAGATTTGTAAAACTTGTCCATCTCTTAAAGAGTCTAGATTATTTTCAATTGTTGAAACTGTCCTACCTGATGGTAGTAAAAAAGAACATATATCTGATTTATTACCTAATTCAGATGGAGAGAAGATTAGAGGTTATAAATGTGGCGAGTGTGGATGTGGGTTTCCAGCTATGGTATTCTCTCCTGGTAAAAAATGTAAAATAAATAAATGGTAAAACTTTTCACGTCAGATTTTTTTATGTCGTAAAAATTGTTTATATTATACTAAATAACTAAATAATAAATCAATGAACGAAGAAATGATGGAATTCGAAAACGAAATGTACGATGAAGATGTACAGTCTCAAATTAAAGATAACTTAGCTAGAAAAAACTATGATGTTGTATCCTCTCGCGATATTAACTTTAGCGATTATTATGGTAAAGAAAATCAAGTTGAAATAGAAAAGACATTAAATGATATGATAGAGCATTTTACAGATACTGAAGAATATGAAAAATGTGCAATAATTCTTAAAGAACTTAAGAAAGTACAGGGTAAAATAATTTCAGTTTAATGGGATTTCACAGAAGACATATAGATAATAATCAAGTAATTACATTATTTAGAGAAGGTGGAGTTGATAGAGTTAAAGATTGGTATACTAGAGGAGTTGATGCTCTCGTTACAGAAATTGGATTAGCATCTGATATAACTGATATAATGGAAAGAAAGATGGATGAGGCAGCAAAATGGAATTTAATAGCAGATATGATTGCTCATGAGTCTATTAAAAAATTATAACATATGAACGCATTTATTATTTTAGGAATAGCATATTTTATTATTATGTTGTGGTGTTTTTGGGAGGCATATAATGCTCCATTAATGTCAGATGAATATAATGAAAATGTTAAATCACAAAAAGAATAAGATATATATTATCTATGGAAGAAATATTAGAAAAGATATTACATCAATTAACTCGAATCGCTGATTGTTATGAAAATAAAGAAAGTCGCGATGTTAATGAGGCTCGAAAAAAACTTAAATTCGAAAGAATAGATAGAGCTAATAAAAAAAAGAGTATTAAGCAAAAGGAAAAGTAGTCATGTCCTTTTATAAAACTCTTGGGATACCTGAAAATGCTACACAAGCTGACATCAAAACAGCATACAGAAAGCTAGCAAAAAAACACCATCCAGATACTAAAGACGGAGACGCAAATAAGTTCAAAGAAATTTCTAAAGCTTATGAGCAGTTGGGGGATGAATTGAACAGGAAAAAATATGATGCTTCTAGGAGAATGGGAGCAGGACTTGGTGATGATTTTCTAGAAGCATTTAGAAATAGTCCAGATTTTGCAAGTATGTTTGATGGTGTATTTGGTACAAGGGTAAAAGGACCAGATATTCGAGTAAATATTCAACTTACACTACATGATGTATACTACGGTGCTGAAAAACTTATAGATACTGGTGTATCTCGGTTTAATCTAAAGATACCAAAAGGAATTTCTAATGGAACTAATCTTAGAATAAAAGGAAGAGGTGGCGAACATCCAATAAACTCAAGTGCGCCAAATGGTGATATGATAGTTATATGTCATGTATTACCGAGTATGGATATTATTATAAATGGTAATGATATATGGGTAGAAGTTAATTTGCCATTTTATGATTTAATGTTGGGTACTACAATTACGGTTAGAAATATGTTTTATGTAGTTATGGTAGACGTTCCTGAAGGTTCATATGACGGGAAAGTTTTAAGAATAGGTGGTAAAGGAATTCCTATATATAAAACAGATAGTTATGGTAATTTAATGGTAAAATTAAATGCAACTAAACCTAACTTAAATGAAGAACAATATAGGTTATTAGAACAAATAAAATCAATTGATAAAAAAAATTAAAACTATGATAGACGATGGCGATATGGATTTTGATTTTGAACCGGATGGGGAGTGGGATTCTATGGGGTACGTAGATAATATGGGGATTAACTCAAGACAGATGATGATGGACGTCGTTTATGCTTCAATTGTAAATAATAAACTTGCTGTATTAAATAGTATATCTAAAGATAACTTGAAAATAGCAGCATTAGAACATGTACTTGCGTTCTTTGAAGAACTTGAAGATTATGAAAAATGCGCAGAACTTAAAAAGATAATAGATAAAATAAACAAATAATATATGCTAATAGTAGAAGTAATAAATGGTAAGATTGACAAAGCTATAAAGCAAATGCGCCGGAAAGTTAATAAAACTAAACTAAAGAAAAACATTAGAAATAAAAAATACTTTACTAAAAAATCTGAAGAAAAAAGACTTAAAAAACAAAACGCAGTATATCTTCAAAAGAAATTAAACGAAGAAGATTAGTGTCGTATTATCTTACTATTTTTTACATATAATTGTTATTTGAGCTAGCTACTTTTAATTCTTAAATATATAATATAGAAATACAAGTTATATTGGAGATGAAAGAGAAGAATGAAGATAAAGACTCATTAATGAGAAATTGCTATTATACAATTACGCGTAATTTTACTAAAACAGTTAATAAATTTGTAGTTTTTCAGAGTGAAGGAAACAGTATCGAAATATATAGTGGATCTGGGAATCGTAGTAAATTTATAGATATGATGATAGAGTATTTTGTAGGAACTGAAGAATATGAGAAGTGTGAAAAATTAATGAAACTTAAAGAGTTAGTATTAATGGCAGGTGATTAAGCCTATCATAAAAATAAATAGACAATGAGTAAAAAAAATGGAAAGAATGGGAATGGAAAACCTAAACCTAAACCACCAGTAACTAGAAGGCGACATGTTAGAGTTAAAATTGAACATATACAGCATGTTAACTTAAGAAAATCTCAACAACAATACTCAAGAAATATAGAAAAACATGACGTAACATTCTGTCATGGACCTGCTGGAACAAGTAAAACCTTTACTGCATGTTATACTGCATTAAAATTATTGGCTGAAAAACAAATTAGACAAGTTGTTTTATGTAAACCTATCCAAGAATCCGGTGAAAAACTAGGACATTTACCAGGTGGTATCGAAGAAAAGATTGACCCATTCATGCAGTCATATATTTCAAATCTTAAAAAAATTGTAGGAGAAGAGATAACACAAAGACTTTTAGATAGAAAGATTATAGTATTTAAGCCTCTTGCCTATATGAGAGGAGATACATTTGACGACAGTTTAATGATTCTAGACGAAGCTCAAAACGCGACATTCAAACAATTAATGTTATTTATAACTAGGATGGGTAAGACTTCTAAAGTTTTAATTACTGGAGATATTAGTCAATATGATATTCCTAAGAAAAATACTGGTCTTCCTGGTTTTATTAAACTTATGGATGGAATAGATGGTGTTAAGAACTTCATATTCACAGAAGAAGATATTGTTCGTGCCGAGATACTTAAGAAAATTGTTAATAGATACGAAAAATATAAACCAATATAATGGATAGAAAAATATATCGTAATGCTATTACTGCTAAAGAAGCAGAATTTCTATTAAATAAAGATTGGGCAATTAATGAAACGCTTGGAAAAGAACATGCATCTTTAACTAATGTCAAAGATGTTCCAGTTATTAACAAACTATTAGAAATTATTCGTAAAGATTTTGATTTTGAGATAGGAGGTATTAAAGAATCATATATTAGAATTGAAACACGAGGAAATGGACATAGGTGGCACAATGATAAAGGAGGATATTCTGCAGATGATACAAATACTCATATGTCTTGGTGCCAATTGGGTGTTAGTATTCTTTTATCAGATGAGAGTGAATTTACAGGAGGAGATACCTATTACGCGGATATGGATTTTAGCCATGAAGAAAATAAAATTAAATCAGATAGAAGACAATATGATATGTGCGTACATACGTCTAACGTATGGCACATGGTAGAACCACATGAAGGTAGTAGAACTGTGCTGCTTATGTTCATATAATTGTTAATAACTTCTAAAACTTTTTTGAAAATAATCACCTCAGATTTTTTTATGTCGTAAAAATTGTTTATATTTATACTATAAATAAAAACAATTAAACTATGTCAAAAATTAAACAGCAAATCAAAGATTCAATTTCTTTAACAACCTATTCAGACCTATGGGTAGAAGGTAAACAACACACACAATCAGATGGTAAAGTTGTAGAATATGTACCTAAACAATTCATCGTTACCTATAAGAATAAACACATGGGAATCTGTACTGAGATTCATAATATAACTAAAGGTTCTTCGCCTAAACATATAATGAATGCGATGAAGTACTATGCTAATAAAAATACAGTTAATATAAGTACTGTTAATGCAACATATGAAGTAGTAAATGGACATGTTGATTTCTCAAAAGAAATAAACACTAGCCATAAAGAGCACAGCATGCCAATCTTTTCTAAAAAAGGAAATACTTTAGCTCAAATAGATGTAAACTTCTTAGCTATATTAGATATAGGTCGAATGTACCAATTATCTGATAAATGGATGAGCGAATCTCTTGGTTACGAAGGAGATTGGAAATCTAGAAAATCTCACGCTTGTTTATTCGCACCAGATAGCTACTTAAAAACAGCTAAAAGCTGGGCCGATAACGATAAAGGATATGAATGTTATTTAAGTCCAATGAGACCTTCTCTTAAGCAAGGTGAACTGGAATTAGTCTAATTAAAACAAATAAAAAAATGAATAAACAATTATATAGAGGAAACGGATACATAGGAGGTATTTGCGGTGGCTTAGGCGACTGGTCAGGGATACCTTCTATACTATGGAGAATTGCATTTTTATTTTTTATACCGGCTGCTGTATGGATTTATCTTATACTGTGGGTTGTGTTAAAGAAGAAATAAAATTGTTAATAACTTTTGAAAAAAAAGTAAAAATAATCACTCCAGGTTTTTATATGTCGTAAAAAATGATTATATTTACTATGTAAAACAAAAACAACTAATGTTAACTAATAATAATAATATGACACAGCAAACTGCCCCTAATTACATCAACTTTGATAGACACGAAATCTATACAGAGGAAATGATGGACCTCAACATGGAACTGATTAACGATAGCTCTCTATCAGAATATAAAAATATACTATACGGTCTATTTGATGGGTATCTCTACTCAAGACTACTAGAGTGTACTAATCCTAAAGTTCAAAAACTAATTAACTTAATTAACCAAAAAATAAAATAATGACGAATAATCAAAGAACAACTTACCTATTAACATTTAATGTTAACATCTATGCAGAGACTAGAGGAAATCAACCCGAATCGCTATACGACTTCGACGGAAAATCTATTATACAATATAGAAAAGGACAAACTCTAGAAATATCAGAAGAATCATTCGTCAAGTTTATAGAATATGGAGGAATAAGAAATCTAGATACTGTTGCAATTACTGGAGAACCATGCAGTGCTCACTTCACAACAGAGTGTATAGATAACGTTGCTAAGAAAGTAGTATGGATGCAAATATCTAATTATGTAAATACTGTAGACTATGCTAATGGTATTTCTGCTTGGGCAGAATCGTTTCAAGGTGCTAGAATGGTAGACCAATTTAATGGAGATTCTTACAGGTCAGATGCATGGTTAAAAAATCAGAAAGAAGAAGAGGTAGCATGCTCTAAAGAATTAGATATGGAAATGGCTAACGAATACTAAAAATAAATAATATGAAAATTTCA